>JGI12104J13512_1002624_pt1 | contig 11044 bp, 9 predicted proteins | sample TerdegcTABiofilm_FD_13512 | JGI IMG/M metagenome (IMG submission 13512)
AGGCTGATACCGGTGCCCAGACATACAGCAAGATTGCCGGTACCCCCTATGCATCCCTGCCTGAACCGTCCTCAGGGTCCTGGACCAGCTGGATAAACCTCGGAAGTACTGCAGTCTCCGATATCACCTGGTGTCGGGACAGTGGACTCTCAACCTGGGCTTTAGGGCTCAAAGCATCTGATGCCATAGAGACAAGCACCATCATCAATCATATTGACTTCTCTGAAGACAATGAAGCTAACGATGCAGAACTCAGAATTACCTATACCTCAACCACTTCTTCCAATCAGTCTCCTACGGCTACCATCACTTCCATTACCCCCAACCCTGCCACGGTAGGACAAACTGTTACCTTTACCGGAAGCGGCACAGATCCCGATGGCACCATTACCGCCTATGAGTGGACATCAAGTATTAATGGTCTTCTCTCCGCTGCAAGCACCTTCTCCACGTCTGTCCTCTCTGCGGGAACCCATACCATATCCCTCCGAGTCAAGGATAACAATGAAGCGTGGTCAACCCCGGTGACCCGGAGTTTGACTATAAATACTTCTACTTCTGGAACATTAGAAAATATTTATATATGTTTAGGATATCGAGTAGCATGGGAATGGAACGCTAAGGCTGGGTTAGAGTATCTTCTCCGTACAATGGGAGCTCTGAAAATTGGTGATGTATGGCGATATGTAAATCAAAATACGAAAAAAGAATTTCTCATTCGTTTTGTCGAAGATATAAATTCTATGAAACTTGCGTTACAAGAAGAAAGATCGCATGTATTGTTTATGGGCCATTCAAATTATGGCCTTGGCCCAGTTTTCGCCACGATTGAGGAAGTACAGAATCAATATATTGAGGACATTTATTGGATAGACGATACGAAAATTTTCAATATCAGTTCTCCCTGGATAGCATTTTCTCCCAGATCAATGAGAACGGGGCATGCTTTTCCTGACTGGTGGCCGTTTTTTCAAGACGGAACAAGCGGAATAATGCCATATGATTTTAGTGATCCGAACATAGTTCCCGCTTATAATTACTATCTTACCTATAGAATCCCTGGAGACCCGAACCTTTATAAGGTAGAGACCGTGCATAATGGTGCTATTGAACGGTTTCCTGATTCACAGAAGCCGGCATGGTACTCTCCGGACGGTCGCCCTCCAAACCCAGCGAATCCTGAGGAGTTGCAATATTTCCTGATCAATCTGGAGCCTCAAGCTCCTCCTGTCAACGTGGTCGGAGAATGGACGTGGTCCAGAGAGGTGAGCGGCTACTTCAAGGAAAACTATTTTTATCGTCCTGCCGGAACCGGTCAAAACAAGGTGGAATGGCTTTTCACAATCCAGGAACCGGGCAATTATAAAATTTCTGCCAGGTGGCCTGCTGCATCTCATCACACTGCCGGCGCTCGTTATACTGTGAACCATTCTACCGGCAGCAGCTCCTTTGTGGTTGATCAAAGAATAAATGGTGGTCAATGGAATGAATTTGGCCAATTCTACTTCGAACCTGGTAATTATTCAATTATTTTGTCAGATGAGGCCGCTTCAGGACGCGTGGTCGCCGACGGAGTAAAGATAACAGCTGTAAGCGGTATCCTCGATAAGGAGATTGATAATATGGTGTACCCGCCACCACATTATGGCAATAAAACAGTCATGTTCCGCAAAGATCTGGATATACAGAAAGAAAGCCTGAGATACGATCGGCTTTTTTATGACAGCTGCAACTCAGGAAATTACTACCTGGATACGCTCAATCGTGGCCTTGCTTTCTTCACATTAGATTCATCATCTCTCTTAGGCTTTAATGCATATTTAAAAGCTTACCTGGAAGGTAAGAGTAATCATGAAATATGGACAATCATTCAAAGTTACTCTCCCATTTATGACTATTATGATTTTAATAAATTGCCTTCTCAGCAGTAGCGGGGTCAGGACGAGATTGGAGGAAAAAATGAAAATGAAAAATATATACATGATTCTTTTATGTTGCTTTATGTTGTGTCCTTTTCTAACGTACGTTGATGCGAGGGAAACAGCGGTTGATCCCGTGAAAGAAGCAAAAATTAAACAACTGGCTAATCTTTCAACTGAGGATGTGTTTCATAACCTGAAAAGAGAAGATTTTTTCTATGATGATGAGTTTCTCAAAAAAGGAATTAACCAGGCTTTCAAGAATAGGAAAGAAAAAGCAGTACAATTCGCCATCAGCTATCTAAAAAAAGGTAAAAAAACAAGGGATATAGAAGAAGCGAAGAATTTTCATGTTGCAAAAAAAATATTACAGATGCTTCCCGATGAATCTCAGGGGTATTTGGCAGAGCTTTACAACACCGGTGACCCTGGCATGCGAAGAAATGTTGTTCATGCCGTTGCCGGAATGCCCGGGAGTGATTTTACCCGATATATTTTAACAAATGCTTTGGAGGATAAATCTTTTTGTGAAGAAAAGTTCTCTGATAACGTGGGTGAACCTTTACGCGTCTGTGACGTGGCCTACAATCTGATTGTTTTGCATTATCAAGTTCAAAATGTTCTGCGTACCATTGGCACAGTTCACAGAATTGAAGTGAGGGATTATCACATTAATACGCTGAAAGGTATTTTTTGATCACCAATGCTTTCCGGTTACCAAGCGTATAGGTGATTAATTGTCAAGTTTTTTTAAAATTGGACAAATCTGCATTTTTTTGTGCGAGCAATTTAGTCCCCCATAAGCAGGGTTTGATTTTCTTTTACACTGTGGAAATAGGAAAAGAGATGCTTCTTTTCTCCATTCCCACAGTGACGGCGACGGCGTAATAGTCATATAGTTATTCCTTCCCAATAGAGCTTTCTTTTCATCTTTGCTTCGTATTTAAGCTGTGAGAGTTTTTGAAGGAGAAGTGTGTTGTTGTTCAGGTCATGGACCATGGAAGGGGTAAAATTCCACAGACCCTGGTGGGGCCGTTGGGTGTTGTAGGCGTCTATGTATCTGCCGATTTCATATCGGGCCGACTGTTCATCGGGATAGCTGCCGACGATGTGGATCTCCTCCTGTTTGACGGTGCCGAAGAATCTCTCCGTGAGGGCATTATCGGTGGGCCTGCGTACCCGTGCATAGCTTAGGTCTGCACCCATGAGGGAGAAGAACTCTTTCGTCACCCAGGAGGTATTGGGTGATCCCCTGTCTGTCCGTAATTCGGGCAAGATGCCTGTGTATGATATGCCCTGGCTTTTCAGTCCCCTGGCATAGAGGTGCTTCACATGTGAGGCATTGATGGAGGGATGGACATCGTAGCCGATGATAGAGCGTGAGAAGAAATCGATGAGGATGATGAGGTACCAGCGGATATGGTTGATGAGCAGCTTTGTCCAGTCGCAGCCCCACATGAGGTTCTTCTTCCATATGCTGTACTTGGGTTCTTTGAGGGGTGACGGTCTTCGCTCATAGGGCTCAACCTGGTTGAGTGCTTTTAAGTGGTGGTAGACGGAACTCATGGAAAGATAGACGCCCTGGTTCTGGAGGATGCCCTGGATCTGGCGATGACGAAGATGGGGGTAGCGCTCTTTTGCTTCCTCAATGGCCCGTTGCTCACGCGGGGTCAGTTCCCGAATGTTTCGTCTGGTCTTTTTCTCTTCCCTGGGACTCACCCAGTTGTAATAGGTAGAGCGTTTGATGCCCAATGCCTTCAGGCTTTCCGTTATGCTCTGTCCCTTGACCTTCTGATCCCGGACAAATGCGATGATGGTCTTCTTCTGTTCTTCCATGATCCGTCCCGGTCCTAATCCAAGTTCATCTCTTTTTTTAGGTTCATAATGGTCAGGGACTGGTTCAGAACAAGCTCCTTGAGCTTTCTGTTTTCCTCCTCCAGTTTCTTGAGATCCGGTGATTTCAGGGGTTTGGTATTGCGTAAACTGGCGTTGACCCCCACGGCAAGCTGCCGCTTCCACGTGTAGAACATGGAGCTCGGTATACCGTGTTTTTCCAGACCCTCTCGAATGGAGGAACATCGCTCGATGTCCTTGATGATCTCAAATTTCTGCTGGGGAGTGAAGATTCGTCTTGGTTTTTGCTGACTGTTTTCCATGTCCCTATGCCTCCTTGTGTGTCACACAAAATGTAGCATATTTGTCTAATATCATAAAAAACAGGTCAAATATAAATTGACCCTTATGATGCTACCAAACAAAATTCAGAACTTTTGGATTGACACAATGCCGAATGAAAGGGCTCTGCTCTTATCGAAAGACGATGAATGTTTGCGGAAACATTTAAGGACTGAGTGTTTGAAGCGATAAGAATTTAAAAAATCATCAAGGACTTACGATGAATCTTATCGTCAATTTTACCCCGACAGGCATGATACCAACAAAGGCGATGACGCCTTATGTACCAATTACTGTCAATGAGATTGTGGAGGATGTTCACCAGGCGGTTGAGTTAGGAATAACTATGGTTCACCTCCACGCCCGTGATGAAAAAACGGGGATGCCGACTTACAAAGGCGAAGTATACCGGGTAATAATAGAAAAGATTCGAAAGTTTTCAAAAGAATTAGTAATATGTGTGTCTCTCAGCGGTCGGAATTTCAATGAATACGAAAAACGATCAGAACCCCTCCATCTTGAAGGAGAAGCAAATCCGGATATGGGAAGCTTAACGCTCAGCTCCTTAAATTTTAATCGCAAAGAAAGCATAAATTCACCAGACATGATACAGTCACTTGCCAAAGCAATGAAGAAAAATGGCATTCTGCCTGAGTTTGAAGCGTTTGATGCAGGAATGATCAACTACGCAAAATATCTCGAGAGGAAAGGTCTTGTAGAGCCGCCACACTATTTTAATCTTATTCTTGGAAATATTGCCTGTGCCCAGGCCGACTTGTTGCACGCCGGGGTAATGATCCGCGACTTGCCGGCAAAATCATTCTGGAGCCTCGGAGGGGTTGGTAATGACCAGCTAATGATGAATTCAATTGCAATTCTTTGCGGGGGAGGAGTAAGAGTTGGCTTAGAGGATAATATCTGGCTTGACAAGGAGCGAACAAAACTGGCTCGTAATATTGATCTAATAAAGCGAATTCACGTCTTAGCGGAAACCCATGGAAGAAAGATTATGCTTCCTCGGGAACTGAGACGTTTGCTGAATTTACGACCGGGAAAAGGTTCCTACGGCAGGGCATATAGGGAATTTAAAGAAACAAACCTTCTTGATGAAGCTGACGTTTATAATATTGGAGAAAGTAGACTATGACTCAATTGAGTTATGAGATAGTTCCTTATCGTGATGAACTTTTGCATCAGGTTGTCATCCTTCAGCATTACCTTTGGGGCGGAAATCCTGATGTGAATGTCGACCATTTCAAGTGGAAGTATTGTGATAACCCCTATTCCGAGCATCCACTTGGTATCGCAGCGCTGCATAATGGAAAGGTTGTAGGCTTTAGGGGCTATTTTGCAATGAAGTGGCATATCCCCGGACGGCAGTCTCAATTCATTATTTTGAGCCCAACAGATACGACCGTTCATCCCGATCATCGAATGGCCGGACTGTCCGTTGCGATGGGAAACAGGGCAATGGAAGAGTATGAATCGCAATTTCCGGTCTTTTTGAATACAAGCTCCTCAGAGAAGTCGACCCCAGGGTATGCAAAAATGGGTTTTGTTCCGATTGCAGAGAAAAAACGGTTGAGAAGATATAGCCTCCTTACACTCATGACCAAGAAATACCTGACAAAATTGAAAAAGAAGACAAGGGCCGGAACAGGTATCGAAACAGGCACATTTGGAAATATTGAGGTTGCAGAAAAACCTCGACCGAAAGAAATGGCCACTGTTATTTCAGAACAACAGTATGCTTGTGACAAAATCAGACTATTACAAGATGAAGAATTCTTTAAATGGCGTTTTAACTCTCCAAGGAGCAGATACATATATTACTACAATAAGGTGCAAAATAAGATAGTAGCGTACATAGTCATTGATTTAGGATTAACCAACTTGACCGAAAGAAACGTCTTCAGGAAAGGTGGCATTGTGGATTACGGGGCAAACAATGTGAAGGCACTCGGGGAAATTATTCAATTCATGGCCAAAAAACGACATCTGGACAGCTCTTCAATCCCTTCCGAAACCCTTGAAAATGAAATCCTCCATGTGCTAAAAGAAAATGGCTTTGAGGAAAACACCCTTCTTGAACGAAGAAAGTCTAAAAATACTGGCCCATTGTCTTATTTGGTGAGGCCGGTGAAGAAAATGTGTGTTGAGTCTGATTGGTATCTCGGTGAATTTGATATCAGGAACATAGACAACTGGGAACTAAAGGGTGTTTGTTTTGCTTAACGTTTTGGTCCGCAACTTCATTTTGCCAGCAATGCCGTATCTGTTAATATTTCGAATTTTCTGCAATAGCATGGTACATACCATCTCGAGTTAACGCGGCTCACATATAACTTCTCTTTAATTTTCAATAGCATACCAGAAAGCATTTCAAATCATCATCTGCAGACATTCAAAAACCAGGCAAGACATATGATTTATTTAAGAAGATAGGGCTCTTGCTGGCTTATGATTACCATATAGAGAACATCGAGCTGCGGGATAAAAACGTTTCCGACTGGCAGCATGACAGAATCCGATCCAATGGAAGAACGGAAGTTTCTGCAAAAACTAAAAAAAGGTAACAAAAAAGGTTTTGGGAAAATCCCAAAACCCTTGTCTGCGGTTGGTTGCGGGGTCTGGATTTGAACCAGAGACCTTCGGGTTATGAGAAGTTGTTAATAATAAATGATATCAAGTAATTAGCAATCGTGAAGTGGCAGAATGTTGCAAAATATGACATTTAATGACAGTAGAATGCAACCTATACGCAATCAATATTTCTCTCGGAAATGAGATATGTTTTCGCCAACTGTTTTTTAATCGTTTGTAGTGATCAAAACTTACATTTCGTCCAAGGCTGGATTTGAATCCGTATAAAGTCACAATGGGACCGGTGTGTTATTTCATTGGAGCACTTAATATGTCAAGTTTTTTTAAAATTGGACAAATCTGCAATTTTTTGTGCGAGTAGTTTAGTCCCCCATAAGCAGGGTTTGATTTTCTTTTACGCTGTGGAAATAGGAAAAGAGATTTCACTTTTCTCCATTCCCACAGCGACGGTGACGACGGAATGCTCATATGGTCCTTCCTTCCCAATAAAGCTTTCTTTTCATCATGGTCTCATGTTTGAGGTGTGCAAGTTTTTCAAGGAGAAGCGTATTGTTGTTCACTTCATGGACAAAAGCAGGGGTAAAGTTCCAGAGGCTCTGGTGGGGCCGTTTGGTATTGTAGGAGTCGATATAGTTACCAATCTCATACCGGCCTGAATGTTCGTCAGGGTAACTTCCCACAACATAGATCTCTTCCTGTTTGGCAGTACCGAAAAATCTTTCCGTAAGGGCGTTGTCAGTGGGTCTTCGTACCCGGGCAAAGCTTATATCGGCCCCCATGAGGGAGAAGAACTCTTTCGTTACCCAGGACGTATTGGGTGATCCCCGGTCCACCCGTAATTCCGGCATAATGTCTTTCGGTGATATGCCCTGGCTCTTCAGCCCCATGGCATAGAGGTGCTTCACATGGGAAGCATTAATGGAGGGATGAATGTCATACCCGATAATGTACCGTGAGAAGAAATCGATAAGGATGATGAAGTACCAGCGGATATGGTTGATGAGCAGTTTTGTCCAGTCGCAGCCCCACATGAGATTTCTCTGCCATACGTGGTAGCGGGGTTCCTTCAAGGGCGATGGTCGTCTCTCATACGGCTCAACCTGGTTGATTGATTTTAAGTGGTGATAGACGGAGCTGTAAGAGAGGCACACACCTTGATTTTGCAGAATGCCCTGGATCTGGCGGTGGCGGAGGTGCGGGGAACGTTCTTTTGTTGCCTCAATTGCCTGTTGTTCACAGGGGGTGAGTTTGGCTCGCGATGAGGGCTGTTTCTTTTGTTTTGGGTTGAGCCAGGTATAATAGGTGGAGCGCTTGATACCTAATACCTTGAGGCTTTCCGTTATGCTCTGTCCCTTAACCTTCTGATCTCGGACAAATTCGATGATGTTCTTCTTCTGTTCTTCCATGAGCCGTCCCGGTCCTAATCCAAGTTCATCTCTTTTTTTAAGTTCATAATGGTCAGGGACTGGTTTAAGACAAGCTCCTTGAGCTTTCTGTTTTCTTCCTCCAGTTTCTTGAGATCAGGCGATTTCAGGGGCTTTGTGTTCCTGAGATTGGCATGAATCCCGACCGCAAGCTGCCGTTTCCACTTGTAGAACATGGAGCTCGGGATGCCATGTTTTGCCAGTCCTTCCCGAATGGAGCAGCACCGTTCAATGTCTTTGATGATCTCAAATTTCTGCTGAGGAGTAAATATTCGTCTTGGTTTGCCCTGATTGCCTTCCATAAGGTAATGCCTCCTTTTGTGTCACACAAAATGTAGCATATTTGTCTAATATCATAAAAAGTAGTAGACTTTTCTTGTCTTGGTAGCCTGGGGCACTTCTCTAATTTTAAATTCACAAAGCAGAGCTGCAGCTAAGAGAATTGCGGATACAGAGACGAAAGAAGCTCTGTAATCAAAAATTGCTGCCAACATCGCTCCAAGCGTGTGGTCTAGGAGTTGGCCAATCATCAGGCAGACTTGAAGAATACCAATATTTGATGCAATTTTTTCCTTGGAAGAGGATGTTGTTATTAACAGTTGATGCACCGCCAAAAACCCCTTGAAGAATTTTAAAAATAAAAATAATATGGCGGTTTTCAGTAAAACCCATCATCAAAAAATAAAACTATTAGCGATCTGCGCCCGCTTAATAAGCCTCTTTGGATTAAAAAGATGGGTAAGTGTACCCCAAATAGGTGCAGTGATCATCAAGAAAATACCTATGACACCCAGAATAGCCCACCAGATAAGAGTTTCCTTCTGCGAATATGGGCTCACTTTAAAGATATAGAATGGAAAGAAGGTATCGGCAAAAGAAAAAATAACACAGAGACGCTCTGGGGCATTGAGATGAAGAACACACTCTCTTGACCCGGGTTCTTCAAGCCACCCTTCAGAAACAAGAACAGTTTTCCCATTCTTTATTGTTATTTATATAATTGGCTAACATATTGATTAAATACAAAATAGCTGTTACAAATTTCTAAAAGAGGGGAAAAAAATAGCCAATGTTAAAACAAAACCGATAATAAATATCCCGAATAGCAAGGAGACAATGAGAATCCCAAAGTATTCTCCTCCCAATCCTAATCCATAAGATGCTAATGAGCCAAAAATACCTCGCATCACCTCTCTCAAACTCATTATTCTGCCACGCATCTCATCAGGAATAATACTTTGAAGAGCAACTCGGCTGACATTCTCAAACACTGTCCCAAGGCCGCTGAAAGTGAGAAGCAAGATGAAAGACAATATTAACCACTGAGAAATAGAAAAAATAGAAATAAAAAGTCCTGTCGCTAGCCCAGCACAAATAATTAGCCAGCCTTTGTATTTGAAATTACCTAAAGTAATGATACCGAAAAGTCCACATACACCGCCTAAGTTTTGAGCCAAATTAAGGTATCCATAGCCTGACGCCCCTGAACGAAGAATGTCATCTGCAAAAAAGGGTAGGAATACGTTCGTAGTCTCAACTTGAAACTCACGGAGAGCAAATACAAGGACTAACGAAATGATCAGGCTATTTGCAAAAGCAAATTTTAATCCATTACCCAAATTGTGAAAAATTCCCTTCTGCTTAGAAGAGATCACATTAAGCGGTATTTCAGCCATGAGCAACCACCACACTGCCACTGTCATGCCAATGGCTCTTGTTCCGAAGAGGATAGAGGTTCCATACCAAGAGATAAGGTATCCACTAATAGGTGCAACAATAATGAATGCTGTTCTCACTGAAACCGTATCCAGAGCTATTGCATTCATCCACTCATTCTTGGGGGTCAAATTTGGAATAATGGCAGCGCGTGACGGATGGTTAAAACCTGTAAGCACAGAGCTTAGTGCTGCAGCAAACAAGAGATGCCATGGAACAATAGCACCGCTATGGGCCAGAACGAAGAGAGAAACTGATATTAAGCCTTCTCCTACGAGGCAAACGATGAGCAGCCTACGCCTATCAACTTTATCTGTCACAGCTCCTCCAACAATTGCAAAGGGAATTAAAGGGGCCACCTTACAAACTGCTAGCAGACCAAGATAATAGGGAGATTCCGTGAGTTCTTTCATTAACCAAGCAATAGCTATGGTTTCCATGTGCAAACCCATGTGCTCTGTGCACGAACCGAGCCAAAATAAGCGGTAATTACGATACCGTAAAGAAGAGAAAGTGCGCCTCAAAAAAGAGAGTGATGCCGGCTTCATTGAAAGATCATTAGTTGCTTTCATGGTGGAATTTTTTCTCTTTTTGATTGATCATTCTGGTCAATCTGACATTATCACTTCAATAATGCCTCTATTTATTAATCTTCATTTTACAATGGATTTATCAGGCGCAATGATGGGTGTTTCCCTCAATGCTGTCCATGTTCTTCGTCAGCGCACTAGCCTGTACCTCCGGTGGAAATTATTTAGACAATCAGCTTTAAAGCACCCATGTTGCCTTCACATTGATGCTTTTTTGGTTTTTTTATTAGATTTATTCTTTCTGTGTTTTAACAATCTTGATCTCTTCTTTTGTGCTGCTTCCCCATCGCCGGAAAAGAGAAGCGTCGATACCGAAGAGATCAAGCACTTTTCCGACCGACTGGCTAATAATGTCGTCGATCGTCTTTGGCATATGATAGAAAGCCGGTGCAGGAGGCATAATGACGCCACCCATCCGGGTTACCTTCATCATGAGGTCGAGGTGCCCTTCATGCAAAGGAGTTTCCCTGACAAGAAGAACAACCCTTCTTCTCTCTTTAAGATTTACGTCAGCAGCCCGAATCAGGAGGTTGTAATTGAAGGAGTTTGCAACTGCCGAGAGCGTTTTGATAGAGCAGGGGGCAATGACCATACCGTCAACCTGAAAAGATCCACT
>JGI12104J13512_1002627_pt1 | contig 11020 bp, 15 predicted proteins | sample TerdegcTABiofilm_FD_13512 | JGI IMG/M metagenome (IMG submission 13512)
TTGTTGCTATTCAATTTTTTAAAGATCATCCCATTGATGGTCTATTTGCTATGCTCTTCTTTAGTTTGTACCTCCTGCAGGGATGGTTTCAGACTTCTCCCCCTCCTGGAATTTAACAAACTGGCTACTCGACAATAATGATTTACCAATGGATGATTTACCAATGGATAATTATGCAAATAAAGTGATTAAATCCTTTAAAACATATGACACCCCCTTAGTTTTAAAAAGTATTACCTTCGAACCAGCCCGGGGCTTGTCTAGGCAAACCAAGCAAAATCTCTTTTTGACATTGTAACTTATAAAGCATTCATTGCTATTTTTTTTGGATAAAAAAGAGGAACCCTCGCCAGCCTAGTGAATAGTAATAAGGAGTTGTCATATTTAAGGAAACTCCTCTTAAACTTAATAGAAGGGCTGTACTGTTAAGTGAGGAGGGAAAATATTGAATAATGGCGGAGCTATCGGTCTGTTTGATTCGGGAATCGGCGGCCTGACGGTCTTCAGGGAAGTTAACAGAATTCTCCCTAATGAATCAGTCATTTACTATGGCGATACGGCGCACGTGCCGTATGGTTCACGCAGCTTTGAGGAATTAATATATTTTGCCGGCAGGATTGTGGCCTATTTAGTGGAACAAAAGATCAAGTATGTCATTTTTGCCTGCAATACCAGTTCAGCCTTGTCTTTGCCTGTTTTAAAAAAGATTTACTCTCTGCCGATGATGGGTCTGGTCCAACCCGGCGCTGCTGAAGCGCTGCGGCTTACCCGTAACCGGAAGGCCGGTGTCATTGCTACCGAGGTCACAATCAAGACCAGAGCTTATGAAAAAGCCCTAAAAGCGCTTGACGGTAATGTTGAGGTCGTCAGCCTGGCTGCGCCGCTTCTTGTCCCCCTGGTTGAGACAGGGGACCCTAATACGCAACCAGCCGCCGCTGTGGTGCGGGAGAGCTTGGCCCCATTGCGCGGCGCCGGCATCGACACCCTGATTCTCGGTTGTACGCACTACCCTTTTTTGAAGGGATTAATTGCCTCCGAGATGGGACCGGAGGTGCGGCTGGTAGACCCGGCCGGAGCGACTGTGCGGTCGGCGGCAAAGGAAATGGCCGGCTTGGGGCTGCTGGCCGCGGGCGGTGCCGTTCCGGCGCACCGTTTTGTTGTAAGCGGCGATCCGGAAGCTTTTCGCGAGAAGGCGCGGCTTTTTATGGGAAGTGACATCGGGCCGGTTGCCCGCGTAGCATTGTGAAAGCGTGAGAGGAGGATGATTATAAGCCGTGCCTAAAGTTGGCCTGACCACAACAGTGCCGGTGGAAGTAATCATTGCCGCCGGATGGGTGCCGGTGGACCTGAATAATCTTTTTATCACCGGAGAGAATCCCCAGGCGCTGGTGGAGGAAGCCGAACTGGCCGGGTACCCGCGGAATCTATGCGCCTGGATTAAGGGAATTTACAGCACGGTGTTGAAGCAGCAGGATATTCAGACAGTGATCGCGGTGACCCAGGGTGACTGCAGCAACACGCACGCCCTGATGGAAACGCTGGAGTTGGCCGGGGTGGAAATTGTGCCCTTTGCCTTCCCGTACGACCGTGACGCCGACCTCTTGCGGCTGCAGATTGAGAAGATGATGTTTTACTTCGACGTGTCCTGGCGGCAGGTGGAGGAAGCCAAAGAAAAACTGGACCGGGTGCGGGGCAGGGTATGGGAACTGGACCGGCTGACCTGGCAGGAAAGCCGTATCAGCGGGTGGGAAAACCACCTTTACCAGGTCAGCTGCAGTGATTTTAACGGTGATCCGGATAAATTCGCTGCGGATGCGGACATGTTATTGGAAGAAGCCCGTTCCCGGCTCCCGGCGGAAAAGGTGCTGCGGCTGGGGTATATCGGGGTGCCGCCGATTGTCGGCGACTTGTACCAGTATCTTGAGGAGCGCGGGGCGCGGGTGGTTTTTAACGAAACCCAGCGGCAGTTTACCATGCCCTGCGCGGCAGACGGCCTGGTCGAGCAATACCGGCAGTACACTTACCCGTACGGTATCTTTTTCCGCCTGGCGGACATCCGGCGGGAAGCCGCCCGGCGCAAGCTGGACGGGATTATCCACTATGCCCAGAGCTTTTGTTTCCGGCAGATAGAGGACCTGATTATCAGGCAGAAGCTTGACCTGCCGCTGCTGACCCTGGAGGGCGACAAGCCCAACCGCCTGGACGCGCGCACCCGGATGCGCCTGGATGTTTTTTTAGATATGCTGAGGTGATTGCATGTATATCGGCCTGGACCTGGGCAGCCGCAACGTGAAGATAGCCTTGATGGAAAAAGGCCGGACTGTCCGCTTGCTGGAGTTTGACACGGTTAATTTTTACCGGGAATACGGGCGAAAAACCGGCGGCAGGCTCATGGTTGATTTTGCCGCGCTCGGACTTGACGCAGCCGGCGCGGTGATTACCGCGACAGGGTACGGCCGCCAGGCTGTAAATGTGCGTGACGCCCGGATCATCCCGGAAATAAAAGCGCATGTCCACGGCGCCGTTCACTTGACCGGGCTGACCGGCTTCACCCTGCTCGATCTGGGCGGACAGGACAGCAAAGTAGCCCTGGTGCGCCGGGGGCGGTTGGCGGACTTTTTGACCAATGACAAGTGCGCCGCCAGCACGGGGAGGTACCTGGAAAACATGGCCGCGGTTTTGAATATCGGCCTGGAAGAACTCGGCCTTCATTACCGGGACCCGGTGGAATTGACCTCCACCTGCGCCATTTTTGGCGAAAGCGAGCTTATTGACAAAATCGTTGAGGGGCATCCCGTTTCTGCTCTGGCTGCCGGGGTAAATTACAGTATATTCAAGCGAATTCACCCCATGCTGGCCAAATTGGCCAGCGACATTGTCGTATTTACCGGCGGGGTGGCCCGCAGCGGCGCGCTGGCGGAGATTATCAGGCGGGAGACCGGAGCGCGGGTGGTTGTGCCGGAACAACCGGAATACGCCGGCGCCATCGGGTGCTGCGTATCCGCTGAAGAGCAGCGCGCTGTTCTTCAGTAAAAATTGCGGGGAGGAATGAAATAATGCGGATAACCGTTCTGGGCTGCTGGGGGCCGTATCCCCGGGCCGGCGGCGCCTGCTCGGGCTACCTGGTCAGCGACGGCGGGGTAAACGTGATGCTGGAAGCGGGCAGCGGGACTTTAAGCAGGTTGATGGGGCACATTGATTTTCGCGCGCTGGACGCCGTTGTCGTGACGCACCTGCACCACGACCATTACCTGGACCTTTTTCAGCTGCGCCACGCGGTGGAAGGGGCCAGGCGGGCCGGCAGCCGCGACAAGCCGTTAAAGCTTTACATCCCGTCCAGGCCGGATGGTGAATTCAGCTTGCTTAACAGTTATAAGGAGGCTTTTGCGGTAAAAGCGATAGAGTCGTTAGCCGAGGAAGAGATAACCGGCGGTTTTGCAGTGCGGAGGCTGGAGATCGGCGGCCTGGCAGTCCGCTTTATGCCAGCGAGACACCTCCTGCCGGGCTATTCCGTATCATTTGAGAGGTCAGGCAAGTTTGTTTTTTCCAGCGACACCGCCCGCACCGGCGGGCTAATCGCGCTGGCCGCCGGTGCGGACCTGTTCCTTTGCGAGGCGAGCGGCCTGGACAGCGACGCCGGCCATATGGAGGGAGCGCACCTGACCGCCCGCCAGGCCGGTGAAGTAGGGCGGGCAGCCGGCGTTAAGCGGCTGCTGCTCACCCATTTCTGGCCGGAGTACGACCTGGCGGAATTGAGCGCCCAGGCTGCGGCGGGGTTCGGGGGGCCGGTGACGGCGGTGCGGGAAGACGAGACATATACATGCATACCAATAGCAAACGAGGGATAAACACATGATCAGAGTTGACGGCAGGAAGCCCGGGCAATTAAGGCCGGTGCGGATAACGAAGAATTATATCAAGCACGCCGAGGGTTCGGTTTTGATCGAAGCAGGTGATACCAGGGTCATTTGCACGGCTACCATAGAAGAGAGAGTGCCGCCTTTTTTAAAAGGAGGAGGGAAAGGCTGGGTTACGGCCGAATACGGCATGCTGCCGCGCGCCACCGGAATGAGGAATTCCAGGGAGGCGGCCAGGGGTAAAATCGGCGGCCGGACTCATGAAATCCAGCGTCTGATCGGCCGTTCCCTGCGCTCGGTGATTGATCTTTCTGCGCTTGGTGAGCGAACAGTGCTGCTGGACTGCGACGTCATCCAGGCGGACGGCGGCACGCGAACAGCTTCAATCACCGGAGCTTTCGTGGCACTGGCGGAAGCTTTGAGCAAATTGAAAGCGGAGGGGCTAATCCGTCGCGTGCCCTTGACCGACTATATCGCCGCCACAAGTGTTGGCAGGCTGGGCGGCGAGATCTTGCTCGACCTTTGCTACGAGGAAGACTCTGCGGCGGAGGTGGACATGAACATTGTCATGACCGGTGCCGGACGTTTCGTGGAAGTGCAGGGCACCGGGGAGGAAGCCACCTTTACCAGGCAGGAGATGAACGATATGATTGAGCTGGCGGCGCAGGGGATTCAGCAGCTGGTCGCCTTGCAAAAAGAAGCGCTGGGTGCATATGGCAGCGGGGAGGAAGATGGGAATGAAACTGGTCCTGGCGACGAATAACAAGGGCAAGGTCAGGGAAATGTCCGAAATGCTGGCGTCTTGCGGCATCGAGGTGTTATCCCTGGCCGATTTTCCCCAGGTTGGGGATATCGAGGAGGACGGCGATACATTTCAAGCAAACGCTGTGAAAAAAGCCGCAATAACAGCCGAACTGACCGGGCTGACAGCCCTGGCCGACGATTCCGGCCTGGAGGTGGATTACCTTGGCGGAGCCCCGGGAGTCTATTCGGCCCGCTTCGCCGGGGAGGAGAAGAGCGACCGGGCCAACAATGAAAAGCTGCTGAGACTTTTAGCCGGGTTGCCGCCGGACAAGCGCGCCGCGCGGTTCCAATGTGTTATGGCCATTGCCCGGCCCGGCGGTTTCGTCTATACCGTGCAGGGGACCTGCGAGGGAGTGATCGCCGGTGAGCCGCGGGGCGATATGGGTTTCGGCTACGATCCATTGTTTTACCTGCCTGATTACGATAAAACTTTCGCCGAACTTGACCTGTCTGTTAAAAACAAAATCAGCCACCGCGGCAAGGCCCTGGCCCAGGTCCTGGAATACTTGTCCGAGTTGAGCAAGAAAGAGATTGACAGGGGGTGATGACTGTTGCGGTTAGCAGTATTCAGCGACAGCCACGGACGGCTGACATTTGCCTTCCAGGCTCTCCGGAGCGCCGGGCCGGTTGATTTAATATTGCACGCCGGCGATCACTGTAGCGACGGCTTGAAGTTAGGCGCTGAAACCGGTATACCGGTAAAGGCGGTTAGAGGAAATTGCGACTATGGCCTTGACGGGTTGGCGGAGGAAATTGTCGAGTTGTCCGGCCGGCGAATCCTGCTCACGCACGGCCATCTCGCCGGGGTCAAGCAGCCGTCGTCGCGCGGGAACTTATTGGCGGCGGCCCGGGAAAACGGGGTGGAGGCAGTGATCTTCGGACACACTCACGTTGCTGTTTTCGAGCACGAGGGGGGCGTGCTGCTTTTTAACCCCGGCAGCATTGCCAGGCCGCTGGATCAGGAGCGTCCCAGCTACGGGATTCTGGAAATCACCGGGGAAGGCATTATTCCTTATATCTGCCGTATTTAGCCTACACGCACCCGGTGATATTTTCAGCCCACCAAAATAATTTTGACTCCGGGTAAATTATTGGTTATAATATTAATTGCATTATCAAAATATGATTTCCACAAGCGGGTGTAGCTCAATGGTAGAGCATCGGCCTTCCAAGCCGAGTACGTGGGTTCGATTCCCATCACCCGCTCCATTCTTTTTGAGCAGGGCGTTTTGGGTGTATATGACTGGAAGCATAAGTTGCCATTTGGCAGACTTATGCTTCCTTGATAATTTATGGGGTGGGTGTCAAACTTAAGTACGAAGGCTCGCGACAAGCTTATGCTTCCTTTTTGGAATGATGATAAGAACTATAAGAGATTAAATTAATGGTTTTAATTTTTATTACTCCCGTTATTAAAGGATTATTTCTTTATTTGGCGTAGTTATATTTTGGGAGAGCGATTTCAATGATGAATATGACAAAGGGGTCCACTGTCAAGAGTTATCTAACAGGGTCTCTAAATCCGGCACTTGATGCCGATTTTATCCGCATGCGGCTCTTTGAAATATGTCAAGCACTGCGATATCGGGGGATATCTAAAGAAAAACTTAACTATTAGAGAGGATAATAAACATGTGCCGGGAATACGAAGTATCATCCTTACTAATATGTACCAAGATAAAGGACGATAGGGGGAGAACACTGAATCTGGCGAAACCATTTCCAAAACTAGTTGGATATGTATTAAAAGATTTGGATTTAAATGAAACTATAGCAATGGGAAAGCTAAAAACGGTGGAATTATTGGAGGAAGGGAAAATAAAAATTAAAAATGTCGGGATAGCATCCCTGCATATCATTGACAAAGGCAGCGGTAAGCAAATGAAGTTTTTGTCAGATAGGAGTGGCATACCAATTAAGAGCGATGCTCGGATTACGGTAAACGATAATGAAGGAAATATATTGGATGACTATAAGGATATAATAATGGAGGAAGTCAATGGTTATATTCGAGGTTAAAACAAACGTGCTAGTCCCGGGTTGCTACTGCTTTATCGCACTGTTTAAAGAGGTTCCGGGGGAACTATATTCCCGCTGCTGATCTTTTCCAGTTTTTTTCTGGGCTCATCAGTAATTGTTAGTTTAGTCTCTTTAACAAAATCATAGTAAACGAGAATATCTTGCGCCTCAGCGGCCATTTGATTGCGCTCATTGTAAATAGCGTGCTTGATAACAAAACTTGTATTTTTAATCTCCGATACCTTGGAATAGACATAAATTTTGCCCGGATAAAATAGTGGACGGTAATACTGACAGGTAATCGAAGCCAGCACCGGGCCTTCTTTTTCTTTTGCCTGAGATTGCATCAAACCGATTATATGTAAAAGTTCGACCCTTGCTTCCTGGATATAGTATATGAACGACACATTATTCACATGTCCACGAAAATCAACTTCAAACCAATCGATCCGACGCTCTAGTTTATGGGCATAGCCATTCACAAAAATACCTCCCGCATGGAACTAATTGCATCCGTTTAACAAACACGTCCACTCATACCAATAATGACTTATAATCATATTATATATTTGCAGTGAACTAGTATCAAACAAAATCCTTAAAAAAACTAACAAATCATTGTTAATGGGGCAACACCACCATATTCGGTGATGATCTTTTTATCAATTTGGGCTGTTGTTTAGCTCAACTCATTAACCACTAGCCTTTTCCATATCCAAAAACCACTTAGGGAAATATTGATCCCTTCCGGTGCGGCAACAACTCCTTTAAAAATGAAAATCTTAATCCCGTCGGCGGTCACTTTGTTAAAACTCCGGGGTTCGGGCGGTGAACCTGCGAGCACGGCAAGCTCACTGGAGCAGCTGGCTCAACTTCCTGTCGTTCTAATAATTATTGTGATCGTATCAGTCTTTTGGAGAATATATTTTCTGGCATCAGGAGTAATCTCGACCTTGATCATTTTTTCGCCCCCGGTCTTGATATAGTACTTGAATTTACAAGTGGCATAGTGGCTGGCTTAAGACGCCTATGGGTGTTGGCAATCCTCTAACCAACGGAACTATCCTGTCAGTCCATTCATATTATATACTTAAAAATGACTGATTTTAAGAGGTGATCAATGTTGTATTACAATCCGAACTTTTATCATATACCCATCATGTTTACTAAAGCACAAGTGGATGTAAGGAATTATATGCGTATGCTATGGGAACAGCATGATGTTTGGACATGGTCAACCATAACAAGCCTGGTATTTGGTTTGCCGAATGTAGACTCCGTTGTTGCTAGATTACTTCGTAATCCCGTGGATTTTGAGCATGCGCTGCAGCCTTATTACGGAGAAAGAATTGCTGCGAAATTTCGGGATTTGTTAAAGGAGCATCTTGTTATAGCTGCAGATCTTGTCAAAGCAGCAAAAGCCGGAGATAATAAGGCAGCAGCAGAAGCAGAAAGAAAATGGTATGCTAATGCTGATGCAATCGCTGTTTTCTTGGGAAATATCAATCCTTATTGGTCTCAGGAGCATTGGAGAAGGATGATGTACCGCCACCTGGAATTGGTTAAAGCAGAAGCCGTTTACATGCTTACCGGACAGTATGAGGCAAGCATCGCAGCGTATGATGAAAATGAGATACATACTTTGGGAATGGCTGACGTAATGGCTGAGGGTATAATTAAGCAGTTCCATATATATTAAGCCTCATCCTGGATGAACTTTTTAATCTCATCCTTTCCGGGTACCCTGCCGGAAGCTTTAACCTTTTCGTTGATTACAATGGCAGGAGTTTTCATAATCCCATAACCCATAATCTTTCTAAGGTCCTCCACCTTTTCCACCGGCGCCTGGAGGCCCATTTCCGCAACTGCTTCCTCGGCAAGTTGATGAAGCCTCCTGCAGTTTGCACAGCCTGTGCCTAAAATTTTGATATCCATTATTTTAGCCGTCCTTTCATATTTAACGAACTCTTACATCAAGAGATGGCCGAAGGCATTAAAGGTGTAGCCGATGATGATGATGCCCAGGGTAACAAGCCCGACGAATATTGCCAATAGCTTCACCTTTACCACTTGATTCAACAAAATCAAGGAAGGGACTGAAAGCGCGGTTACGGCCATCATCAGGGACAGCGCCGTACCGAGCCCCACCCCTTTTGCCACCAGGGCTTCGGCGATGGGCAGCGTACCGAAAATATCCGCGTACATCGGCACACCGACTAATGTCGCCAGCAGCACAGAATACCATTTGTCCTGACCGAGTAGCGCACTGATGATTGACTCCGGAACCCAATTGTGGATGGCGGCGCCGATCCCGACGCCGATTAGAATAAACAGCCAGACCTTTCTGACAATGTCCCGCACCTGCTCCCTGGCAAAAACTATTCTGTCACGGGCAGTCAGTTCTTCCGGGTCGGCATCGATGAGTTTATTTTCATATACAAACGGCTCTACATACTTTTCAAGCTTTAAATTATTGATGATTGAGCCGCCGATAACAGCCAGAAAAATACCCACAAGCACATAGGCAATGGCAATTTTCCAGTTGAATATGCTGGCAATTAATATAACCGAAGCCAGGTCTACCAGGGGTGACGATATCAAAAAGGAAAAGGTAATGCCAATAGGCAGGCCGGCATTGGTAAAGCCGATAAATAAAGGAATGGAGGAGCAGGAACAGAACGGGGTTACCGTGCCGAACAGCGCCCCCATTGTATTCGCTTTAATGCCGGCGAAATTGCCCAGGGCTTTGCGGGTCCGCTCAGGTGAAAAAAAGCTTTGGATATATGAAATAGTAAATATTAGTACGGAGAGCAGGATGAATATTTTGCTCACATCATAGATAAAAAAGTGGATGCTTCCGCCCACTTGCTTATTTACATCCAGGCCGAATACATCTCTTACAAGCAAAGTGACCAGATAGTGAAGCCATTCCATTCTGAGCAGCTGGTCGTTTAGCCAGGAAAATATGAACAAAAGAGTATACCTCTTTTCTTAAGCGCAGTCACTACCGGGACTGCCGCAGGCAGCCCGGTCACTGCCGCAACGGGTTGACCGCCGATGCCGCCCGGTACCGCCGCCGCAGCTTAAAGGGCCGTTTGCATATTTATTGCAGCCGGATTTCTTTACGGCCAGCCATTCGGCAAGATTTTTCATATCATCTGCGTATGGCTCACTTTGCCTGAGTTGATTAAAAACTATGCTGTCCAGAAATTTGCTCCCGTCACTGCGGCAAATGGTGTAATAAACCCACTGCGCACTCTTGCGGTCTGTAACCAGCCCGGCCCGGCGCAGCACCCCCAGATGTCGCGAGGCCTTTGTCTGGGTTATAGCCAGCGTTTCCATAATATCACAGACACATAGCTCCCCATCGTAAAGCAGATTGATGATCCGCAGGCGGGTCTCGTCAGCCAGCGCCTTCAACACTTCCACTATATTGATCATAGCCCTCTCTCTCAAATTATTTTTCCCGGCTGGCATTATTATATTTGCATAACCGAATATACGCATATATTATACGCCATGACTATAAAAAATGTAAATATTCGTTTTCAGGAGATATTAAAACGATATCCCGTACCCCATATAGTTTCAATATATTCTGGATTAGACGGGTCTTTTTCTATCTTTTCACGGACTCTGCGAATATGAACGGCTACTGTGGCAATCTCTCCCAAATTATCGAACCCCCAGATCTTTTCGAAAATCTGTTCCTTGCTAAGTACCCGGTCGGGATTCTCAGCCAAAAATACCAACAGATCAAATTCCTTAGTGGTGAATTGAATTTCCAGGCCGTCAAGGTAAACACGCCGGGAGCTTTTATTGATGGCCAGCCCTTTGATTTTTAGTTCCTCGGGACGATCAGCAACTGTTTGGTTAACCAGACGATTATAACGGGCCAGGTGGGATTTGACTCTGGCCACCAGTTCGGCGGGACTGAAGGGCTTGGTCATATAATCGTCTGCCCCTAGCCCCAGTCCTCTGATCTTATCGATATCTTCTTTCTTGGCTGAGACAATAATTATGGGTATATTGATCCTGTCGCGGATTGTCCGGCAGATTTCAAAACCGTCTACCTCGGGCAGCATGACATCGAGAATGATGATGGCGTAGTTTCCTTGCAGGGCGCGTTGCAGGCCTGAGCGGCCGTTAAGTTCAATGTCCGCTTCAAAGCCTTCTATTTCCAGGTAGTCTCTCTCCAGCTCCGCAATACTTAGTTCGTCTTCAATAATTAAAACCTTCTTCATATCTATGACCATTCCTTTCTGCGAAAGGCACAAAACGGGATGAAACCGTCGGCCCTTGCTGAAGTTTGTTGTACAATATCAGCGAGGATACCGGCA
>JGI12104J13512_1002628_pt1 | contig 11018 bp, 5 predicted proteins | sample TerdegcTABiofilm_FD_13512 | JGI IMG/M metagenome (IMG submission 13512)
CTGCATATCGCCAATCTCACTGCAGGCTCGGGTTTCCAGATTAGACTTAGAGTACAGGTGAAAGCGGATACACTTGCAGGTATCATCGAGAATGTGGCAACGATGACTTACAAAACGACTGCGCTCGAAACTGTGAGCAGGAGCTCCAACGTTTCTACTATCATGGTAGGTGGACCGGGCAATGAGACGACTAAGGTCTGGATCGGTCCCAAGGGTAATCCCGAAGCGGTAGATCCGAACGATATCACGATAAAGCCCGGTGTTGCCGGTACTCTAGTAGAGTTCACAAATACAGTGAAGAATGCCGGTCTCTCGACGGACATAATAAACATTACAATCGCCGATGTTATTCCTGAAGGCCTGGATAATGTTGTTGCCATCTCCTTTTTCACCGAGAACCTTACTCCCCTACCGGATACCGATGACAACGGGATGCAGGACACCGGTCCGCTTGCACCGGGAGAGACCTTCGACATTACCGTCAAGCTCTTCATACCCGCAGATATTGATGTTAGCGTCACCTCGATTACCGCTCTCGTGAGAGCGATCTCTTCGATATCTCCAGCCTCCTCTGACACGACCACAGACAAGGTCGAACCAATAACCTTCCCGTCCGTAGCTATCGGAAATATGTCTGGAACGGCCACCGATACTACCGTAGATAAGGAATCGGTAAACAAGAACGCCGATCCCGGCTCTTATGCCTATTTCCCTCTGGATGTCGTTAACAATTCCGATGCTGGCGATACTTTCAGCCTCTCGGCCGATCTTCCGGCGGGCTATACGGTGAGGTTCTATATCGATACCAACGGAAACGGAGTTCTCGATCCAGATGAGATGATACCTATAACAAATACCGGTCAGGTATCTCCAAACAGTGGTATCAGAATCATAGCGAGAGTAACCGTTCCCGAAGGAGCCCTTTACACAGGAGTGGCAGTTCCCGTAACGTTCTATGCGACTTCTCTGACCAGACCCACAGTGGAAGATTCTCAAACAAACACAATCACCGTAAACGCCGTCAGGCACATTACGCTATTGCCATCCAGAAATGGATCGGCCGCTCCCGGACAGAATATCGACTACGAGCACACTCTGACAAACACGGGTAATGTGGCGGTGACCGTCAAGCTCTATCCAAGCTCGACCAGAGGCTGGAACTTCACTTTCCTTCAGGGCGGAAACCCGGTAAATCTAGATGCAACTTGGCCACTCGAGCCCGGCCAGAGTGTAACGGGTATATTCAGGCTTGAGGTCCCGAGTGACGAACCTCTCGGCGTGACTGATGTCGCCTATCTAAGGGCCGAGGTTCAGGAGGACACTAATGTTACGGCAACTGTTATAGATATCACAGCCGTTGTGTCGGAAAAGGTCACTCTGCAGAAGGCCGTCAATAAGACCGATGCAAAGCCCGGCGAACAGCTCATCTACACCATAACCTACGCCGACGTCGGAACGGAACCAATCAATAATCTGATCATTTACGACACGATCCCGTTCTACACCTCTCTTGATCCTGTAATAGTAACCGACACGATCAACTTCACCGAACCGTCTCAGGTGAGTACCGATTACGGAGTGACGTGGGAGGACTGGGCAACGTTCGATAAGAACAATCTAGCCTCTGTAACCACCGTCAAGTGGATAATCGGAACACTGACTGCCGGTGGGTCAGGCACGGTTGTCTTCCCGGTATTGATAGACGGTTATTGATCCAATTGCCATGGCCTTCGGGCCATGGTTCTTCATCTCTGTGATCTCCAAAGAGCTGTTCCGGAGATCACAGAGATGAGGACAGAGAGGTGATTAGGTGCGCGGCAAGATCGTAATGCTTCTTATATTAATCTTTGTGACAACCGCGGTTGTCCCGGCACCGGCTGCCGGTTCTAAAATAGAGAACTTTGCCTTTGCCAGATACAGAGATATCGATGGCAATCATATTACGATCTTCTCGGATAAGGTCGTCACTACGGTATTGCCCGTCTATGGTTTCACAATAAAGCCCGACGGGACATTCGAGAAACCCGGTCAGGAAAGAGATGGTTTCGAAGGAAGCACAGTTGATCTGAACTATGTAGTACAGAATTTCGGTAATAGCCCGACGACGATCTCGCTCTCAGCCTCTCAGATCTTTGAAGACGGCCCCTCGGGGGCCCCGGTGCTTAGAGTTATCGGCATTTATCTCGATGAAGGAGAAGAGAGTTTCTCGGGACAGGCAAAAACACCGGTAAATAGTGTCGACCTCGAAATCGATGGTTCAAAAAAGCTAATAGTGAGAGTTATCCTCGAAGAGACCGGTGATTTGACCGATAAAGGTTTTATCAATATAGTCGGAATAGACCCGACCGGCAACACCGATGACGACAACATAGCCCAGATAAAGGTAGAAGAGAAGGAGATTGTCGCCTCCACAAAATCCAGACTCCTGGAGACCGTTCTCCCGGGTAGCTCGCAGTCCTTCTCGGTGAGCCTCACAAACAACTCGGAGTACGAACTGGACAGCCTAGTTCTCAAAGACTTCATAGACTACGGGGGCAATCTGGTTGACGGAGTTCTCGATTCCGCTTCTCTCTTTTCGAATTACGATTTCTCCGCCCGCTACTTCAACGGTTCGGATTGGTTGCCCGAGCCGCCACAGAACGATGAAGAGATAAAGGGCTTCGAGCTCACCTTCGGTACGGTCAGTCCGGGGCAGTCTGTCGAAGTGTCTTTCGATATCTTCTTCCCAAAGAACGTTCCGGCAGGCAGGCGCTACAACACCGCCAGTGTTTCTTACTCGAGGCTTGGAACAACATGGTCCTCAAAGACAAATCCTGTCGATTTCACCATTCTGGCTCTGGGAGTCCCTCTTCTAGGTCCTTTCGGATACCCGGACGCGCCGGAAATGACTCTTGAGGATACTACGCTCAGCACTGTCACGGTTTTCGATGGCGATACTGTCATATTCCATCACACTCTCAAGAACGACGGAAACACACAGGGTGTAATGGATCTGCTTATTGAAAGTGCCAACTTTCAGCTAGAGGGCTGGGAGTTCGTCTTCAAAGACGATACGGGAGTTCCTCTGACGGACACAGACGGAAGCGGTTATGTGGATGTCGGGGTCGTCGCTCCAGGGCAAGAGGTAGATATAATTCTGGAGGCAACTATTCCCGAAGGCGTTAGTGGCAGCAATTTCGAGAAAGGCTTTAAGTTCATACCCAAAACCGTAATGGGCAACGAGGAGAACAGAACGATAGATATAATTCCACATATCAGGAAGTCAGACAGCCTGAGCATATCCAAAGTCGTTCTCTCGAGCTCTCTTGTTATGCCGAAGGCCGAAGTGCGTTTCCTCATCTCGGTGGAGAACGAGTCTGAGAGACCGACCGGAAAGATCACGGTAAGCGATCCTATTTCCACGTTCCTTTCTACTCCGTACGAAATTGAAGTTTCAAGAGAGGCTACGGTTTCATTCGACAGTCAAGAGAGAATACTCACGGTCGAGCTCGACTCTCTCGATCCCTTCGAGAGCGTGGAGATTTCCTTTAAGTGCACTACGGGTGACGGTCTCGCTGAAGGGACCGTAATAGAGAACACGGCAACCGTCTCGGGCGAGGGAACTTTCGAAGACTCCGAAAAAGTCTCCGTGAAGATCTTCCACGGGAGTCTGGAGCTCGTGAAGCTGGCCTCTCCTTCGATCGTTGAGCTGGGGTCGGAGATTACCTACACTATCGAGGTGTCAAACCCCAGTACCATAGCAACTGTAACTGAACTCAGGCTGGAGGATAGAATCCCGCCGGGAACTTCTTACGTCGAGGGAAGCGCGAGCATCGACGGCGAACCCTTAGAACCTCTGATACTTGAAGATATGCTGATCTTCGATGATTTTAGAGACCTGAAGCCTGGAGAGAAGTCAAAGGTAGTTTACCGTCTGAGATTCGATGAGTTTACCGGAGAATCCCTGAAAAACACGGTCAGGGCTATCGGTACGATTCTGTCTCAAGAGTACAGCGCGCAAGTGATAACAGAACCCTTCGTCGTCGACGTGCGCGTCTTCAGGCCTATGAATACGGGCACTGGAGTCATAGGCAGGATTTATGTAGATGAAAACGGAAACGGCTTCTACGATAAAGATGACAGCAAACCTCTGCCCGTCAGACTGCTCCTTCAGGACGGCTCCTTCGTCGTTACAGATAAGGACGGACTGTTTCATTTCGACAGGCTGAAACCGGGGCTCCACACCGTCAAGGTAGATATCGACGTGACGCCTTACAGGCTTTCGCCGAATCAGGATAGCCGATCGCTTGGAGACGACAGATCTTTCATGATCGATACTCTGCCGGGGATGTACACCATCCTAGATATACCGCTGATCCACAGGGAGAGAATCGTCGAGACGATAACATATAGAAATCCTCTGACTCTCAAAGGCTTTGACGCCGCGTCGCTAATAGTCTCTGGAAATCAGAGTCTAGATCCCTCTATGTTTTCCGATTACGGTTATATAGTCACACCGTTGAACGGACAGGAATTTGTCGGCGTTGACAGACTCATGGTAGAGGTGGCAATGCCCATAGAAAGCCGCCACACTCTCTACGTAAACGGTATTGTCGTACCCGAGAGCCAGATAGGACAGAAGGCCAACGACGCAGACGGCCTCTGGCTTTTTGTGAAGTACTTCAATGTGAAGTTGAATCCCGGAAGGAATACTATAAGGCTAGACTGGCAGGATGGAACTGCAAAAGGCAGCAAGGAGATAGAGGTATATCTCTCCGGAGAGCCCTTTGAAATCAGAGTCTCGACCGAGCCACTTACACTGACCGCCGACGGCGTGACAGAGGCTTTGGTCGTAATCTCGCTGGTTGATGAAAGGGGTGTCCCATCATCGGTCGGTGGAACTCTTATTATTGAAGGTCTCGATCCTCATACTGTTTCCGAACCGGCCGAATGGGACGGAACGAGACTGAAGCTCGAAAATGGCGTCTCTAAACTTAAATTGAAGCCCACGGCTCAGGCCTATTCAGTAGATTTCTCTGTAAGGTACGGCGATCTGTCTAAAGATGTTCGTCTGGAGTATGCAGTCGAATCGCGTCCACCGCTTATAACCGGAAGCGCACAGCTTCAGTACAGCTTCAAAGATCGTTATCTCTCCTTTGAAGGCGGTGTCTTCGGTCGTCTCAATATCGATAAAGGCTTACTTACTTTCCGTTTCGGTGAAGAATCGTCGGCCGATTTCGATACGTATATCACCCATGGCGACGAATCGATAAAGGGTACGCTAGCTCCCTCATCTCGCCCGTATTTTCTGCGCTATGAAATCGGGCATTTCAACGTTCAACTTGGAGACTACACATTTGAAACCCGCGGAAGTACCGGCTTCCTGTCAAGTGGAACTGGTCTTTCCAGCGAATACAGCAGCGATCTTTTCTCCTACAAACTCTTTCTGAATCCAGTTTACAGGGGAAAGAGGACCGAGGAGTTCAGAGGAGAGGGCATAAGAGGCCCCTATTACCTGTCTGAAGTACCGGTTTTTGGAAGCGAAACTATAAGTCTTATAACAAGAGATAGCGAAGGCGAGATTATCACTCGGCGGGTTCTGAGAAGAGGCGAAGACTACACACTCTACAATTCGAATAGACTACTGATCTTCAGTAAACCGGTTCCTTATTTCGATCTAGACTTCAACCCGATCTGGATCGAGGCCGTCTATTCAATTGATTCGACCTCGCCGGGCGATCTCGACATGATGGCGAATCTAACTTACTCTCATTCGGGCTGGAAGTATTCACTTACCGGGCTATTCAGAGGCCTAAGTGAAGGTTACCGGTTTGTCTCTTTGAAAGCGGATGGGAGTATTTCCAAAGGTCTTTCGCCTTCGCTGGAACTGCTGGTCTCCTCAGACAGCGGAGACTTCGGATTGCGGGCCGCAGGGGCGCTGAAGTTCGCCAGCAAGATGGTCGTCGGTAATCTGGAAGCTCATCTTGACAGAAACTTCAAGACACCAGACAATCCCAGAGCCTTTTCAGGTTTCGGTTTAGGTCTTGAACTCAATCCAAAGCTATTTGAGCTGAAGCTGCTCTCGGGATACAACTTCGATGAAAAGGCTAAGACGGGAACACTCTCGCTTGAGCTGCTTAGAGACTTCAAAGTAGGTCAGGTTATGACTGAAGTCTCGCTCAAGGAAACTCTGATACATAAGCAGGACGGTCTGGAAAACGAAGTTCGTCTCACCGCAAGACCGAGGTTATCGCTGGATAAGACCAGGCTCAGCGGAGAAATCAGTCTGGGACTGAGAGGGGTCAGTCCGGTCGCGGGTCTCTCTTTGAGGACCGACTTTGGTATCAGCGAGTCTCTCTTTGCGGGAGGAGACGTAGTATTTGACTATTCCGGAGCGGGCAGGGTAAAACTGTCGCTGACTCCATACATACTGAAGAAACTTGGCAAGGTCTCTATAACCGCAAAAGAGAAGATAGAGTTCCTGCCGGATCTAAGGTTCACCACAATTATTGGCTTTGGCTATACGCTGGATACGGGAAAGATAGATCTCGAAGCGACTCTTTCTGACAGGGTCTCGATTGGAGCCGGCTACACGGCCTCCTATTCTCCGGGCATCGTCAATCTGGATTTCCTCTTACAGGGCAGACACACTCTCGTTGGCTCGAACACCGAGGACTTCTACGCCCTGCATGTAGGTATAGAGAACCGTGAGATTGAGTCCCTTAAACTCAGGCTGGATACAGATCTTCGATTCGACACCGGATTCGCCCTATCGCGATTCCTTATAGAGAGCCGGGGAGAGTATCTCGGTCTTGATAGGCTTAAACCGGCCTTTCACATTCTCTTCACTAACGACCTGAAGACCCGGAGCAGCCGATTTGAAGTTCAGGCTGGCCTCGCATATGTTCCCCAGCTGAGGAGTCCTCTGGCTCTCCTTTCGGAGGGAGCTTACTATATAAGCAGAAACGCAGAAGAAACAACTTCCGAAGGCCGGCTAACTCTTGACACTGTCTTCTGGTATGACAGAACCTTCAACTTCGCTCTGACCGGAGAGATATATCTCAAAAAAAACATGGTCTACACAATAAACGGACTCAGAGCGGAGAAGTCTTTTGCCGATCTCTTCTATATCACCGGTGCCGGATATCTTGTAAACGACAATAGAGGCGGTTTCTATAACAGGTTCATAATTCAGGTCGGTCTCACCCTGTGGCCAGATACAGTCATCTACGCCGGTTACGGCTTCGGTTCGCTGAAGGAGAGCTTCCTTGGAAATCTGAGAAAGGACGGCTTCTACTTTGGAGTAAAAATCAAATTGGACGACAGCTGGTTCTTCAAGAGCAGAAACACCGGAAAGTTGAACCTCTACTTCTTCCTCGACAAGGATCTCGATACAAAATACGATACAGGTGAGATGCCCGCAAGAGTCAAGGTGAGAATAGATGGCAAAGAGTACGAGAGCAATGAAAATGGAGTCATATCTGCCGAATTGTCCGTCGGTCTTTACAGAGTCGAACTCGTGGAATACCCCGATTCACTTGTTTCCTTGCTTGAGAATTCTCCGGAGCTTCATGTAACTGAGTACGGATCCAGAGACTTCTACTGGCCGTTTATGGAGTCCCCTGCGTACGTGGATATACGTATCTTTGTCGACTCGAATTCTTCGGGTACATACGATGGGCAAGAGGAATACCTGAAGAGCTTCTCTATAAACATAGGAGAGGATGTAGTGTTTACCGAAGATGGAACGCTTACCGTCCCGGTCTCGGCGGGAATTATAAGAATCTCGCTAGATCTGGCCTCGCTCGGTTCGGGTGTCAGTATCACGACCGGTTCTTTGAACAGACAGCTAGAGCTGAAGCCGGGAGAGAGAAAGAGTGTAGAGTTTGGTGTCGCCTTCCAGCGGAAAATCGAGGTGGTCCTTTTCAGGGACCTTGACGCCAACGGCCTCCGAGAGAGTGACGAGCCTCTTCTCGACGCTTCGGGCATCCTCGCCATCGGAGGCAAACCCTTCAGGATAGGTTCCCGGACGGTTCTCGAGGGAGTACCTTCCGGCAGGAGCCCGGTCAGTCTGACTATGGACAGGGGCTTTGAAAAGCTCTATTCGAGAACCACCGCCATCGATACGGTTGAAGTGGCCGACACAGGGGATACTGTTCTCGAAATAGGGTTCGCCGAAAAGAGCTCACTCATGTTGTCTTTCCTCGATGAGAAGGGCGACTATTTCTACGATGTCATAACGGTGAAGATCGATGGCATCGAGTTTCAGGCCTTTGGTATAATCGAGCTGGTGGGACTCGTCTTCGGAGAGCACTCGGTCGAGATAACCGGACTTCCGAAGGGGTTCAAATGCGACCGGTACACCCACGAAATCTGGCTGGAGCCTGGCGGAAGAGGCGAATTAGAAGTGGTTATAGTGAAGGAGTGATACCATGGACTTTTTCAGAACTCTCAACGAGATTGCTTTCTATCTCTCCTTCGTACTGTGGGCCGGTGGCGGTGTCACGGTATCGGTTTTCTTGCTGCCGTTGCGCGACCCGAACACAACGCCGCAGGTGCAGGGCTTTCTGTACTTTCTCTGGGAGAACCTCAGAATCGTCGCGATAGCCGTTTCGATCATCATGCTCGGCACGAGCCTGACGAGGCTTATCATCGATCCGGCCGTCAACGTTTTCTGGACGGTGGTATACTTCGTCACCTTTTCGCTGACAGTTTTCAGCTGGTACATGGCCGACAGGCTTATAAAGATGGGAGCCAGCGATCCACGGTCTATGCTGGAGGTAGAAAAGAGAAACTTCGCTCTCTATCTGTCTTACTCGGACGCCTGTATCGTCCTGACGGTAATCGCGGCGGCCCTTATGTAGCAGTAGCGATGAGTTCTGGCTTGCATGCAGAGAGTTCGACAGGATGCAAGTGCGGAAACAAACTCCATAGGAGGCCCGTCCATATGACAGGAAGAGAATACTCCTTCAAACAGAAGATCATCGAAACGNTTCACGAAGTTATGGTCAGAGACATGTCGGTCGGTATAGACGGTGCCGCTTATNTNAGCATATCCGTGCCGTCGCTTGAAGTCTCAGGCCAGAGTTCCGTCGANGGCTACTTCAAGGCCNGCTACTATCCCTCTTCGAAGGGGAGAGCAGCGCATCTGGGCATAAGCTTGAAAGTAGACAACAAGCGGCACGAGGGCATGACACTCTCTCTCGAAGCGACCAGTGTTTTGCAGGAATGGTATGAAGAGGCGTACGCGGATATCAAGAGGAGATTCAAATCCATCGTGGATCGAGTTGTTAGCGATGAGCTTCCGGTCATCTTCTCGCTCGTAGGCGAGGACTTTCCAAAATTCACTCCCGCACTGTAGATAGAAGATGAGGACTTGAAGCATGAAAGCTACAAAGTGCTAAAGCACGCCATCGTCAGGTTTTTCAAGCTGCACGGCACTGAAAGGTACGCAAAAGTTGAGCACCTGGACGATTACCTCACAGAATCGATCCCGCCCCCGCCCGTAAGCGAAGATCGACTGCCGCCGACGGCCTTCGACATAGAACACGAAAGAGATCTCTATGACATTTACGGTACCGGACCGGGTCTGGTGTTGTCTTTCAAAATGAAGCTGTCTGATATACTCAACCCCCGGCTTAAACAGTTGCTCGAGCGCGAAGAATATTAGACACGAAAGGCGAAAAAGTGATGTCCCGCAGTACTCCGATTAAGAACCGTTGTGGGTTGTACGTTGTGGGGTTGTGGGTAAGAGAATCGAGTAGGAGAGGGGCGGAGCCCCTCTCCTACTCGATGGTTTTCTAAGGAGTGGATCACGTTCTTTGCGAAAAACGGGACAGACGTCAGGAGCCCGTCAGTCCCGGTTTTTCGGGGTCTTTGCTCCCCTTCCCGTCATGCCGGACCTGATCCGGCATCTCCGCTCCTTTGAAAGAGCGGGAAGAGCGAGATCCCGTATAGGAGCACTACGGGATGACATAAGGGTGAGCATTACGGGATGACACGAGTGGGGCGTTAACGGGATTGTCAACATCAATCGGAAATATGAAAAGCATCAACGATCTGTCTCAAAGACTTTTGTATACATTTCTGCGATGGCCGACATGCAGAATAGTAACCGACTTGTCTTGATCACTAATCTCGTAGATAATCCGGTATTCACCAGCCCTTATCCGCCAGCCCTCTCTTCCGGTTAACTTAGCAGAACCTCTTGGACGGGGATTCGTTGAGAGCGACAATATTTTTCGCTTGATTCTGCTATAGTTTGGCTCTCGAAGTGACTGAAGTTCTTTTGCAGCACTGCTGAGAATAAGCAGTTTGTATGAGTCAGACATCTCAGCGCTTGAATTTGTCTAGGGCTTCTTCAAACGGAAGAATCTCGTCGGTTGACTTCTTGGCTTTGTCATATGCTCGAATCTCTTCCAGTTCTTCCAGATCATCAAGAATCTTCTTGTATGTGGAAATACTAAGAATCACGCTAACAGGTTTTCCATCTTCATTAACAATCATGTGGGGTTCTTTCATTAAATCACCTCATCTAGAATTATAGCATTTTAGGAGCCGTCCTTGGAAAGAGCGGAAGAGCGAGAAGAGCCGGAACGAGAAGAGGAGAGAGGGCGAGACAGACGAGATGAGATCCCGTATAGGAGTCCTGAATAAGAGCATTTCAGGACAGGCTCCACGGGATGACAGTCTTAATCCCTTCCCGTCATTCTGAGCTTGACTCAGAATCACGGTTTTCTAAGGAGCGAGATCCCGGGTCGGAGCCCGGGATGACATTAGTGGGGTATTACGGGATGACAGGATGGGGGCGGTTAACGGGATGAAACGGGATGGCAACCCCTTCGGGTCATCCTGGCGCGCTCCCAGCCAGGATCCCGGTCTTCACGAAAAACGGGACAGAAGTGAAGAGAATCGTCAGTGCCCATTTTCGCAAGATGTAAGATCTATCCTCTATCGCCTATTATGTTATATCGAGAAGTATTTTTATGAGTTCGAGGACCTGGCACATTACTTCTTCCGAGACTCTGCCGATTCTCTTT
>JGI12104J13512_1002630_pt1 | contig 11010 bp, 10 predicted proteins | sample TerdegcTABiofilm_FD_13512 | JGI IMG/M metagenome (IMG submission 13512)
GCTGCAAATGAACACACTGGGGCCAGATAATGGATAAAAAGAGAGTCCTTGAGAGCATTGGTTTCATCCTTGATGGATTTGACGAGATCGATCTGGCCTATGTCTTTGGATCATTTCTCAAGAGAGACGACTTTCATGATATTGACTTAGCCATTCATCTTTGCAGAGAGAAATCCCCTTATGAAAGGTTCAAGTTTTCTGGGAAGGTTGCGAGGGATCTGGAAGAAGGAGTGGAGCCCAGGATGGAGTTCGATGTTCGTATTCTCAATTATGCTCCGGTATATTTTCAGTATGAGGTTATAAGCAATGGGATAGTGGTATTGGAAAGAGATCAAGAGAATAGGATCGATTTCGAGGCTCATCTAATATCGGAATATCTGGACTTGAAGCATATGTATGACCGCCTTGATAGAGCCTTCCTGGCCAGAGCCTGAAATGAGAGTTTTATCACATTTAAGAGAACTCGATGAGGCAATAAAGGATTGGGAAAGATACCAGCGGTTTTCTCTAGAGGACCTCAAGACGGATCGTGATACAAGAAATATGGTCCTTCATGCCATGCTGGTCAGCATTCAGGCGGCAATAGATATTTCATCTCATTTAATATCCAAAAATCAGCTTAAGAGACCGGCAACTTATCGCGAGGTCTTCTATCTTCTTGGCCAGGCTGGCATGATTCCAGAGGAATTGGCCATCGAGCTTTCCGACCTGGCTGGATTCAGAAATGTTCTGGTTCATATTTATTGGGATATCAATTTAGATGAGATCTACAGCATACTGCAAAATGATCTTAAGACATTAAGAAGCTTCAGAGATGAAATTAAAGAAGTATTAAGGAACGATGGATAGCTGGCGGGCTGGCTGCAGATGAACGGGATATGGCCCTCGGATTGAGTCCTGCGGAATCGTGACCGGTCCAATACTATTCTCGTCTGGATTCTTGATACCGAATTTCCCTGAAATTCCATTATAAGTACTTATGATTCATCAGAACGAATATACGCCAAAAAATATATACTGCATCCAGCAAAAAGCTTTTTCTACAGGCGAACATATTGTCTAGGGAAGAGGAGGAATGGAGCTTTCTGCTGGGCGAATACCGGTTTTATTCTGGCTATTTCTTAATGGAAGTCCTCAGAGCGTTCTTCTCAAAGTCGTTCTCACTGACGGGCAAAGCGGAGGTATGGCCTTGAAGCCCACTGTGGCCCGCTATGCCCTGACCGACCCCGGGCCCCTTCTCACCCAGACCATCCTCCTGGCGGAGAGGGTCCACCGGGCGCTGGTGGAGCTATCCGATGGCTCAGCGGTCTTCACCGGCTGCGACAGCTCCAAGAGGCCTTTGCAGGGGCACAGGCATGCGCATATCTTCTGCGAGTCCATTCCCTGCAAAGGCAGGGAAAGTCGCGGCGAGATCACAGAGATCAGCATCTATGCTCCCATGGGCTTTTCGCCCCTGGATGAAAAGGCTCTGCAGAGGCTGAAGGAGATCTATGACCATCATGGAAATAGCGTTGACCTGCTCTTTCTGGGGTTGGGCAGGCGGGAGGATTTTGGCAGGACGGGAGCGAGCCCTCTGTTCACCCGGTCAAGGGTCTGGGTCTCACGGACCCCCTTCCTGCCCACCCGCCACCCCAAGGCCACCAGGGCAGGAGTGCCGAAGGTTGACTGCACCGGCTTTCAGATCGGCAGCCCGGAGCACGAACTACTGCGGCTGCTGGTGCTGGCCGGCTTTCCTGAGCCGGATATGATGGAGAGGGTGGACCACACCAGGTTGGGCGAGGGGGATGTTCCCTGGGATGCCTTTGTGCGCAGGAGAGGGGCGGATGAGAGGAGGCCAGCGGCGAATGGGGAAGGGTATGGCTTTCGCATACTATTTCCGGTAGCGGTGCAGGGGCCGGTGGCGGTGGGGTACGGGGGGCATTTTGGGATGGGGGGATTTGAAGGGTGAATAAGTTAAAACAAGATGCGTAATATCATAAATTTTTAGTGAAGTTAGGAGCGATAGGCTGATATAGGATTAAAGCAGATATTAATTTAATCCGCTGCTAAAAAAAAAAGCCGCGGCCCAATTGAAACAAATATAATGGGCGATCAAGTCTAAAAGTCGTCCATGTTTTTTTATTATAATAGATAAATTTGTACCTGGCTACAACTGGATAGTATTCATTATAATTAATATATTTCAGTAATTCTTTTATGCCTGTAAGCATACAAAATTTTCATATACTTTGAGCGATATCTTTCCATAGAGGGATACATAAAGTCCTCTAGGTGGTAAGATGAAAATAAATAGACTTAAAACGGGAATAGATAACGACTTTGAGACTCGATCGGCCATCAGCAAATGCCTAACTAGGCTAATATTTTATGCGCTGAGCGCTATCGAGATACATCTAATTGCGCAGTCCATTGAGATAAATGTGAATGTGTGGATAGTGATGCATTAAATGAGGGCTAATACATCATATATTTTTTTAGTTATATATAACATTTTGTTAACTACTCTGGATTTAACTCAACTACCTGAATCATATAAAATGCTAGCAATCAAAGGTGAGCAATTATGAATCGCAGTATTCCAGACTTTCCAGGAAAACCTATTAATGTAGATCCTCATCCAAATAAGATTAAAAGGGTTTACAGCATTCATGTTATAACGCCGATCTTTAGTGGTGGTGTCAGAGCTAACGAGAATGATCCTATTACTCTCATACGCCCTTCTAGCATTCGCGGCCATCTTAGGTTCTGGTGGCGGGCGACAAGAGGAGCAAATTGTTCCACAATCGCCGAACTTCGCCAACGCGAGGGTGAGATCTGGGGAACGACTGATAACCCAAGTCAGGTGATCGTTGGAGCCTCAATAAAATCACAAGGGACAACATATCCATGTGCGGTTATACCTGAAGGAAAGAACTTTGCTAGATTCAAGGAGGGCCACCCAGGATATGCACTTTTTCCATTCCAGGGAAATAAAAAAGAAGGAATTCCAATTGCCAATTGCACCTCGAAAGTCTCTTTTGATTTGAAGCTGATCTATCCACAGAGCCTATCAGATGACTTGGAGGCAGCTGTCTGGGCTTGGGTGAACTTCGGAGGTGCAGGCGCTCGCACCAGAAGGGGCTGTGGAGCGCTGTATTGCCAGGAGCTTGCGCCGCCCGATGCATCCGGCATCGCCTCTTGGTATAAAGAACGTTTAGAGAGCTTAGGGATCATTCTGTCCCATCCCAAGCAATGGCCTATTTTGCCAGATAGCTTGCTTGTTAAGAGCAGCAGCAATGCAATGCAGGCATGGAATGATGTTGTGAGCCTGATGCAGACATTCAGGCAGGGCCAGAATGTAGGCAGAAATCCTGGCAAGTCACCGAACCGTCCGGGAAGGTCACGATGGCCTGAACCAGAGACTATCAGAAGCGCGACTTCTCAGCGGGATCCAAAGCACCCCAGGATGTCGGTAATTCCCATAGATGCTTTTCCCAGAGCGGAGTTTGGTCTGCCCATAGTGTTCCATTTCAAGGACTATAATGATCCCAAAGACACTGAGCTTTACCCGATAGTGGATGGTAAGGAGAAGACAAGAATGGCAAGTCCATTGATATTGAGGCCGATAGTCTGTCAAAATGGAGAGGTCCAGCAGATGATCCTTTGCTTAAAGGCACCATCACCCAACGAAGTTATTCTTAAAAAAGCACCTGGGAATCCAAAGTTCGAGAAGATTCGAGATCCTATGCTCAGTGCATACCCACACTCTCCTCTTGGAAGTCCAGGGCCCGGACTGCCTGCAAGATCTCAATCCGGTTCAGCAATTGAAGGATTCCTCGCCTTTGCCGAGGAAAATAAATTCCGGGTGGTTTAACTTGGCATCATATCTTTATGTTCTTTCTATCGGCCCTGTGCAGGATTTTATTGCTGCTGCCCGGAGGACAAGGGACCTTTGGTTTGGCTCACACCTGCTTTCAGAGATCAGCAAAGCTGCAGCAAGAGAAGTATCTGGACATGGTGAGCTCATATTTCCTGGATTGAATGCAGGTGATAAAGAGTTGGAACCTAATAGTAAACCTGGAGCCTTTAATGTCGCTAATATAATACTTGCCAAACTGGACGAAAATCCCGTCGAAATTAACGAACTGGCCCAGGAAGCAGCTCGCAAAGAATGGATGTGCTACGCTCAAGGTGCGAAGGATTTGGCTGATTATCTGGACCCAGAATTTGTCAATAATGAGAGGTGGAAGGAGCAGGTATGCGATGTATTAGAGTTTTATTCAGCCTGGGTACCTTTCGAAGAGGATCAAGCAGGAAGTTATAAAATAGCTCGCAAAAGGTTGATGCGCCTTTTAGATGGAAGAAAAGCTATTCGAGACTTCGGTCAACCAAAGAAGCATCCAGGAATTCCAAAATCGTCACTTGACGGAGCTAGAGATAGCATCATTGAAAAAGATAAGGAGATTACCAAGGAGCTAGCTCTAAAGATGAGGCTCCAGGCAGGTGAGCAGCTCTGTGCCGTTGGGCTCACTAAGAGGCTTGGTCGACGTAAGGAAGGAGATACTAAAGATTTGTCTTCGGTAATACTTGAGACATTTCCATCTGTTGTGCGTGTATCACTCGATCCATGGATTCGAGGAGTTCACAAGTCAGATGCAGCAAGGATTCTTCTAGATGACATCAGGAAGATATGCAAGGATAATTCCAATATTGCCCAGGGAACCGGCCGTATGAGCAACGGAGAACGACGCTATCCTGATTTTCCTTTCGATGGTCAAGTTTTGTACCTTCCTAGAATCGATAGGATGATGAAAGCCAAAAAGAGCTCAGTTCTCAAAGAGAAGAATCGTGATAGTTGTAATAGTTGGGAAGCTTTTCTCTCTGATAAAGATATAAGCGATCTTAAAACGATAAAAAGGATGGTGGAAAGACTGCAGCGGAGCGGAGAGACAAAGGATGGAGAGCGATTCTTCGGATTAGGTGAGCCAGGCCATTATTTAGCGATTCTAGTTGCGGATGGCGATCGCATGGGCAGATTAATTTCAAATATAGAGGAGAGACCTGAGCATCGAAACCTCTCAAAAAAGTTAGCTGAATTCGCCAAGGACGCCAGAAAAATTGTTGATAACGACAATCATGGTTGTTTAATATATTCGGGGGGAGATGATGTTCTGGCTTTTGTGCCATTGGATTTCTGCCTTAAAGCTGCTAGGGATCTGCATGATTGTTTTGGAAAACATTTGGAGAATTTCTCTTACAATGAAGGAGACAAGACCATCAAACCAAGTCTTTCAGTAGGTATTGCCATTGGCCACTCAATGGAACCTCTGGAAGATCTGCTAAGCGCAGGAAGAGAAGCGGAAAAGGCAGCAAAAAAGGGAACAGGACCCGATGATAAGGGAAATGGCCTTGCAGTCCATCTCTATCCCGGAAGTGGAACACCTATCAAGATTCGCGAAAGATGGGATCCAGTGGGGGAAATCAGCCTCGATAAGCGCCTTCTCAAGTGGGCGAAGATGCATTATGAGGATATGCTGCCAGATGGCGCTGCTTACGACATGCATGAGCTAGCAGAGGATTACAGAGATTGGAAAGGAACCACTAAAGATCAGCTTGAAAAACTCATTATTGCAGACTGTCGGAGACTTCTAAAGCGCAAAAAGGCAGGCAGCACAAGTTCTGAGGCTCTCAAATTAGATGATATTGAATATTTACTATCCGGAGTCGATTCTTATGAAAAGATCAAAATGAGATCGGATGAGCTTATTTTGTCTCGACAGATAGCATCTGCGATGAAGCAGGCGAAGTGGAATATTCAAAAAGAAAAGGAAATAAATTAGGTGGTCTTATAATGGAGACATACCTGACGATAACACCCTACGATCCGATAATTGCTAGAGACGGTCGTCCATTTGGATTCGGACAAAGGCGAATGCATTCTTTAAATTGGCCTTATCCATCGGTCCTGGCAGGCTCTTTGAGAACGTTAATTGGAAAAGAGATGGGGGCAGACTTTAGGGACTCAGAATTTTTGGAGGATTTAAAGAAGATTACTATCTCTGGGCCTCTGCCTTTGTGTAGTGATAAGCTATTCTTTCCAGCTCCTAAGGATCTTATTGTACGAGAAGATGGGAATAAGCGAGATGCATTTGCAATTAGACCGATGAAGCTGAATAAAACTCCGGATGACTCGGGTGAAGGCTGCGATCTACCACCAAAAAGAGATCTGCTTCCTGCAATGCTTCCTATGGATATAGAGGATTTCAAGCCAGCTCCAGTGCCCTTATTCTGGTCAGCTGAAATGATGATTCAGTGGCTAAAGAATCCTTTTGGAAGAAATTTTCAGGCACCGCCTGATCCTGAAAAGGCTAACTCTCACACGGATTTTCTTCCATCTATACCGAGAGATTCGAGAGTTCATGTTAAGATCTCTCCAGAGCTTGGTTCAGTTGACGAATCGGATGGCGAAGGGATGCTTTTTATGACCGTGGGACTGGATCTATCCCAAAAGGAAAAGCCTCAAGGAATAAAGCTTGCTGCAAGGTGCGAAGCTGAGAAAAATTTTGGAGAAAAATTGAAAAATATAAATTCATTTGGCACATTTGGAGGAGAGAGGCGACTCGCTCACTGGAAAACCGAAGCGCATGATAAGATGCAGAAGATTTGGAGCTTCCCGGAAGAGATTAAGCAGGCTATTGAGGATCAAAAAGAAAAGACTGGCAGACAACTACTCCGTATGATTTTGGTAACTCCTGCTATATTCTCTGAAGGTTGGCTTCCGGGATGGATAAATTGCCATGATAGCCCGCTTGTTGGTTCCCCTCCTCTAGAAAATCGAGCTAATTTGGAATTGAGATTGATATCAGCATCTATCGATCGCTGGAAGCCTATCTCCGGCTGGAGTCTTGAACGCCTCAAAGACGGCCCTAAACCTGGCCCAAAAGCCATTCGAAGGGTTGTTCCTGCGGGTTCTGTCTATTTCTTTGAGGTTTTGTCAGGGAATGCAGAAGATATAGCCAAAAAACTCTGGCTGAGGTCCGTATGCGATGACGATCAGGATAGGCGAGATGGATTTGGACTTGCAGTCTGGGGAATATGGGATTATGCTGATTGAGATGAATATAAGATATGTGAAGAGGTGTGATATTTGACAACCAAAATATACTGGCTGGAGGCTATAACGCCTCTGCATGTTGGGATGGGTCGAGGAGTAGGGTTCATTGATCTGCCAATTATCAGGGAAAAGGTGACTGGCTGGCCTCTTGTGCCAGGATCCTCGATCAAAGGTGTAATCAGAGACTACTTCGACCAAGAGAAGAGCAAAAAAACAGATGAAGAGAAAAAAGCCTTTGAGAAGCTTATTGATGCAGCCTTCGGAAAACCAGATGATGATAAAGGCAACGCCAACTCAGGCAGTCTTGTCTTTACAGATGCCAGAATTGTCTGCCTTCCCATTCGCAGCCTCTATGGAACCTTTGCCTACATAACAAGCCGTCTAGTTCTTGAGAGGCTGAAAAGAGACCTTATAGATGCTGGATACGAGGATGTTCCAGAAGTGCCTGAAGCAAGGGAGACCGAAGTGCTTATTGCGCAAGAATCCAAATTAGCTGCGGATGGCAAGGTTTTCTTTGAGGATCTAGACTTCGCAGCCAGAAAAGATAATGATCTTGTTCAAAAATGGGCAGGGTTACTTGCAAGAGCAATCTTTTCTGGAGATGCCAAATGGCAAGGCATCTTTCAGGAGCGTTTTGCAGTTGTATCTGATAATAGCTTCAACTTCCTGTCTGAGACAGGGACTGAAGTAGCAGCCCACATCAGGATTAAGGCTGAAACAAAGACTGTCGACGAGCATGCCCTATGGTATGAGGAGGCTTTGCCGGTGGAGACTATTCTGGCTGGTATTGTCTGGTGTGATAGGGTCTATGGCTGCAATGGCAGCGATCAGAAGACGCTTGTTGAAAAGATGATGAACACATTTTGTGTTGGTGACTCAGCGCTGGAGCTGCAGATAGGCGGAAAGGCGACTGTTGGCAAAGGCAGAGCGAGATGTCAATTCACGAGGGGTTGAAATGGCAGGAAATACTCTCCAGACCAGACAGCAGAGAAGAGCCCAGCTTGCTTATAGCTGCGTTTTATCCCGCGTATCATCTCAATCTAAAGGAGATGAGGAATATCGCCAGCTTGCCAAAAAGTTTCCTGCTCTTGTTCACAATTGCGGCCTAGCTCAATCCATTGCTTTTGTGCAGGCAAAGGAGGGAGCAACAGGTGATGCCTACATATCCCATCTAACCCAGGTGATGGGCGAAACGGGAGACCTTGGAAGCACCAGCAGAAGTGCCGATCTGATGAATTATCAGAGGCTAACCCGCGAGGCAATTGAGTCAGCTACATGGATTAAGCGCTACTCTGAAGCCCTTCTGGAGTGAGATTGACATGGCAGATGCTTGTAGATCGGTTATTTCAGATTGGTGGAAACTGGATAGAGCTAGCGAGAATGCGGGTTTATTGAGAGATAGGTTTCTACGGATAGCAAAAGACAAAAAGAATCATCCTCAAGCAAAAGACAAAGAGAATCACCATCAAGCGCGAAAAGATCTGTTCGAGGCGATGTGCCAGTCTATCGTTAATTCTCAAGAAATTTATGTAGTAGCTTATCAAAAGCAAGAGTCTGCGATTAAAAATTTGAAATCCAAAGGATTCTTCAACACAGATGGCAGGATGATCATTGGCCTCGGGGGAGAAAATGTTCTTGAGACAGGTCTCACATTGAATCATACTTATGGGACACCGATGATCCCCGGAACAGCTCTCAAGGGACTGGCGGCACACTACTGCCATAAGGCTTGGGGAGGAGCAGATGAGCGGTTCAAGTTCGGCGGTGAGTACCATCGGGCCATCTTCGGAACCAATGAATATTCAGGGCACATCATATTCCATGATGCCTGGATCACGCCTGATAGCCTGATCGGATCGCTCCAGCCAGATGTGATGACTCCACATCACGGTGACTACTACTCTGATGAGAAAGGCCTGACTCCACCAACAGACTTTGATGATCCCAATCCTGTAACATTTCTATCGGTAGTGGGAACATTTCTGATTGCAGTATCATGTGATATTCCAGGACCTATTGGTGATGAGTGGGCGGAGAAGGTCTTTGAGCTTCTCTCGGATGCACTGAGGGAATGGGGAATAGGCGGCAAGACCAATGCGGGTTATGGGCGGCTTGTCAATGTAGAGCTAGAAGGAAATAAGATTCAATATAAGAAAGAAGACTGGTCAGCCTTGAAGAGAGAAAATCCTCTTGAAATGAAAAACAAATATAAAGAAGCGTCTAATTCTACTAAAAAGACTCCAAAATACAAGAGAGGCGATATCGTAGAAGTGATAAAAGTCCCAGATCCAAATGAGAAGCGCGGGGCTGCTTACTTTAAAGCAGACGATGGCATCGGCGGGCTTGTAGTCTTGGGAACAGCACCATCCATTGGAATAGGCGAAAAGACTCGTCTTGAGATAAATGGAGTCATGGAAAAAGAAGGCCTTTATAATTTTGCTGCCATTGGCGCAAAGAGGGAGGCCAGCCGCAAGCCCAAAGAGAGGAGAATTCGAAGATGAAGGTCATGGTCTGTCTGATAAGCGATCAGCATGTTCCGAATCTTCTAACGGTTCATGCCATTGAGCCAGACCTTCTCTTTCTGATTGAAACACCTGGAATGAAGGCTAAAAGAGGTGCTTCAAACTTCATAAGGGCATTGAGAATGGGAAGTTCTAAAAAACCAAAATGCAAAATCAAAGCTTTAGACGAAGAGAATTCCATCGTCGCTATGAATGATTTGCTAGATGATCTATTTTTAAAATTTTCCGATGCAGAATGGATTGTCAATATCACTGGCGGCACTAAGCCTATGTCCATAGGAACATATGAATTTTTTAAAGAGAAAAATGCAAAGATACTTTATGTTCCTATTGTCGGCCAGAGCAGAGCTATTGACTTCGCTAACGGCTCATTTTTGCAATTAGGATATAGGTTAAAAGTCAAGGAATTTTTATCAGGGTATGGTTTCGATTATTTCAAAAAAGATGAAAGTATCTTGGAGGGAGAAGAGCGAGCTACGAGCTTATTTTTATTGGCAGTTATTCTTTCAGGAAATATTGATATTGCGCATGAGATAATGAAAGACTTAGATGTACGCATAAAAGATGTCTATGGAGGAGATCTAGAGAAAGCAAGATCCAAAGCAAGGAGTAAAGGAATATCTCTTGTTGATCTAGAGATTCAAAATCAAACGATTAGAGATCTCATTTCAAGATACTTTAACCTAAAAGTTGATGGCGGAAAACTAAACGGATTATTAAATCATCATGCAGTACAATTCTTAACAGGCGGCTGGCTTGAAGTTTTTATTTGGGGAATTATTTCCAAATATTCTCATAAATTGAGCATTTTTGACGTTAGATTAGGCATCCATCCAAGAAAGAAATTGGATTTGGATAAAGGAAAGCAGGAGAGGGAGGTTAAGAACGACTGGGATATTGCATTTATGTACAACCAGTCGTTGCGCTTCATTGAATGCAAGACTGGTGATCAAAATCATGACCCTTCAGGCAACGAGACATTATATAAGATAGAAGCTATAAAAAAGCAATTAGGCGCATTAAATATCAAGTCTTATCTAGCAACAACTGCTCCAAATGTACTTAAGGGAAATGAGATCAAAAATGCTATTGCTGATAGAGCCAAGCTATATAACTGCACGATTATTCCAGGTATGGATATCCAAAAGCTTGCTGAGATGGAGATGAAAAAAGATCCACAAATTATTAAGGAATTATCAAAATTGCTTATTCTTGGAGATGTGGTTCACAAATGACCGCACCCCTCATCTACTCCATAGCCGTCTCCTCCCCCATCACCCCCTCCGAGCCGCTCCCGCCTCTGCCCGACATCCCCCGCGGCTCGCTCGTCATCGTGGAGGGCCGGGCCCCCATCTGGCGCTACGGCATGGCGCTGCACAAATTGCACGCCTCGCC
>JGI12104J13512_1002633_pt1 | contig 11003 bp, 8 predicted proteins | sample TerdegcTABiofilm_FD_13512 | JGI IMG/M metagenome (IMG submission 13512)
CTGTTATTCGCCACGCTCTTGGCGGCCAGCAAGTCCTGGCGGGGCGTACGGATGACACCGGCTATGCTGAAGGAACTACGGGAACTTCGGATTATGCTCTAAGTGGATCGAAGAAAACGGCTATGAACAAAAGGGTGTGTACTACGAATATTACTACAATTCACCAAATGATGTGCCCGAAAGCGAGCTTTTGACAAAGATAGTCATGGCTTTAAAATGATAGCTAGTGGATGACGAAGATGAAGTTAGGTGCTCCTACATAACACGAAAGCCACCCCGTTTGGAGGTGGCTTCACTGTTCATAATACAGGTTTATACTCACTTGGATGTTTCTTTAACTAGTTCCATTTTGTCGCCAGGTTTTATTTGATCAACTATTTCCATCCCTTTTACTACCTTGCCGAAGACTGCGTAATTGCCATCCAACCACGACGCATCTTTTTTCAAAATGTAAAATTGCGAACCGGCCGAGTTTGGATCTTGGCTCCGGGCCATTGCTACGGCTCCACGCACGTTTTTAAGCTCTGGGCTTATCTCCAGAGGTATTGTCCAACCAGGTCCACCTTTTCCATTACCCTGAGGATCACCGCCTTGGATTACCCAGTCTTCCACGCGGTGAAAAGTGAGGCCGTTGTAAAAATTAGAATTTACCAGCTTCACAAAGTTTTCAACGGTAATTGGCATTTGTTTTGGATAAACTTCAAGTATGATAGATCCTATTGAAGTTTGAATAGTGATCATTTTTGACGTTTCGGCACCTGGCTTGTTAACCCCATAAGCAAGGGCAACTGCTAAAATAATTATTAAAGCAATACTAATCCCCAATATTAAGTTTCTTTTATTATTGGCAGAAGGAGATAATTGCTTTTTGTGAACGGTTTTAGAATTCTTTTTTGCCAATTTATATTCCCCCACTAATGCATTAATAATTACGAGCCAATTGCAAAACTGCAAGCCCTTGATAGACAAGGCTTCTAAGGCATCAAAAATTTGCTTTACCCACCAAGAAAAGTGTAGAAATATATCACAATACTAGAAAAATAAAGAGGTTTCGCCTAAATACTTGTAGAAATTTTGTTTACCACCAAAACACACAAGCCGAGGTGAAACCCCATAATGTATATTCTGGATGAAATACTATTTCCCTTCGAAGTTTTTGCGGAAAATTTCAACTATTATGGGGGTAACAGATAATGGAAGTATGGTAAGTAACTTTTACTATGATACCATTCGCTTGTTATTCAAGTGGTTGAACAGGAGTAGTCAGCGCGCCAGTTTTGACTGGGAAAAATTTAATCTTTTTTTACAGCGATGTTCTCTGCCTAAACCTAAAATAAGTATAGATATTTACAACATAAGGCCCCACATTGGCTATATTTCGTGAATGATGTTATGAGGAGCCGTATGCGTTAATAGCGCCAGTACGGTTCTGAGAGGGTTGCGCCTTGCAAGTTCAAGTAGCACATGCAACCTGAGATGGTTGCCTCGATAAAGCCTAACCAGCAGTCATGTACCGAGTCTTGCGTGGTGCGTGGTAACATGCATTGCGAAGCGTAGACAGGAAGATAGTAGGCCGGAACAAAGTGAATAGGATAATTAGCCCCGAAATTGAACGTGTTGTGAAGTAGCCGACCTGAAGTTAAAAGCATACGCAATGCTGTGAGTCAATTTCCGAAGAGTCCGGTGCGGGAAATCTGCACGCCGGGTTCCGTGGGGGGTTAGGCCACCGAATGGTGGCCTTTCTACCCGGAGTGTGCGACCAATTGGGCCATGGAGCAAATATTGTGACACTCCCAGAGGAAACGGGGAGAAACAGGGAACACAAAGCGTCTTCTAAAGCTTGAGAGGTGCACATCTACTCGACTGTTAGAGTCGCATTTTCATTCTTCTGATGGTGCCGCTTCAGCGGCATCTAAGTCTAATAAATATTTTTTATTTCATTTTAAATAACAATAAAAATTATCTATACAACCAATAAAGGGATCTTGTTGTATTTATTGAATTATTTTTATTGAATTATTGTCATAGTTGTTGGATTGAGCAGCAATGCAAAATATAGAAAACTGCTTTTTTTAAACCTGCCCACTCTTCGTTTATCCCGGGTGCGCGATGAATTGCTCACGAAGATTCTTTAGTTCCCTTTTGTTAAAAGGTCTAATGTTGGGAGATTATGCCTGCTGGTTAATCGGGGTCACGGTTTCTCAATGCAGTCACTCAGCCGAATTGACGGCTGAGGCCCAGGTTGCCGCTTTCAGGACTTACCGCCCTGATTCAATCAGCATCGGCCCTGGGAAGAGAGAAATTACTGCGGCCGGATATGTTGTAGCGAGTCTATATAAAATGCCTTTAAACTAAAAGATATAAACCCCAAGATGGATATCTACATTCTATTTCGAGATATCAGAACGTATGGGTTCAAATCACATGATACAGTAGGAGTCCGGTAATGAACAAAGCCGGGATTACTGAGTAAGGAGGTGAGATAAGCATGAGTGCAGGACTTAAGTTCAAACCAAGGATCTTAGGTTTTATATGTAATTGGTGAGCATACGGCGCTGCTGATTTGGCTGGAGTTTCCAGACAACAATATGCGACACTCACAAAGCTTATACGCATCATGTGTACCGGCAGAGTCGACCTGGCATATGTACTCAGAGCTTTCTTAAAAGGAATAGACGGAGTGTTTATCGGCGTTTGTCATCTTGGCGAATGCCATTATATCACTGTCTTAGCCTCCTACTCTGTTTGCAAGGTGAATGAGCGTAAAGTGTATGGGGTGTGGGGCATGTATCCCGGCTTGTACGTATGGTGCCGTAGAGTTTCATTATACACGACAAGTTTAAAGGCGGGATTAATCCTGTTTCAACTAAAGCACTATACTGATTACGAGCTCTTAAGCCAAATTGAGGCGGTACCAAATTTGTAGAAGTCGTTAATGAACAAAGCAGAGTTATTACTGCCTCAGGAGTGTGATAAGAATGAGTACAGAACTTGCGGAGAGAATGGAAAAAGAACAAATTATAGAACAGATTTCTAAAAGTTTCGGAAACAGAAATTTCGGAGATGTTATGGTGGTCGGTGGAGGGATCAGCGGTATTCAAGCCGCGCTTGATCTTGGCACTGCGGGTTTTAAAGTTTACCTGGTGGACAAAGCACCGACCATTGGCGGCCACATGGCCCAGCTTGACAAGACCTTTCCCACTAATGACTGCTCCATGTGCATTGAATCACCTAAGTTTGTTGAGTGTAACAGGCATCCCAATATAGAGATCGTATCCTATACCGAAGTTGACAGTGTAGAAGGGAAAGCAGGGGACTTCAAGGTAACCCTGTTTAAAAAGCCCAGGTATATTGATGAGAGCAAATGCACGGGCTGTACTGTCTGTGCAGAATACTGCCCGGTCAAGTATCCTGATCAATTTAATCAAGGAATATCAAACAATAAAGCTATCCATATCTACTTTGCTCAAGCAATTCCCCTTAAACCCTATATAGATGAAAGCTGCCTTTACCTTAAAGAAGGGAAATGTCAGATTTGCCAGGGAGTCTGTAAGACTGGCGCTATAGATCTTAAGCAAACGGGGGAGAAGGTGGAAGTAAAAGTAGGGGCGATCATTCTGGCTCCGGGCTATGAACCGTTTGATCCCAGGTTGAGGGAAGACTACGGCTACGGAAAGTTTGAGAACGTGGTAACCAGTATGGACTATGAAAGGCTGTTGTGCGCCACCGGTCCGTACGAAGGTGAGATACTGCGCGCTTCCGACAAGAAGCATCCCCATAACATAGCCTGGATACACTGCGTCGGTTCCAGACAGGTTATCCCCGGCGGCAACAGCTATTGTTCAGCCGTATGCTGCACCTATACCCAGAAACAGGTGATTTTGACAAAAGATCATGACTCTGAGGCCCGGTGTACCATATTCCATAACGATATTCGTTCCTATGGCAAGGATTTCGAGCGATTCTACCAGAGAACAGAGAACCTTCCCGGGATTCGGTTTATCAGAAGCTACGTATCAATAGGAAGAGAGATCCCGGAAAGCAAGAATGTAACTATACGGTATTCTACACCCGGCGATGGAGTAAAAGAAGAAGAATTCGATATGGTGGTGCTATCCGTTGGATTGAACCCTCCTGCTGATTTTAAGAGCCTGGCAAACAAGTGCGGCATCGAGCTCAATGCTCACGGATTCTGTAAAACCAATCCTTTTAATCCTATGGAGACCACTCGCCCGGGAATTTTTGTAAGCGGAGCCTTCCAGGGTCCTATGGATATTCCCGAGTCGGTTGTGACCGCCAGCGGGGCCGGTTCCCAATGTGGTGAACTCCTTAACTACCGGCGAGGGAACCTGGCCAAAGAAAGGGTGTATCCACCGGAAAGAGATGTCTCGCAAGAAGAGCCCAGGGTGGGTGTCTATGTGTGTCACTGTGGGGCTAATATCGGAAGGATAGTAAATGTTCCCGACACAGTTGAATATGCCAAGACCCTGCCCAATGTAGTTCACGCTGAAGAAAACCTCTTTATATGTTCCACTGAAGCCGCCGCGATGTTGGCAAAAGATATCCAGGAAAGAGGTCTCAATCGCGTGATTGTCGCCGCCTGCACCCCCAGGACACATGAACCGCTATTCCGGGACACCCTCCGGGAAGCGGGAATTAATCAATATTACTACGACATGGCGAATATTAGAGAACATTGCTCCTGGGTACACTCCAAAGAAAAGGAAGCAGCCACCCAAAAGGCAAAGGATATAATCCGGATGTCGGTAGCCCGGGCCATCCATTTGGAGCCCTTGCAGGAATTTGATCTGCCCGTCGACAAAAGGGCGGTAGTGGTCGGAGGAGGCGTGGCCGGCATGACCAGCGCTCTCTCCATAGCCAACCAGGGACATGAGGTTCACCTGGTGGAAAAGGATAAAGACCTGGGGGGAATCGCGCGAAGAATTCATTACACCCTGGAAGGGCTTGATGTTCAGGCATATTTGCGCGATCTTATACGCAAAGTTTATCAGCACCCCTTAATACATGTATATACCGGCGCCACCATCCCGGAGGCAACCGGTTATGTGGGGAATTTCGTGACCAAGGTGAAGTCCGGAGGAAGGGTCACAGAGATAAAACATGGAGCAACTGTCATCGCTACAGGTGCTGAAGTATACAAACCAACCGAATACCTTTATGGTGAAGATGACCGGGTCATGACCCACCTGGAGTTGGAGGAGCAAATCGCCAAAGGAAATGAAAAGGTAATTAACGCCGGGAGTATAGTGATGATCCAATGCGTAGGCTGCAGACAGGAAGACAGAAATTATTGCAGCCGGATATGTTGCAGCGAGTCTATTAAGAACGCCTTGAAACTAAAAGAGATTAACCCCAAGATGGATATCTACATTCTTTTCCGGGATATCAGAACCTATGGTTTCAAAGAGGATTATTACCGGGAAGCGGCAAGTAAAGATGTCAGGTTTATCCGCTATGAGCCGGATGATAAACCAGAGGTGGAAGCTGTTGAGGAGGATGATCGGAGTGTCTTAAGGGTTACCGTGACCGATCCTGTTTTAGGTAAGAAGCTTGAGATAGATGCTGATGCACTCGCTTTAGCTGCCGCCGTTATTCCCGCCGAAGACAGAAAGGAAATAGCCGGATTATTCAAGTTATCTTTGAGCCCGGATGAATTCTTCCAGGAAGCCCATGTCAAATTAAGACCTGTTGACTTTGGCGCGGAGGGCGTTTACCTGTGTGGGATAGCTCACTATCCCAAGCTTATGTCGGAAACGGTTAGCCAGGCTTATGGAGCTGCCGGCCGGGCCTTAACTCTCCTCTCTAATGATACAGTCGTAGCCTCAGGCTCTGTTTGCGCGGTGGATGAGCGTATGTGTATGGGGTGTGGGGCATGTATCTCGGCTTGTACGTATGGTGCCATAGAGTTTCATGATACACGACAAGGAAAAAAGGCCGTGGTTAATCCTGTTCTCTGTAAAGGAGATGGTCTCTGTAACGCAAAGTGTCCAACAGGGGCTATTCAACTAAAGCACTATACCGATGAAGAGCTCTTAAGCCAAATTGATGCACGTTTCAAAGATTATTAAATTTAAGTAATAAACAAGGCCGGGATTACTAACAAAGGGGGTTAGATGAAAATTAGTACTGAATCTAAATTTACACCAAAGATGATCGGTATAATATGCAATTGGTGTTGCTATGGAGGGGCGGATCTTTGTGGGGTTTCCCGTTTTCAATACCCCCCCTATATAAGGCTTATAAGGGTGATGTGCTCAGCCAGAGTCGACTTGAAACATATATTCCGAGCTTTCTCAAATGGAGCAGATGGGATGTTTGTAGGTGGTTGTCATCTTGACGATTGCCATTATATTACTCATGGAAATTACGAAGCAATGAGCATGGTTCAGCTATGTAGAAAATTACTGGAGCACATAGGAATAAATCCCAAAAGATTAAGGATTGAATGGGTATCTGCCGGTGAAGGAATCCGTTTTGCCAATATTATGAATGAATTTAGCAGGGAGATAGAGAAGTTAGGACCTCTTGGCAAAAGCGAAGGAATAGACGAAAAAGAATTAAAGTCCAGACTTGAAGAAGTTACAAAGCTAATCCCGTACATTAAGCTGGTGAAAAGGGATAAGCTGGCGTTACATCTTCGTGACAACCATGCAGCATATGACGAACTTTACACCAGTGACGAGATAGATGAGTTATTGCGTGAAGTACCCTCGTACTATATCGACCCGGAAAAGTGCCAGGCCTGTATGACGTGCGCCAGGAGGTGCCCTGTAGAGGCGATTATAAGTGCCAAGAACCAGATCCACGTAATTGATCAGAAGAAATGTATAAAATGCGGAACTTGCTTTGAATCTTGCCCGCCTCGCTTTAGTTCGATAAGGAAGATTGTTGGCGAGCCTGTTCCGCCTCCTGTTCCTGAAGGAGAAAGAACTATAGTCAGAAAGAGTAAAGAAAAAATGGAAGTTAGTTGAAGCAGGGGAAGGGATGACTATTTTGTAACCGCTTCCGTTGGTTTCTGCATGGGCAGCGGTGAGAGACAGGATGAGAAGCACCAGGGAGGCAAAGGCACCGGCGGAGGCGCTGGAATGAAGCTTAGCCCATCCGCGCTGCTCATCATACAGGGGGATGGAGATGGTTGAATAGCAACCCCCTGCATGGGGTTTATTAAACGGACCTCCGGTAATTGACTGAAAGATGGCCATACCTTTTGGCGGTGTGGTCATTTTTTATTACCCCAGCCTGGTAAAAAAAGGCCATTTTAACGTAGTAATTTTTGACTGGAAAACTATTGACAAAATTGAATCGCTAATTTATAATGATTATAATATAATAGGAGACATTAAAATATAATGGTAATAAATAAACTAAAAAAGCTGGGGCTAAAATTGACTCCTCAAAGACTGGCAATTTTAAATTTGCTCGAAGGTAATACAAAACACCCGTCAGCGGAGGAAATATACAACCAATTAAAACCCAAGTACCCCTCATTGTCTCTTGCTACGGTATACAATACCCTTGAAATGTTGATCAAGGCGGGGGAATTGCAAGAAGTAAGAATCAAGGCAGACAAAAGACATTTTGATCCAAACCCCGCCCCTCATGGTCATTTTTTATGCCGGATTTGCGAATCCGTTCATGATCTGGATGCCAGTCCTATGGAAATTCAAACTCCATTTAACGTAAGCGGCTATCTGGTAGAGGAGTTCACACTTCATTTTTATGGGATTTGCCCGGGATGTCTGGAAAAAGAAAGAAGCAAAAACCGGTAAGCAATTGGGTTAAACCAATTTAATAATAAAATTACCAAGGAGGTTGCATGCTATGAAAAGATGGTGCTGTACAGTATGCGGGTATGTCCACGAAGGGGAATCACCACCGGAAAAATGTCCTAACTGTGGTGCACAGAAGGAAAAATTCGAACTGTTGACCACATCCGGCCCGGATCTTGTTGACTGGAACAAAATAGGTGTGGCAAAAGGCTCCGGTTTTGAAGGGGATTTAAACATGCAGTTCAGGGGAGAGTGCATGGAGGTGGGAATCTACATCGCCATGGCCCGCCAGGCTGAGCGGGAAGGTTATGCCGAAATAGCAGAAACAATGAAACGGATAGCCTGGGAAGAAGCTCACCATGCAGCTCGGTTTGCCGAACTCCTGGGGGAAGTATTAAGCGAAAGCACAGAGGAAAACCTAAAAAAATTGGTGGATGGCGAAGCTGGCGCTAACCGCGGGAAAAAGGAGATCGCCACCCGCTCCAAGAAGGAAGGACAGGACGCTATCCATGATGCCATTCATGAAGCGTGCAAAGACGAAGCCAGACATTGCATGGCTTTCTACGGTCTCTTAAAAAGGTACTTCCCAAAAGCTTAGAAGGTTTAAACCAAACCGGGGCGTTAAGGGCGCCTTAAATCGGATGTATCCTCAAGGTAAAGAAGAGTATGCAATTAGCGACATTACTTTGACAGTGGAATGCTCGACCCAGGGCTTAGCATTTAAATTGCCGGTACGGTTAAACTATGAAAACCCTAATATTATTAATAAAAGGGGTAACCAACATGAGTCGCTATGTGTTTTACTTCAACGAAATAGATAAATCAAGTCTGGCCGGTGTGGGTGGTAAAGGAGCAAATCTGGGCGAATTGCGCCATATTCCCGGGATTGCGGTGCCTGCAGGTTTTTGTGTTGTTACAAGAGCTTACACGGATTTCGTGAACACGAGTGAAGAATTTGCCGCGTTACTAGAATCCCTGGAATTAATCGATGTTGAATCATTGGAAGAACTCAAGGCGGCGGGACAACGCATGAGGACTCACCTCGAAACCCTGATATTCCCGCCCCTATCCAACGGGAAATTATCCAGGCCTGGACGCCAGTTTTGGTCTGGGAGAAGCACTGGTATCGGGTATTGTCTCTGCTGATTTATACCAGATAAGAGCGGATGGTGATATCCTGGTAACAGCATTCACTGACCCCAGCTGGACGCCGCTGTTTGTATCCGTCAAGGGCTTGGTGACGGAGGTTGGGCGGGCTTATAACCCATGGCGCCGTCATTGCGCGCGAATACGGTCTTCCGGCAGTCGTAGGCGTGGAAAATGCCACGAAGCTGATTAAAGATGTTTAACCTATTCGTTTTCGATACGGTACAGGTATATACTGGACAGAAGGCCTTCTTTGGGGTGGCTGTGGATACAATTCCATTAATTCATAAATCTCTTTTGTGATACCTAGTGAAACAGGTAACCCCATATCTTTTAATATTTCATAGGTTATTGGATAATCGTGTGTCCAACGCCCATCTGTTAACATTTTAGAAAGTTGTCGTGCTTTTTCTTTGTTATCAAATTTATCTGCAAGAATGTTGTATATACTTTCCCTAACTTGATTTATAGCCTTTATTGATATGTCGGCTAACATTAGGGTTTCGTCATCAATTTTTTCAAGTGGCTTGTTTTTAAGAACTTTTATTATTGATGCTGCTGGGTATCCACCTATCTGAGGATCTATAGGTCCTAATACGGCATTTTCATCTATTATAATTTCATCGGCTGAAGTTGCTATAAATGCACCTCCAGACATAGCATAATGTGGCACAAAAACGGTCACCTTGGCAGGATGGTTTTTTATTGCATGGGCAATTTGTTCAGCTGCAAGTACCAATCCTCCTGGAGTGTGGAGGATTATGTCTATTGGCATTTCGTCAGGGGTAAGTCTTATTGCTCTTAAAATTTGCTCCGAGTCCTCTATATTAATATATTTTGATATTGGTAATCCTAATAAACTTATGGATTCCTGACGGTGTATTAATGCGATTACTCTTGTACCTCTTTTTAATTCTATCTCCCTTATTTTCTTGAGCCGGTTTAGTTCTGTGTTTCTTTGCTTGAAAAACGGCAAAAGACTAATAATAATAAAAATAATCCAAAAAATACTAGAAAAGTCAACAGTCATAACTGGATACATCTCCTATCGCTCTAAGTCTTATATTCTCCAGCAGGCCAATGGAAAACTTGTGCCAATTAATAGCAACTTGAATAGAAGTTAAGGTAATAGAAAGCCTAAAATATCATATGCATCATCTGGCTACAATGTTAATATATAGTAACATTAATTATTTTTGTCGTTTCTAACCTGGTTGTGGAAAATTTCCTCAAGGCTCATGTCACCGGGATCTTTTAGCTTTACCTGACTAACAACTTTGCGGACACCCCGTGCTTTGGCTGCTGCTTGCTTGGCCGCCTCGATTTCGGCCGGGTTTTCTGTATTGCCCGTCAAAAATACAGTACCCCCGTGGCTTTCTGCACCAATGTGGTATAAGTTTACCCGTGGATCGGCATTCAGTTCTTCCCGGACTTCCTTGGTAACGTCGGCATCATTAATACTTCCGTCAGTGCTGATAGTAAGGTTATTGGTCACCTCTTCCACGCCGGGGAACTGGGCTGCAAGTTCTTCCGCCATTTTAATCTCGCTTAAACTATCAACTATGCCGATGATTTCAACCTGAGAGCCGTTACCGCTGATGTTTAAACCGTAACCCTTAAGGTTTTTGTTTCTGTCAAGAACGTCCTGGACGCGGTTTTGAAGTTCGCCCTGTTCTTCTTTTTCGGACGTAAGCCGGGCTTTTTCTCTCCAGTCTTTCCGGCCTGTTTTATATTCAATTTTGCGCTTAACATCCTTGTTTTCACCGTGCTGCAGACTTTCCAGCTGTGCCTTTTGGGATTCATGTTCGCGGGGTTGAGGCGACCCTGCCGGCCGGTGCATATAGTTTTTCTCAGACATGTTTTCAATCCTCCTATCTCAATTTTTTGGAGTCATTCTTTAAATAACTCCATTTATCAGCCTATCTCAATTTTTTGGAGTCATTCTTTAAATAACTCCATTTATCAGCCTATCTCAATTTTTTGGAGTCATTCTTTAAATAACTCCATTTATCAGCCTTTTTGAAAAAATTTATCCTGGGTGATCTACCCACTTACCGCCCCCTGCTT
>JGI12104J13512_1002651_pt1 | contig 10952 bp, 9 predicted proteins | sample TerdegcTABiofilm_FD_13512 | JGI IMG/M metagenome (IMG submission 13512)
TGATGGTAACAGTAATTACTGAAACATTCGGCACAAGACCACTGAGCCTGCATTTTACGTTCCAGAATTTCTCAAAACCGATATCAGCTCCAAACCCGCTTTCCGTAACATGATAGTCAAACATTTTCAGGCCGATGCGATCAGCAATTATGGAGGACTGGCCTACGGCGATATTGGCAAAAGGACCGGAGTGCACCATGCAGGGCTGGTGCTCTATAGTACACATCAGAGTCGGGTTAATGGTGTTTCTCATCCAGGCACACATGGCACCGGCAACTTCCAGATCCGAAGTGGTCAGCGGATTGCCCTTCCTGTCATAGGCCACAATAATCTTACCCAGTCTTCTCCGCAGGTCCCGCAGGTCCCGCACAATAGAAAGAATGGCCATGATCTCAGAGCTGCCGGCAATACTGAACCTGGACGACATCATAAAGCCGTCCATTTTGCCGCCGATGCCCATGATGATGTTGCGCAGGCCCTGAGCGCAAAAGTCAATAACCCAGCTCAGTTCTACCCGCCTGGGATCAATGTCCAGGCGCCTCAGCCCGCGCGCAGCAAGCTCTGAATCACTATAGTTCGCCTCGTGCTGCATCCGTGCATTAAGAGCTACCATAGCCAGGTTGTGGGCATTCATGAGATCGTTGATGTCGCCGGTTAGTCCCATCGAAAATTCGGTCATGGGAATAAGCAAAGCATTGCCGCCGCCTGCAGCCGTACCTTTAATGTTCATGGTGGGGCCGCCCGAAGGCTGGCGGACACAGCCGCCCACATTCTTGCCCCTTTTGCCCAACCCCTCCAGCAAGCCTACGGTGGTGGTGGTCTTTCCTTCCCCCAGCGGGGTAGGGGTGATGCCGGTAACTTCTATATACTTGCCGTCCTCCCTGTCTTTGAGACGGTTGATTATTTTCAGGAAATCGAGCTTGCAGACCCTCCCATAGGGGATAACCTCATCCTTCTCCAGCCCCAGCCTGTCCCGCCATTCTTCCGGAGCAGGCATATTTTTTTCAGCTTCCGCGGCAATTTGCCAGTCTGCCATCCTGGTTGCATCATAAGCCATACAATGATCCTCTTCAGCCTTCTGTAATGATTGTTGCTATCTGGTAAACCTGCCGGGGCACGGCGTTATCGTTAGTGAACGACCTGCGGAGTGCCGGTAACAGCACCCGGCGAAGCCGAGGACGCGGAATTGGGGGCGCGGACATGGACGTCCGCGCCAGCCTTCACCGAACCAGGATGGTGAGTTGAAGGCGGCCCAATTTCGCCCGAGGCAAGCCGCTGGTGCTGTCGGCACGCAGCATTGGATTGAACGGTGATAACGCCGTGCCTCCACCGGATTTGATTAAACATATACGAATTATTCGTAAATCCAGCGGTCAACATCCCGGTTGTATTCAATTAATTCCTCTTCTTTAAAGAACAGGCCGATCTCCCTGGCCGCGCTGGCCGGCGAGTCCGAACCGTGAATCACGTTACGGCCGATATCAATCCCGAAGCTATTCCTGATAGTGCCGGGCGCAGCTTTCAAGGGATCAGTTGCTCCCATCATCTCTCTGGCAGCGCTGATGGCGTTTTTACCCTCAATCACCATGCCCACCACCGGGCCGGAAGTAATATAGTCCACCAGCTGCGCAAAAAAAGGCTTGCCGGCATGCTCCCCGTAATGCTTTTCCGCCAGTTCCCGGGAAATCCTGAACAGCTTCAGGCCGATAATTTTAAAGCCTTTTTTTCAAACCTGGAGATAATTTCCCCCACCAGGTTGCGCTGTACTCCGTCCGGCTTAACCATAAGATAGGTGCGTTCCACTTCCATGTATCATGCCTCCTGTATTTATTACTTTTATTGCAGACACCCTTCTAAGGGCAGCAAACTGTAAATCGCGAACAAGGCACACAGCTCCGGCTACCCGCGGGCCTACTTTACTTCTCTCTGTTTGTCCGCTCCGCCTCGCCGGCCCGCTTCATCAGCTCCGCAAATTCCTCAGCTTCAACGGTTTCTTTTTCGAAAAGCGTTTTCGCCACCAGATGCAGGGTCTCCAGGTGCTCCTCCAGGAGCTGTTTACCTTTGTTATAGGAGCGGTCGATGATCTCCCGCACCTGCATATCAATGGCATTTGCCACTTCTTCACTGTAGTTCCGGTCCCTGGCCAGGTCCCGGCCCAGGAAGGGCGTATCCTGCTTGCGCCCGAAAGTCATCGGGCCGAGGTCGCTCATCCCGTATTCCATAACCATTTTTCTGACTATATCCGTTGAGCGTTCCAGGTCGTTCTGCGCTCCCGTGCTGATTTCCTTCAGCACCAGCGCCTCGGCCACCCGGCCGCCCAGAAGCATGGTTACCTGGTCGAGCAACTGGGATTTGGTGGCATAATAGCGGTCCTCTTTAGGAAGAAGCAGGGTATAGCCGCCGGCGCGGCCCCTGGGTATAATGGAAACTTTGTGCACGGGATCGGTATTTGGAAGCAGGTAGCCCAGCACAGCATGTCCGGCCTCGTGGTAGCAAACCAGCCATTTTTCCTTCTCGCTGATGACCTTGGATTTCTTTTCCGGGCCGGCAATCACCCGCTCAATGGAGTTTTCTAAATCTGCCATCGTGATCTTCTTGCGGTTTTGCCGCGCCGCCAAAAGCGCCGCCTCATTGGTCAGGTTGGCCAGGTCGGCACCGGTAAACCCGGGCGTCCGGCGGGCTATGATCTCAAGATCAACCGATGCATCCAGGGGTTTACCGCGGACATGCACTTTCAGGATCTCCTTGCGCCCGTTCACGTCCGGCGCATCGACCACCACCTGGCGGTCGAAACGCCCCGGCCTCAAAAGAGCCGGGTCTAAAATATCCGGACGGTTGGTGGCCGCCAGGATAATAATGCCATCGTTTGGAGAAAAGCCGTCCATTTCAACCAGAAGCTGGTTCAGCGTCTGCTCGCGCTCGTCGTGGCCGCCGCCGAGGCCCGCGCCCCTCTGCCGCCCCACTGCATCTATCTCATCCACAAAAACAATGCACGGGGCGTTCTTTTTGGCCTGTTCGAAAAGGTCCCGCACGCGGGAAGCACCGACTCCTACAAACATTTCCACAAAATCCGAGCCGCTGATGCTAAAAAAAGGAACACCCGCCTCGCCGGCCACCGCCCTGGCCAGGAGAGTCTTGCCGGTACCCGGCGGCCCGAAGAGAAGCACACCTTTCGGTATTTTAGCGCCAAGTTCCTGATACTTCTTCGGGTTTTTTAAAAACTCGACAATTTCCTCCAGCTCTTCTTTTACCTCATCCACCCCTGCCACATCTTTGAAAGTTACTTTTCTCTTTTCATCGCTCTGCAGCCTTGCCCGGCTCTTGCCGAAAGACATCACCCGGTTGCCCCCGCCCTGGGTTTGCTGCATCAAGAAGAAGAACAGCACCACAAACAAAAGGATCGGCAGCAAAGTTGTAAGCAGGCTGGTCCACCAACCGGGCTGAGCAGGCAGCTCGTTTTTCCATACAACCTTTTTATCTTTAAGCAGCGCGTACAGTGCCGTATCGGCAGCAGGCCCCTTAGTCTCAAACTTAGTCCCGTCTTTTGTCTCTCCGGTAATTATATTCGTCAGGTTCTCCGACTGGATTACAACCTCCTTGACCTGGCCCTGGGTCAGTTCCTCGTAAAACTTGTCGTATGTCAACGGCACAGTGACATTTTTAGCGGGTGCAGTAAACCTGATCAAGAAGATAATAACAAGAACAATCAGCAAATATATGCTAAGGTTTTTTACAACCTTGTTCAATCATGTCACTCCTCTCCAAAAATCAAGGGGCAAAAACCCATAATTATAATTATACCACACAAAAAAAAATATAAAAGTTTCTTCCCTTACTTTCAAAAAATTAATGGTTTGACAAACAGGAGCCCCGGGTTAGTTTCAGGTGGAGTGCTTTTGTCGTGCTGCTGTCTACCTTCCATTTTTCCCCTACCCGCACCCCTCCCACCCAGATTATTTCTTCCGGTGTGCTGACCAGGGGCAGGCAGTCCCTTTCTTCACGTGGAACCTTTTGTTTTATCAAAAAGTCCTTTAATTTCATTGCGGATTTTTGACCGTAAGGGCAAAAAACATCCCCTTTCAGGCGCCGCCGCACATAAATTTGCGGCGGCAGCTTTTCGAAATCCACAAGCGCCTCCGTTGCCGGCAAAGAACGCGGCTGCGGGATTGCTTCACCAGTTGCAACGGACACGCATATGGTGCTGTCCAACTCTGGTATATAAGTTTTTCCCGGCACCTTAAGCGGATAAAGGTAATGGCCGGGCTCCATCCTCCTCAGGCCGGCAGACAAATCGAGGCTGTCATAAGAGCGGGTTGCCGTAACTCCCGCGGGCAGGACGGCGCTCAAACCTGTCGCCTCGCTGTCGAGCAAACTCAACACGGCCTCCGTGTGCTGAAAAGAAAGGCCGCGCTTTGACCCGGTCAAGTCCTGCCAGGCCAGCCTGATCACCCTGCGGCGGACAGCCATCGGCATCTCTTGCAGGACGGCAAGCGAAAGACCAACCCTGCCGGTCCCGGCAGCCAGCAAAGCCGCCTGGTATGCCGCCGATGCCTGCTCCTCCAGGCAGTCATCTTCCTCCCGGCAGATTTCCGCCAGCCTGAGCAAAGCAGATACCATGCCGGGGTTGTACTCACTTTCCAGCAAGGGCAAAAGCCGTATCCTGACCCGGTTCCGCAGATAAACAGGCTTTAAGTTTGAAGAGTCCTGGCGAAAAGGCAGGTCCATCTCGGCACAGTAGCTCTCAATTTCAGATCTCCGCACCGCCAGCAAGGGCCTGATATAAAAATCTTCCCGCACCGGGGGAATACCTCTGAGCCCCGACACGCCCGAACCACGCAAAAAATTAAGCAAGACGGTTTCCGCCTGGTCATCAGCCTGGTGGGCCAGCGCTATTTTATCAGCCCCGGTTTCTTTAGCCACTCTCTTAAGAAACCCGTACCTCACTTCCCTGGCAGCCACCTGGGCAGGCAGGCGCCTTGCCCTGCGGTAGGCCGGAACGTCAACTGCTTCAATAGTAGCCGGCAACTGGTAATGCTTTGCCATCTCAGCCACAAAAAAAGCGTCGTCTTCCGACTCGGCCCCGCGAAACATGTGGTTGAGATGAGCAACATGCAGCGAAATCCCCAGTTCCTGCCTCAAAAGGTATAAAATGTGCAACAACACCACTGAATCCGGCCCGCCGGAGACCGCCACCAGCACCTTGTCCCCCCGCTTCACCATCCGGTGTTGTGCTATGTATGATCGAACCTTGCAGAGCAGTTCCATTACAACCCGCCTTGATCGATGTCAATAAACAGCTGTTCTTTTGATATTCAACAACCGGAAAAATTTTTCCTGCTTCAACATGAGAATTAACCCTTTTGTTTTTCCAGAGCCGCCACCACAACAGTCATGTCATCCGGCACCCTGGAAATACCCCCGGCCCCCGTCTGGGCCAGTTTCAGCACTAGTTCGGCTATTTCCGGGGGAGGCAGGCCGGCCGCATCTTCCAGCACCTTCACTATCCATTCCTCGTAGTCGCCGGCACCCTTATAAGCCGCAAAGATACCGTCCGTAAGCATAACCAGTATGTCTCCCGGCTCCATCTGCCTGGCCTGTGAAGTTATTTCTATGTCCTCAATGATACCCACCGGGAGGGAGCCGGCCCTGATCTGGTCCACCCGCCCGCCGCGCAGCAGATACGTCGGCATGGCTCCAATTTTTATAAAATCAGCCTGCCCGGTGAAAAGGTCAACCACAGCGAGATCTAACGTAGCAAAGCTCTCCCCCGGCGAACGCAAAACCAGGAGCGAGTTCACCGTTTTTATCGCCAGGTCGTGTCCAAACCCTAGATCGAGAAGATGCCGCAGGAGCGAGATGGTAGTGCCGCTTTCCAGCGCCGCCCGCGGCCCCGCTCCCATGCCGTCGCTTAAAGCCAGGCCCAACCGTCCCCCTTTCAGGTGAAAAAAGGCATGGCTGTCTCCGGAAACCAGGCTCCCAGCCTTGCCGATCCCTGAAACACCTAAAACAAGGCGGTAGCTCAAATCTGAGCAGAGCCTCAGCCGGCAAACCTGCTCTCCCTCTTTGACCGTGCAGCCCGCCGCGGCAGGTTTAAAAGACCGCTCCAGCGCAGAAGACAACAGCGGCGCCACAATATCCCTGCACCTCATCTTTCCGCCGCAACAAGAGTGGGAAAGCGAAACCTCGACCCCGCCTCCCCTCAGCCGGCTGAGCGAAAAGCTCTTTATTTTCACCCCGGCCTCTTTTAACTTTTTTCGCAAGTTAAGCCCTGCATCCCCGGTTTCAGCATCAAACCTCAATTCATCGGGAAGACCGGCGATCACCTCTCCTATTCCCTTCAACTGCTCCGAAACAATTCCCCTGCTTTCCAGCAGCCGGCTGGACCAGTAGCGGTTGACACGGTAGGTCTCGTAAAGACAGCTGACAGTAATGGCCAGTTCCTTCGTCCTGGTGCATCGCTTCTTGAGCTCACCGGATAGATGCTCCTGGGAAACACCGCCGTACATCTCCACCAGGGCCAAAAGATCGATCAAGCACTGATAAGTTTTATAAAACTCCCTTTCCCAGCAAGTGCGGTAAAAGGAGCAGCCACTGCAAACCTTTTCCCCTACCTTGTTTAACAGCTTGTGGATATTTTGCTCCTCTCCGCCCTGCCCCGCAGAAGATACCTGCTCAAAAGTCCGGGACAGCTCTTCCAGAATGAAGGCCCAGTTTTTCATCTTTTCCTCAAACGCTTCTTTTAAAACCAGGCCATCCACAGGAGGCACCTGTGCATCCCCGGACTCAAGCCCCGCAGAACGCATTATACCTTCAATAAAAAACGACGGAACTAACAAGAAAAAAAACGTTGCAATACCGGTTTCACACAGGACAGCAACCAGGTTTCCGTAATCGTTGAGATATACAGACAAGATAATGCTGCCGAGAAGAAACCCGGTAGCAACGCCGGCCTTGCCGAAACCCCGGCAAAGGCCGCCCAGAAATCCAACAAAGGAATAAGCTGGCGCCAGCGCCGGGGCTACGGTATAAGCAAGGCCGGGTATAATCCCTAGCACCGCGCCTGCTGCCGCCCCCGCCCCGGCGCCCCCGGTCAGGGCCGCCAGAAGGATGGCTAGCCGGCTCAAAGTTCCTTTTACACTGATCATCTCATACCCGAGATCGCCGGTCCCGGCAATCATCCCAGCAAGTACAAGCAGGATGCAAAATATTTCTTCACCGGTAAAAGCACGCGCGCTCCCACTCTTTCTTTTCAGCGCCGCGAAACCTTTGACCATCACCGGTGTGATCAGCGCCGCAAAAAGTGCTTCAAAGAGGGTACTGAAGTAACTGTAGGGGGATGAATTTGTAAAAACCAGCAGCGAAGTTTTAACAATCACCATGGAAGCAAAAACCAGGCCGGGCAAAATCAGCCACTGTCTTTTCGCGTCACCGGGCACAAACCTGAGCAGCAGCAAGGTAAAAACCACCGTCAGAATGGAGCCGGACAGGGATACGCCCCCGCTGACCGTAGCTGTGCCGGCAATAACAGCCGGCGCCGACACCAGCCCCAACCGACCGAAAACCCGAACTGCCGCAGCCACAAAGGCAACGCCGAAGGGGACCAGGTCACCGAGCAAAACCGCCCTGCCCAGAAGAAAACCAGCGCACCCTACAGCCGCCGCTCCGGGGGTTACCAGCCGCCAGGCTCCCGCCCCGGATGGGAGACGCCTTTTGGGAGGCCCCTTCATGACGCTGACAGCCCTGCGCTTATGCCCACCTTTCCTGGCCCGGCGGTAAGGATAGATCTCGATATTTTCAAACACCAGGTCCACCCCTTGTACTTATTTCCCCAATAGAAACATTATAGTACAATGGGCAGGAAATTTTTGTCAATTACGGCAGATAAAAAAATAATTTATTTCGACTTTTCCAGTACCAGCCCGTTGAGGATATCGCACTCGCTGACCAGCAAGCAATCCAGGCCGAGCCCTTCCATTACTGTTTTTACAATGATAACGCCGGCCACGATAATATCCGCCCTTTCCGGCTGGAGCCCGGGCAGGCGCTTGCGATCTGCAACGCTCAATGATTCCAGCCTTGTTAACATGCGCCGGACCGCTTCGGCAGTTAAACAATATCCGTGGACGCGAGAAGGATCATAAACCGCCATGTTCTGATCCATCGCCGCCAGGGTGGTGATGGTTCCGCCGACTCCGGCCAGGCAGCTGACCGGGCACTTCCGGACTTCTGCCAGGGCCGGTTCTAAAACCGCAGCTATCCGGGGCCCGTCCGCCCCCTCTTCAGTCATCCGGACCGCCCCGGCCCTGACGCTGAGGCAGGCCAGGCGCCCACCTTTATGCCAGATAAGCTCCGTGCTGCCGCCTCCCACATCCACTACAGCTGTGGACTGGGGGTCTACGGCAAGTCCGGACAGCACTCCCTGGTAGCTTAAGGCAGCCTCCTCCTCCCCGCTCAGCACCCACACATCAAGGCCTAACCGCCGCCTGACCATCTCCAAAAACACATCCCTGTTGGCAGCATCACGCACCGCGCTGGTGGCAGCGATAACCAACTGCTCCGCCCCCAGCCGCAAATAAGTTTCATAAAAGCACCTAATAGCTTCCAGCGTCCGCTCCATAGCGCCGGGCAGCAGTACCCCCTCGCTGATTCCCTCCCCCAAACGGGTCGTAACAAGCCTTGTTTCCACCGCCGTCACGCTCCCGCCGGACACATCGGCAACCAGCAACCTGGTGGAGTTTGTGCCTATATCGACAGCTGCAACCCTCATCTACTTTTTTCTCCTTCTTGCCCAAAATAAAAAAATGCCGTTCCACGGCAAAAATGTAAAAACTTACTTCTTAATTCTAATACTCCATTCTGCGCCCGGAGCCCCGCCCTCCTCTTTTGGCCTCCGTGCTCCGCTTCAAAACCTGCTGGCGCTCTTCACTTTCTTTAAGGAACCTTGCTAATTTATCTTCAAAAGAAATTTGACTTTTTTTCTTTTGAAAACGGCCAGCCAGAGGGGCGGCCTGTTTAATCGATAAACCCACCTTCCCTTTCGGATCCACTGAAATCACTTTCACCGTAACCTTATCGTTCGTCTTCAAAAAATCGTTAATATCCTTGACATAAACCTCGGCTATTTCAGAGATATGCACCAGACCGGTTTCCCCCCCGGGCAACTCAACAAACGCGCCGAAATTGGTTATGCCGGTTACGACGCCCTCAACGACGCTCCCCAGCTCAATCGGCATACCTGAAAATACTCCTCCTTGGTTATAAGGCAAATCACCCAGAAATCTAGTGTAATTATATGCGAATTAAAAGAAAGGTGTCAAGAGTATAACACATTTTTATAACTCTAACTCATAAACCGCAAAAACGGCTTCTATTAACGCTCACTCAGACGGGCCGCTATTTGCAGCAGGAGCCTGAATTTTCTTAAGCTGGGTACCCTGAGGCACCGTCACCACCCTGGTTTCGCCGGGCTTTACCAGCCCGAGTTTCTCCCGGGCTACTTTCTCCACATAAGAGTCGCTTTGAACCCGCTGCAATTCCTCGCGGAGGCTCGCATTCTTCTGTTTTAGCTCCTGTACCTCCTGCTCCATATTGCGGATATCCCTCTGCATGGCCGACAGGCTGCTGAACTGGCTGCTAAAAGTAAATGCTAGGTAACTTAAAAGCAGCACCACCACCAAAGCAGGAAGCTTGCTTCTGGAAAGATTGAAAGTCTTCCGCCTATGGGCGCGGATTGCGCGTTCAGCGGGTACGGCAACAAACATCTCCTGCTCTTTTCTCGCCAACTGCCTCAAGCTTTATCCTCCTCCTCCTCAGCTTCAGCATGATCATCATCCACGTCAAATAAAGCCAGGTTGCTGCCCGGAATTACAATCACCACTTCATAGCCCTTGGTCCTGGCGCGGCTGTACAGAGTGTTGACAGTACTGGCACTCAAGCTCAATTGCCTGGCTATCCGGCTGGTAGAGTAGCCCATCTCCTTCAGCGTAACAACCTGCCGCTCCCGGAAACTGAGCTTTTCCACTCCTCTGATTTCGATTTTCATAACAACCCGCCCCGGCTCTTTTTCCACATAGTTGTCCACAAATTGTGTACAAGATAATTACAAATTTTCTACACAGGCTTAATTTTTCCTCCTGCGCCGGAAAAATTTTTAAGCTTAATAGCCTGAAATTTCAATCAATTGGGAATGATATTAGAGTAATCTCGGAAACAGTTAAAAAACACCAGGTAAAAGGCAGTAAACATTCCATCTAATGTATTTAAAGGGAAACAAGCACACCAGGAGGGTGAAGAAGAGACAAAGAGATTTCACGGGTAAATAATACCACCTAAAAATGGCAATAAAAAACCAGGCCTTTAAAGAGATACATTTTTAAAGGCAAAATGGGCTTTAAGAGGAAGGTTTGCAAACAAGCTTTCAAGCAGCTTTCAGCGAGGCGCCCAGAACCTCAAGCCAAATATCAAAACTTTGATTTTCATATTGCTCCACCCAAGCATCAAGGTGTTGATTAATGGCAGCGAAGAGGGTCCGCCAATACCAAGCCTTAAGGCTCCTTACCCGGCAGCGTTCCAGGTCATAGTCCTTCTTTTTGCGGGAGAAAGAACGTTCCGATCCAGAACGCAGCTTATAAACAGACTTCCACGTTTCAGAGCCACGGGGAGTGGCGGTAAAAAAGCGCAAGTCATCAGGTGGTTTGGTGTAAACCGTGCGGCCATATGCAGATGGCGAACACGGCTCATCACAACAAGCCCGTTCTTTAATAAGCCTTTTGCCGGCAACCTTGGGGCAGCGCCACTTTAAGCGGTTACGGTCCTTTTGGTAGCCCCAGAAAACCATAAAAAAAAAAAGAGTGTCTCTGCCCGGTCTAATTGTCACTCAAATGCCCATATTGCATGACCGTCTGTGGAAGTGATAATATTTTCCCGAAACAACCTTCGGGAGGGAAATTAAA
>JGI12104J13512_1002657_pt1 | contig 10925 bp, 6 predicted proteins | sample TerdegcTABiofilm_FD_13512 | JGI IMG/M metagenome (IMG submission 13512)
CGATCCCAATGGGTACGCCGGCATCGCCTGGAGCATCGGCGGGGTTCACGACCGCGCATGGTTTCCGCGGCCTGTATTCGGCAAAATCCGGTACATGAGCTACTCAGGCTGCAAATCGAAATTCGATATTTCCGCGTATATTTCGAAATATTCCTGAGCGGGCGCTTTCGCTCATAATCGGCACTATCTGCCGAACTGCTTTTAAAAAATGCAAAAAATTCATGCTTGGAAATTCACAAATGCCGTTTTTTTCGATATCATTGATTCCAGAATGAATAAAAAAACATATTTCAAGTCAGCATGGGCTGTCCTCATTGTCGCTCTCGCTGCGGTGCTGCCGATCGGGGCTGAGAGCAGTCAATCTGTTTCTGTCATCGATCTTGAAAAAACCGGATTGATGTATTTTAACGCAGACCCTTCTCTCGGTATTGAGGATGTCCAGAAAGCCGAGATTCAAGATCGGTTTGCACCGATAGATGGCCGGCCTGTCTGGGTTGGCAAACGCGCGCCGGTCGCGTGGATACAGTTTTCGCTTCCTGAGCGCGCCTCAGCTGAAGCGGAAGGATCGCCCGATCGGGTCCAGGATACCGCCGCTTTGCCGGTCCGCTGGCTGCTCAGGGTCCGTCCCAGTTTTTCCATCATTCTGGATTCAGTCGAACTCTATATCCCTCGCAAGGATGGAGGATTCAGCCGATATGTGACGGGGGCGCTCAATCCTGAAAGCGCTCTTGAGCTTGATTCCCGGTACTTTCTTTTCAGTCTGCCCGAGGATGCATACGGAAGAGACTGCTATCTGCGATTTTCGAGCAATACGGACGTTTTAATTAATCTCGAGCTGCTGAACCCCAAAGCGATGACGGCAAAGGAGCTGACAACCTTTGTCGTCTACGGCCTTATTTTCGGCATTCTCTTCGCGATGGCCGCGTACAGCGTCTTCATGCTGGTTTCTCTGAAAGACCGCTCCTATCTTTTCTATATCCTTTTCACCATTTCAATCGGATTATGGCTGTTCTATGTGCAGGGGTTTTCAAAAGCACTCTTCGGAAAAGTTCCGTTTATGGATCAGGCCATGCTCTGGCTGTGGGCAGGAATGTTCATAACCTGGGGGACGGTATTTTCCATTTCCTTCCTGAAATTGAAGCGAGGCAGTTTTTTATTGTCAGTGATGCTGGTGCTTGCCGCGCTGGGTGCTGTCGTTTCTGCGGCGGGGCTTCTGGGCTGGAACCAAATTGCATTTACGTTGTCGCACTATTTAGGGCTTGTAGCACCAGTGGTGATTATCTTAGCGGCGACGGTCCGGCTGTCACGCGGGTTCAGACCGGCATTATCGTTCTTGATCGCCTGGCTGTTCCTGGCTTTGGGAGGTCTCGTATTCTCGCTCATGGGACTTCAGATACTGCCTGTCAATTTTTTCACCATCAACGCGCTATCCATCGGTGCGGCCCTTGAGTCCATCATGCTGGGCATGGCTCTCGCCGAGCGGTTTGGACAACTTGAATCGGAAAAGACAGAACTTGAAAAGGCGCAGAAAAAATACCGGGAACTGAGCTATACCGATGCCTTGACGGGATTCTACAACAAGCTCTTCCTCGCCAACTATTTTGAAAACGAATTAGCCGGTCATCAGCAGGACAGCAAGGATCTCGCTGGTATCTTGATGGATGTCGATGATCTGAAGGCAATCAATGACAGCTTTGGCCATTTTGCAGGTGACAGCATGCTTCTGGCTCTGGCTGAATCAGTCCGAACCTGTGTCCGGGGCAATGATCTTGTCTGCAGATTGAACAGTGACGAACTTGTAATACTGCTCCCCGCGACGACCAAGGAAAACGCCTTTCGTGTCGCGGAACGTATCCGGATTCGATTTGAAACCGACAGCCTCAATGTTGTCAATGACAAAGCAATCCATTGCACGGTCAGCATCGGCGTGATTCAGCTTCAGAGCGGTGAGGATATGGGGTCATTCCTTGCCAGAGCGGACAAAGCCATGTATGAGGCTAAGCATCGCGGCAAGAACTGCGCGGTCATGATGTAGAGTATTCTCCAGGATTCTGTGTTGCTTTCTCTGCAGTCGTTTTATTCTGACAATCTTTTGTATTTTGTCTCAAATAAGTGTATACTTTACGAAGAATGCTTCGCGCGCTTTACGGCAATTCTATCGCGAAGAAAAAAGGAGTTGTCATGCAAAGTGCCTTGCTTGGGGTTCCCTTTAAAACAGCCCAGCTCTTCCCCGACCGGACAGCATACAAATGGCGAGCCAAAAACAGCGAAGAAACACGAAGTTACGCTCAGCTGGCTCGTTCGATTCGGCTTTTTGCTGCAGGATTCAAAGCGTATGGCATCCAGCGAGGCGATCATGTCGGCTTTTTTGTCAACAACCGCTTTGAATGGATTGTCTCCGATTTCGCGCTGATGGCGCTTGGAGCAGTCAGCATCCCGCGCGGTTCGGATACGACCGCGAAGGAAGTAGCCTTTATCTTCCACCATTCCGACTCGCGCCATTTGATCGTGGAGACCGCGCGTCAGCTCGCCCAGCTGGTTGAAACCTTTGAACCAGCTGATTGGGAGCGCTGCGCGACGATTTTTGTCGTAGAAGAAGGCGATGAGTCCCTGATCCCGGAATTTCTTTCCGCGAAAACGCGCTTTTATTCCGAGCTTCTGCAAAAAGGCGAAGAAGAGTATGCCAAAGACCCGGAACTGCTGGAGAAGCTGGATCGGGAAATAAAGGATTCGGATCTTCTCACCATCGTCTATACCTCCGGCACCACCGGCAATCCCAAAGGCGTTATGCTTTCCCATGCCAATTTTATCCAGAACCTTGTCGCCAATACGCCGCGTCTCCAGATTGACATCAACCGGGCAGAAACCACCGTTGTCATGCTGCCTTCCTGGCATGTGTATGAACGGGCTTTTGAATACTGCGGACTCGCATCCGGGCTGACCTTTGTCTACTCCAATGCCGGCAGATTCGCTTCCGACCTGCTGACAGAAAAGCCGCATCTCTTGATTTCTGTTCCGCGCGTCTGGGAATCCGTCTATCAGAAAATCATCAAGGCAATTGCGGAAATGCCCGGAGCAAAACGCCGCCTTGTTCTGGGATTGATCAAGAACAATCAGGCGTGGATGACATCGAACCACTATCTCAAAGGCTGCTATATTACCCTGCATGAGCGGAAACTGCCGGAAAAAGCAATCGCGGCGGTCTGGCATGTTCTTCGATGGATTGCGCTTTTCCCCGGGCATCTGCTTGCCGGTGTTCTTTTCAAACCTTTCAAGGAAAAGGTAGGCGGAAGGCTGCGCCTTGCCACCTGCGGCGCTGGTTCGCTTCCCAAATATCTGGACGAATTTTTCAACGCCATCGGCATAACGCTCGTCAATGCCTACGGCATGACCGAATGCGCACCCGGTATCCTGTCGAGAAGAGTCGGTTACAACACCTTTGGCTCCACCGGCATCCCCTTTGACAATACGGAGGTTGAAATCAGAAAAGAGGACGGGACCAGGGCGGCAGTCGGAGAAAAAGGCGTGCTTTTTGTGCGCGGCCCCCAGGTGATGTCCGGCTACTACAAAAACCCCGAGGCAACAAAAGCTGTGCTGTCAGACGATGGCTGGCTCAACACCGGGGATTTGGCTGTCCAGTCGGAAAACGGAGAATTCATCATCGTCGGCCGGGCAAAAGATACAATCGTGCTCATGGGCGGCGAAAATGTCGAGCCTGAACCCATTGAAGACAAGCTGAAAGAAAGCGTCTACATCGATCACGCCGTTGTTCTGGGGCAGGACCAGAAGCAGATTTCCGCCATTGTCGCCGTCAATGAAGAAGAACTCATGAAGCTGGCCGCCGAACTCAAACTCTCCATGAATGAAATCGTCATATCGGGCAGCAACTCGATTGAAAACGATGCCATTTACAATATCCTTCTGGAAGAAGTGAATTCGCGCATTTCGAAAGAGCATGGGTTCAGACCCTTCGAGCGTATCACCAAAATTTTCCCAATCCTGAATGATTTTTCAGTTGGAAAAGAACTCACCCAGACGCTCAAAGTCAAGCGGAAATATGTCGAGGAGCGCTTCAAGCATCTGGTGGACAAAGTGCTCAAGGGCGAGGAGAAGGGCAAGAAATAGCCGCACGCTCAAATCGAATTCTGTATCAGGCTGAATTCGATTGAATCAGCAAGCGCCAATGAACTGGCCTCGATTATATTGGTAGAGACCCCGATAGTAGTCCAGACCCGCTCGCCGTCCGTCGTTTCTATGAGGACTCGGACTTTGGCGCTTGTCGCGCTCATTGTGTCGATTACCCGCACCTTGTAATCAGTCAGCCTGATTCTGGCCAATTCAGGATAGAAGCGCTGGAGCGCCTTCCTGAGCGCGCTGTCAAGCGCATTTACAGGGCCATTGCCTTCTGATGCGGCAATTTCCTCGGTTCCGTTGACACTGACCTTGACCCAAGCTGATGCGCAGGAGCTTTCCTTCATTTCGGGGTACCGGCTCTGAACTTCATACCGCTCCAGCCTGAAGAACGGCTGGTATAGCCCGACTTCCCTGCGAGCGAGAATTTCAAAACTCGCATCGGCGCCTTCATATTGCCAGCCTTCAGCTTCAAGCTCCTTGAGTCTGGCGGAGAGCGCTTTGACAGCGGGATGATCCTTTGTTGCCAACGGTTCGAATTTTCTGATGCTCTCCGCAATGGCGGCCCGTCCCCCCATTTCGCTCATCAGAAATCTCCGATCATTCCCCACTGATTTTGGTTCGACATGCTCAAACGACGAAGTTGTTTTCAATATCCCGTCTGCATGCATGCCGGCCTTGTGCGCAAAAGCACGCAAACCAACATAGGGCATATCATCGGGGAGGGGTACATTGGCGATTTCCGCGATTTTCCGAGCGGTTTCTGTCAGATTGCAGAGATTCTGTTCCGGAAGACAGGTCATGCCAAGTTTTGCCGCATCGTTCTCCGAAACCCACCAGTGTCCCTTGTACCTGTACAGCTCCCGATTTGACCGCCATCAATGAATTCGCGACAGCCATACCTGCATCATTGTGGGCATGGATGCCAACCCTGATTGAATGCGTCTGCCTAACATTCTGTATCCCTGCCATGATCAGGTCCGGGAAACTTCCGCCGTTGGTATCGCAAAGGACAACACAATCTGCTCCTGCCTCAACCGCGGCAGCAATACTTGCCAGGGCATATTCACGGCTTAATCGGTATCCGTCAAAAAAGTGTTCGGCATCATAGATTACTTCTTTTCCAAGATCCTTGAAGAATGCGACTGTCTCGGCAATCATGGCTAGATTCTCTTCATGCGAAACCTGCAATACCTGCTGGACATGCAAATCCCAGCTTTTCCCGAAAAGGACAACAGTGCTGGTTGCCGCATTCGCAAGATTCTTGACACCTTCATCCCGCCCAGGGCTCATTCCTTTTCGCCGGGTCGCCCCAAAAGCACAGAGCCTTGCATGTTTCAGCTCAAGCTTTGATGCTTCTCGGAAAAACTCCATATCTTTGGGATTGCTTCCAGGATTGCCGGCCTCAATGTAGGCCACTCCCAGCTGATCCAGCGTTCTGGCAATTACCAGCTTGTCTTGCAGAGAAAAGGATATTCCTTCTCCTTGTGCTCCGTCGCGAAGTGTGGTATCGAAAATTTCGATCATTGCCTGCCTCCTTGTGTTGAATTGTGAGAATATGGCGCTGGAAGTGAGCAATGCGGCGGTCCGGCGTTCAGATTTGACAAGCCGGTTTGACCGGCTGCATTCTCAATTCCGCGCCGGTCAAATAATAATGTTGATAATAGAGATTGAGCGGGAGAAAAGAATAACTGATTGCTGAGAATAGCATCTTATGAGGAGATGACAGGTGTCAGCTGCAAGGCTGCAGGGTTTATGAGAGGAAGGTAATTTGCTCTGCCTATCCATATCAGCTCCGCCGGACACCTCTTGTACAGAATACAAACGCTGGTTTTATGCCAATGCAGCTTTCCAGCATCTGTTCCTGCGGATAATATAATAGTGAAAATGAGTTGTCAATTGAAAAAAGCAAGTCAAATTTCTATAGAAGCTATACAAAGGATGAATTTTATATTGAAGATGGAGAATAGGGGATTCGAACCCCTGACCTATAGATTGCGAACCTATCGCTCTACCAACTGAGCTAATTCCCCGCTGCGCTCTGGATGTTCAGCGGCTGGCCGTCCATTCAGGAGCGGAAATAAATATACCGCATGTTTTGAACAATTTTCAAGTGGTNTCGGCGTCCATGCGAGCGCTTTTTCCTGAGACAGCTTCACGGCACCGCTTGATGCCCCGCTGACGGAACCTGGCATCCGGTCTGCGGAACCGGATACCCGCCGCGCCATTCTGCCCTGCAATTCAGTCGACAACCACAGTCCAGCCAAAGGGGTCGGGAATGCGGCCTGTCTGAATGCCGTCGATAGTGTCGAACAGCTTCTGGGTGATCGGGCCGATAGCGCCGCCTGAGAAGCTGTAGTCGGCGTCCTTCCAGCGCATTGCGCCGATCGGGGAGATGGCTGCGGCGGTGCCGGTGCAGAAGGCTTCCTCAGCAGGGCCTTGTCCTGCGTACGCGCCAAGACCGAGCACTCGGTCCAGTTCCAGCGGTGCGAAAACAACTTCGATTCCGAGGATTTCGCGGGCGATTCGCATGACTGAATCCCGTGTAATGCCGCGCAGGATGGAGGGCGAATCGGCTACATACAGCGTGCCGTTCTTCACCATGGCAAAGTTGGCGCTTCCGACCTCTTCCACATGTTCGCCGTCATGGTCCAGATAAAGAACGTCGGAAAAGCCTTCATGTTTGGCTTCAGCGGCAGGATAGAAGCATGGCGCGTAGTTGCCGGCGGCTTTGACAAAGCCGGTTCCGCGGGCGGCGGCGCGCTGATAGGTGTCGTCGGCTTTGATGGTTATGCAAGCCATTCCTTTAAAATAAAGGCCGACCGGCTGGGTATAGACCACGAACATGGTTGTGTCGGACGGGGCTGGCTGGAGCGTCTTGCCGATGCCGAAAAGCAGCGGTCTTATATAAAGGGAACCTTTCCCATAGGGAGGAATATAATCGCGATTGGCCTTGACCACTTTAGTGACAGTCTCAATGAAAAGTTCGGTTGAAGGAGCGGGCATCATGAACCGCGCGGCGCCGCTGGCCATTCTGGCGGCATTGGCTTCCGGTCTGAACAGCCTGATTTTGCCGTCAACGCCGATTCGGGCTTTCATCCCCTCAAACATCGCCTGTCCGTAATTCAAGGCGCAAGCCTGGGGCGGCACTTTCAGGACGCCGGTTTTTACCACGGCACAGGGCTCGAATGCTCCATCCGGGCCGGCAACGCTTCCGCCCATGTAGGGGGTAACCGTCAGCGAAAATCCTATCTTCCCCCAATCGAGAGATGCAAGCTGGGCAGGTTCCAGCGATCCTGGAATCACCATGCTCTCAAAAGACATATTGTGCCTCCATCTATAGTTTCGGCGAGTTTACTCCGCTGTCCGCTGGAATGCAAGACCCGGAATTGTATCTTTATTCATATCGAATTTTTCAGCCTTCGCGCTCCGCCAGATGTTCCCATCGAGCCATTTTCTGCTCCAGAAGCTTTTCGATTTCTTCATACCGCGCATGGGCTGACTGCATGTCGGGCCCGAACGCTTTCGGATTGGCAAAACTTTCTTCAAGCGTGCGTTTTTCGGTTTCCAGTGCATCAATTTCGTTCAGCAGATTTTCAAATTCGCGCTTTTCCTTGAAGCTGAGCTTGTCGCGGCCGACAGAAGTTTTTTGGGTGTCGCGCCTGTCATCCGCCGCGCCAGGTTTTTTCGATTTCGGCTTTTCAGCTGACAAAAGCGCCGAAGTCTCCCGTTCCTTGTGCTCGCTCCACTCCAGGTAGCTCCCCGAATACCGCTCCATTACGCCGCTGCCTTTGAAAATGAGCAGATTCTGGGCAAGCTTGTCCACAAGCAGGCGGTCGTGAGAAACAAGGATAACGGTTCCTCCGAAATCTTCAAGATATTCTTCAAGGCGCTCTATGGTTTCGATATCAAGATCATTGGTCGGTTCATCCAGAAGGAGCATGTTCGGGGATTCCGCCAGAATTCGAACCAGCATCAAACGCCGCACCTCGCCGCCGGAAAGTGTCTTTATTTTCTGGTTTCGAAAATCGCGGTCATAGCCAAAGCGTTCCAGCAAAAGTTCGGCGTCAAGAACTGAGCCATCAGCCAGTTTGAAATGATCCGCGTGCTCCTGAATAAAGGCCAGAATGCTTTTTTCTCCGTCGAGGCTTTCGTTGGTTTGCCTGAAATATGAAAGCTGGACCGTCGCGCCCAGGTCAATCGTGCCGGAATCAGGTGTCAGCATGCCGGAAATCAGCTTGAGCAAGCTGGTTTTGCCCGAACCGTTCGGTCCGACAATAGCCAGCTTTTCGCCGGGCTGAAATTCGAATGAAAAATCCTTGAGAATCTGCTTCGTACCATAGGAGAATGAAACGTCGGTCATCACGCAGACTTTTTTCCCGAGTCGTGTTTCCGATGACGAAAACGAATATGCGCTGGGCGGCTTTTCCAGCAGGGATTCGCTCATTGCTCTGATTTCCTGCTTACGGCGTTCGCTTTTGGTCGCGCGCGCGCGGGCGCCCCGGTTGAGCCAAGCCAGTTCGATTTTCAGATTCGCAAGGCGCTTGTTTTCAGCGCGTTCAAGCCCCGCGAGAATGACAGCCTTCCGCTCCAGATGCCTGGAATAGCTTCCCGGATACATCGTTATCGTGTGCCGGTCGATTTCCGCGATGCGTGTCACGACAGCATCGAGAAACCAGCGGTCGTGGGTCACCAGAATGATCGCCTGGCGGCTTGTCTGCAGTTTTTTTTCAAGCCATTCGATCGTGTCAACATCGAGATGGTTGGTTGGTTCGTCCAGAATGAGGAGGCGGGCAGAGGGCGCCAATGCCCGCGCCAACTCGGCTTTTTTCAGTTCCCCGCCTGAAAAGAATTTCATTGGCGTGTCAGGGGAGGGCAGGTTCAGCTCTTTGCACAGCGCTGAATATCGATTTTCCAGCGACACCCGGGGCTCCTCTTCCGCAGGATGCAGAATTTCGGTCGCATCGCCGAGATAGAGAAAATCGCCCAAGGTGGTGTTCTCGGAAAATTCGGATTTTTGCGGCAAAAATGAATATGTAAAGCGCTTGGCTAGGGAAATTTCGCCATGGTCCGGCGCTGCAGCGCCTGTTATCAGTTTCAGAAAACTGGATTTACCGCTGCCATTGAGGCCGATCAGTCCGATTTTATCAGCTTCATCGATATCGATTGTGACCGATTCAAAGAGCGGACCTGATTTGAGTGACAGCGAAATGTCTTTCAGGGAAAGAAGATTCATAGGGGAAGTTATATACTGGAACTCGCGCGAATTTCTATGCCGAGCCGGCTTTTATCGCTCGGCAGCAAAGAATTCTTGATTTTCTCCAGACGATAGCGCTATACTGTATTTGTATCAGGGAGTAGCCAGCCGCTTTTTGAAGCGGCGATTATGGTCGTCAGGACGAAACAGACGGCGCGAAAACCGCGCAGTGTTTCCGGCCATAATCATTCTTGCAGAAGAAAAGGCGAGACTGTACGGCCGAGTCCGTATGGTCTCGCAATTTTTTTGCCTGGAGTATCAGAATGACACTGCTGGTGCCTGTGATAGCCGCTGTCATGTATCTCGGCATTATCCTTGTTCCGCAAAAAAAATCATGGTTTTCGCTGGGCGCTGCCTTCATCCTTATCGTAACCGGTATCGCGCCGCTCCGTGAAGCGCTGCTGCATTACATCAATTGGAATATCCTGCTGATCTATCTCGGCAGCCTCGTGCTTGCGGAATTGTTCATTTATTCCCGAGTCCCGGCCTATCTGGCCGAGAAAATCATCGACAAATCTTCGACGCTCGGCGCCGCGATTGTGATTATTCTTCTGATGACCGGCTTTATTTCGGCTTTTGTGGAAAATGTTGCGACCGTGCTGGTCATGGCTCCGATCATGCTCGAGCTTTCGCGCAAACTGAAAAAAAGCCCAGCGCCTTTTATGATCGGCCTTGCGGTGATGGCGAACCTGCAAGGGACCGCGACCCTTGTCGGAGATCCGCCCTCCATGATTTTCGCAAACTACGCCGGATACTCTTTCAACGACTTTTTCTTTACTCAAGGGAAACTGTCCATATTCTTCTTTGTACAGGCTGGTGCCCTCGCTGGCGCGCTGTATTTTTATGCCATTTTCCGGAATCTGGATCGGGAGCGCGTTTCGGTTCCCGAAGAACGAATCCAAAGCTGGATTCCGACCCTGCTTTTGCTTTTCATGATTGTGGGGCTGGGTGTCATTTCGGGATTTTCTGCGGGCGGCATCCATCTGGCTTCAGGACTGCTCTGCGCCGTGCTGGCGATTGTTGGCCTCGTCTGGCTGCGCTGCTCCATGCATGAATCCCGTGATTCTGTAAAAAAAATGCTGATTGGCCTTGATTGGGACACCATGGCCTTTCTTGCCGGGATTTTTATCGTTATCGGCAGCATTTCAGCGACAGGGGCGCTTGATGAGGTGGCGCGGTGGCTTGCTGGTGTCATTGGAGGCCGGATTGCGCTTGGATATGTTGTCATCATCGCGTTTTCAGTAGTTGTCTCCGGTTTTGTCGACAATGTTCCCTATATTGTCGCGATGCTGCCAGTCGCAGCTGGCCTGGCAAAAACCATGCAGGTAAAGCCAGAGCTTTTTATGTTCGGTCTGCTGATTGGTTCATGCATGGGCGGCAACCTGACACCATTCGGCGCTTCAGCTAATGTGGTCGCCACCGGTCTTTCAAAAAAAGCAGGCAGCAAGGTTTCGTTTATTTCTTGGCTGAAACTGGCCGGACCCTTTACCCTGATAACCACGGTTGTCTCGGCGCTTGTGACCTACGCGGTCTGGAA
>JGI12104J13512_1002663_pt1 | contig 10911 bp, 7 predicted proteins | sample TerdegcTABiofilm_FD_13512 | JGI IMG/M metagenome (IMG submission 13512)
TCGACGCGGAGGACATCGTCACGCCGGGCATTCTCGTGGATATTCTCGTCATGAAGGGGGATTCCTACTATGCTTCCAGAACTTGATGAAGAACGGGTGCGCCACCGAATCGCCCGGCGCATCGCCATGGAGTTCGAGAACGGGGATGTGGTGAATCTGGGGATCGGTATTCCTACGCTCGTCTCGGACTACATTCCCGAGGACGTGCACGTGATCTTTCAGACTGAAAACGGCGTGGTGGGGGCGGGGCCGAAACCGGAAAAGGAGGATCTGCGCTACATCGGTGCGGGAGGACGGTGTCTCTCCGTGCTTCCGGGAGGGGCCTGCATCGCCAGTGATCTCAGCTTCGGCCTCATTCGGGGTGGACACCTGGATGCCACGGTGCTCGGCGCACTCGAGGCGGATCAGGAGGCGAATCTCGCCAACTGGATGATTCCCGGCAAAATGGTCCCCGGCATGGGTGGCGCCATGGACCTGGTCACGGGAGCCCGCCGGGTGATCCTCGCCACGACGCACACGAACAAGAAGGGAGAGCCCAAAATTCTTCGGAAGTGCCGGCTTCCTCTCACGGGAAAGGCCGTGGTGAGCCTCATCGTGACGGAATTCGCGGTGCTCCGTTTCCGGGAGGGAAAACTGGTGCTCGAGGAAATTGCCCCGGAGGTTACACTCGACCAGGTGCGGGCCGCGACGGAGGCGGAATTTGTCGTTGCGGATCCGCTGCTGCCGATGAAGGGCATCGAAAAGGAAGAGGTGGTCGCATGAGACGGGCGGTGATCCTTGCCGCGTGCCGTACTGCGGGGGGCAAATTCGGCGGAGCACTGGCGGAAATGGATGCGCCCCGGCTGGGTGCGTTAGCTCTGAGGGAGGCCGTGCGGAGGGCGGGAATCAACGACGATGTCGTGGAGGAGGTCATCCTCGGCAACGGCTGGCAGGCCGGGGTCGGCTCCAATCCGGCCCGTATTGCCACGGTGGAATCGGGCCTTCCCGAAACGGTTCCGGCGTTCACGGTGAACAAGCGCTGCGGCTCCGGTTTGCGCACGGTCATGCTCGCTGCAGACCGGGTGCGCCTCGGCGACGCGGCGGTGATTCTTGCGGGAGGAATGGAGAGTGCCTCCAACGTGCCCTACCTGCTCAAGAAAGCCCGCTGGGGGCATCGCATGGGCGACGTGCCGACCTTGGACGCACTTCATGCGGACGGATTTTTCTGCCGGATGGCGGGGATGCTCATGGGCGCCACGGCGGAGATTCTTGTGGAAGAGTATGGTATTTCCAGGAGGGAACAGGACGAATTCGCACTGCGGAGTCATCGTCTGGCCGTGCGGGCCGTGGAGACCGGGGCCTTCCGGGACGAGGTTTTTCCCGTTCGGTTGAAGGACAGGAAAAAGGGGGAGATTGCCTTCGACACGGAGGAAATACCCCGGGCGGACACCTCCCTGGACAGACTCGCCGCACTGGAACCCATCTTCACGAAGGGCGGCACCGTCACGGCGGGAACAAGCTCGGCTCTCTGCGACGCCGGAAGCGCTCTTGTCGTGGCCGATGGGGAATGGGCTGCGGCACAGGGGCTTCATCCCATGGCGGAAATCCTGGGGTACGCATCGGCGGCGTGCGCTCCCGATCACATGGGGCTCGGTCCGGTCTACGCGGTGCCGAAGGCGCTTCAACGGAGCGGATTCGCCCTGGAGGACATGGAACTCATCGAGCTGAACGAAGCCTTCGCCGCGCAGGTTCTGGCGGTGCACCGGGCACTTCCCTTCGACATGGACCGCTGCAATGTCAGGGGTGGTGCCATTGCTCTGGGGCATCCTATCGGCGCCACGGGAGCGAAGATTCTCACCACACTTCTCTACGCACTCCGTTCGCTGGACAAGGAACTCGGACTCGCCACTGCCTGCATCGGCGGAGGACAGGGTGTGGCTCTCGTGGTCCGTCGCCTGGCCTGACGTTTCTGCGACTCCGGAGAGCGCTCCGCACCTCCCGGCGCGGCTCGCGCTCTCCGGAGGAAGGTTTACTCGTCGGTGCGTTTCATCGCGATGGGATGGACGAACTCCACGTGTGTTTCCGCATCCCAGGGAAAGAGGATCCACGTGTCCTGGCTCACTTCGGTGACGAACGTGTTCACCAGGGGCCTTCCGTCGGGCTTTGCGTAGACCGTGGCGAAATGCGCGGTGGGAAAGATGTCGCGGACGATCTTGGCGGTCTTGCCCGTATCCACCAGGTCGTCCACGATGAGGAGTGTTTCCTCCTCCCTGTCCAGACATTCCACCTGCTTGAGAATGGCGGGTTCTCCCTGGGTGCGCAGGGTGTAGCTGGAGATGCACACCGTGTCCACGAGGCGGATGTCGAGTTCTCTGGCGATGATCGCCGCGGGAACGAGTCCTCCCCTGGCGACGGCGATGATCCGGGTCCAGGGACGAAGAGCGACGAGACGCCATGCGAGAGCGCGGCAATCCCGATGAAGCTGTTCCCACGAGACGGGGAAAGTTTTGTGATAGCGGTCACCGGCGGACATGAACGAACTCCTCCTTGAGATGGGATAGGGATGGCGGTGCGGAGGAGCGCCGGGATGCACATGCACACTCCTCCGGGAACTTTCTCATCCGGAGCGGTGTAAAGGCTTTCGCCGCCGCGAGCGGGGCGCTGCGGCGGCGAAAGCTGTGCCCATTCCAGCAAAACGGCTTACAAGGCGTTCCACGGCCACTCGGAAGTGATGCCGAACCAGGCGAGGAAGCTTGGGCCGCAGAGGATCGCCGCGATTCCACCCAGGGCGAGAAACGGACCGAGCGGAATCGCGTCCTTACGCTTCGCCTTCCCCGTGACGAGGAGCAGCACCGCCCAGAATCCCCCGAGGAGAAAGCCGAAATAGAGTGCGGTGCCGGTCATTTTCCATCCCAGAATGCTTCCGAGGCCCGCCATGAGATGTGCGTCTCCCCACCCCATGCCTCCACGGCTCAAAAGGATGATGCAGGCGATGATACCGTACCCGAGCGCGGCGCCGAGCAGGCCGTCCGTGAGGCCCTGTCCGCCGCCCCCGATGCGGAGCAGGAGCCCCATGGCTCCCGGGGCGAGGGCGAAGAGGTCGAAGATGTAGCCGCTGTAGATGTCCGTGAGGGCATTCAGATAGAGGGAATAAGCCGCCGTCGAGGCGAGCAGGAGGGGGAGAAGGGCCTTCCCGTTCACAACACCTTCCGGAAGGGCCTGTCCCCAGCGTGCCGTCACAAGTGCGCCGATGAGGGCACAGACAAACTCCACATAGAAATAGGATTTCGGGATGACCGCGCCGCAGGTGCGGCAGCGCCCCCTCTGCACGAGCCAGGACAGGAGCGGAATCAGTTCGGAGGACGTAAGAAAGGTTCCGCAGGTGTCGCAACGGGAGCGGGATTTTCCCCACCAGGACTCCCCCGCGACGGTACGGCGGGCCACCACGTTCAGGAAGGATCCCAGAACGCTTCCGAGCAGGAAGCCGAAAGAGAAAAGAACGACCAGCCACACCAAGGGCACCGCCTCCAGCGTTTCTGTGTGCGGGAAATGGTATAGTTATAACAGTATTCTTTCGGAAATTCACCGGGGAATTCCGTTGGTTTCTTTCTCGCCGTCCGGGCGGGGAGGAACAGCGCTGTCGCTTGAGGAGGAGGATTCCGTGTCCATGTCGGTCCATTCTTTCGGCAAGGCTTCGTCGTTGTTGCGCCTGGTATTGTTCCTGCCGGTCCTCGCAGGAGTGTTTCTTTTCGACCCCTTGCCGCGGAAGGCGTGTGCTGCGGGGAACCGGGTGGAGGATCTCCTCGTTTCCATGACTGTGGAAGAAAAGGTAGGGCAGATGATGATCGGCTTTTTCCGGGGGAATTCCCTGTCTCCGGAATTTGCCCGGCGCCTCGAAACGGTGCGCCTCGGGGGTGTCATCCTCTACAGCGTTTCCGGTAATGTGGAGAGCACGTCCCAGGTGGCCGGGCTCGCACGGGGAATCCAGACGTGCGCCGCAAGCGCAGATGTCCTGCCGCTCTTCATCGCCATCGACCAGGAGGGAGGGCTCGTCTCCCGTCTCACGAGCGGGGTCACGGTCTTTCCGGGGAACATGGCTCTCGGCGCGACGGGCGAAACGTCTCTCGCCGCCACGCAGGCGCGCGTGCAGGCCCGGGAGCTGCGCATCCTCGGCATCACATGGAACTATGCTCCCGTGACGGACGTGAACAGCAATCCCGCGAATCCCATCATCGGCATCCGCTCCTTCGGTTCCGATCCGGGGCTCGTGGCGGACATGGGAACGGCCATGATCGCCCCCTACGCAGGAGAGCGTGTCCTCTGCACGGCAAAGCACTTTCCAGGCCACGGGGACACGGACACGGATTCCCACCTGGGGCTGCCCGTGCTCCGCAAGGACAGAGAGGAACTGGAGAAAGTGGAACTCGCTCCCTTCCGGGCCATGATCGGGCGAGGTGTGCCGGCGATCATGACGGCCCATGTGGAAGTTCCCGCCCTGGAGCCCGACGGTGCAGCCCGTCCCGCCACACTTTCGTCGGCGATTCTCCAGGATCTTCTCCGGGAGGAAATGGGATTCGAGGGACTTCTCGTGACGGATTCCATGGGCATGGGGGCCATCGACCAGCACTGGGGCATGGAGGAGGCTTCGGTTCTTGCCGTGCTCGCCGGAGCGGACATGCTCATTTTCGGAGCCGACAAAGGGCACGAACCGGAGGAGCAGGATGGGGTCTTCACGTTTCTCGTCGAGGCGGTGCGGAGCGGACGGATTCCGGAATCCCGCATCGACGGGGCCGTGGCCCGCATCCTTCGTGCGAAGGAAGCTCTGGGCATCCTTGACGACCCTTGGCCAAGAGAGGGCGATCTGGATCGGCTGGCGGCGCCGGAATCCCTCGCGGTGGCGGAGGAGATCGCCGAGCGAAGCGTGACGCTGGTGCGGAATCCGAACCGAGGGGGCTCCGGAGGATGCGCCGTGTCCGGAGGCGCGAAGACATCGGTCCTTCCTCTTGCGGGTGAGAAAATTCCTCTCGTCTGGCCTGAGGAATACGAATCTGCTCTGGCGCCGCTCCTGCTGGAATGTCCTGGCTTTGTGCCGATGCTTCTTCCCCTCGACCCGGCGTCGGAGGACGTGGAGACGGCATGTGCGGCTCTGGAGGAGCGGGAAACGGTCTTTGCGGGGAGCTACGATCTGCACCGCAACGCCGGGTGGAAAGCTCTCCTGCGTCGCCTTGGGGAGGAACGGCTCGTGCTCCTTTCCGTTCGCTCCCCCTACGATCTGCTCCATGTGGAGGACGTGTGCGGATATCTGGTGACCTATGGAGACCGTCCCGCCTCCATGAAAGCCCTCGGCCGCATTCTCTCGGGAGTGTCGCCCCCGAAGGGGCATCTCCCTGTGGAGCTTCCGGGGCTCTACCCCAGAGGGTGGGGATTGGAGCGGTTCTAAATCTCTTGCCCGTCTCCGGGGGGAGAGTTTTCGGCAAAGTGTTTTTCCGGGGAACCTCTGAAGAAGGCTACGCCGGCCCCGCAGAGCGCCTCCCAGAGCCTGATGCGACCCGAGTCAAGGGAAAGTGAAAGGGCTTTATGCAGAGCTTCCCTGGAGTTGCCGTACGCGGAGGGTTTCATCGAGTGCGTCGCGATGGGGCTGTACGATAAAAGGCGACGGAAAAAACTACTTCCGTCGCCTTTTGCGTTCTTGAGAATCGGTCGCAAAGGGCAGCTCTTGGAAAAATTCGCCAGGCCTTCCCGCAGCAACTTTCACCGGAGCGCGTCAAGGCGCTCCCGGGCGATGCGGGCGGAAAAGGTCTCCTTGCCCGCGTCCCGTTCCAAAGCCTTGCCGTACCATTCCTTGGCCTTCGCGGTGTCGCCCGTTTTTTCCAGGTTCTGTCCGTATCCGACCGCCCAGGCTGTGAAATCCTCGTCGGACATGGCCGTTTCCTCCGCGAGAATCGCCTCGTAGAGGGGGAATGTCCTCTGAAAGTGTTCCATCTCCTCGTAGGCCCTGAGCAGGCGTTTGCGCGCATCGGGAACGAAGGACGAGGAGGGGTAGCGACGGAGAAGGCGCTCGAGTGAAAGCGCGACCTGGGGAAACTTCGGCGCGTCGTAGGCGAGGAGGTAGAGGTTGGAAAGCCTCCAGAGTGCCTCGGGGGCGCGTTGCGCGTCGGGACACTCGGTGAGGACCCGATCGTACAGGGAGATGAAGGTCCCGATCTGGTCCGCATCAGTGTTCGCCAGGGTCCTGAAGAGTTCCGTCGCGAGGCGCTCCTGTTCCTCCAGCGGGAGCGGAGGAGTTTTTTCGATCCAGTCCGGCGGACCGGAGGCGTTCAGCGGGTCCGCAGTCTGCTCCCGGGGTGTCCGGTCTGCCGTGGTGTTTTCCTGAAGATCCAGCACCGGCGGTGGGGGCAATTCGTCCTGGCTCCCCGGCGGTGGCGCCGGCGAGGGATGCGTGTCTCCAACGGGAGGTGGAGGTTCCGTCGGTTCAGGCAGCGGCGGCGGCGGAGGGAGCGTGTCCTCCCGGGAGCTTGTGCCGCCCAGTGGCGGCGGCGGGGGGAGTAAATCCTCCAATGAAGGAAGTCCTTCTTCGACGGAAGTGATCCGTTCCTCCGCTGTCGGCGACGGTGCCGGTAGGGATGCCGTCCCGGAAGGGAGCGGTGGGGCCGGAGTGGGAGATGCGAAACCTCCCGGTAGTCCTTCCGTCGCAGGAGGTGTGGGCATGGTGGCGGGTTTCTGCGTTGCGGATGCTTCCTGCCTCGCGATTTTCGCCATGGCCATGTCCACGGCGGGAGCGAGGCCGGGATTGCTGTTTCGCGCCTTTTCGAGCGCTTCCCTGGCTTCGCCGAAGCGTCCGAGGCCGAGAGCGATGATGCCCTGAAGATAGTTCGTCTCACCGAAGAATTCCAGGTCCGGTTTTCGGGCGAGCGCCGCGTCGAGTGCCCCGGAGGCCTCTTCCCATTGCTCCAGGGAAACCAGCGTCGAGGCCAGGTAGTAGTGTCCCATGACCATTCCGGGACGCACGGCGAGTCCCTGGCGGATGGCCGATGCGGCCTCTTCGTGTTTTCCCATCTCCTTCAGGGCCAGGCCGAGGTCCACGTAAGCCGTAGCATTTCTCGGCTCCGCCTCGAGGATCTGTCGGTAGAGAACGACGGCCCTCTCGTAGTTTCTGTCCCCGTAGGCCTGGAGAGCCTGCTTGTAGAGTGTATCGGTCCGTGTCGCCGCTGTGCCGGGCGTGGAGAGGAGAGCGGCGCAGAACAGGAGGAAAAGGGGAAGAAGCGCGGCGAAGGCTTTCCTCCTTCCCTGCGAGGGCCGTTGGGTAAAACGGGTACTCCAGGATTGTGCGTCGGATCTTTTCATGAACGCATCCTCCCTTGGTCGGTCTTCGGAGTGCTTGTTCGGCCTGATGTGTTCCGCCTTTTAGCCGGAGACGGGGAAGCCGTCTCCTTTTTCCCGTCGAGGAGGCTTTTCGCGCCGGGAGAAATCGCTTTCACCGTACCATGCGCCGTTACGGCACCGGCGTGGGGGATGCGACAGGGCGCGTGGTGTGCTTGGAAAGTTCCGCCACGTAAGCTTCCAGTTTCGTCACATGTTCCTCCACCCTGGGGTCCCTGACGAGGGACAGACTTGCCCGGAAACGGGCGATGGCCTCCTCGTAACGCTCGGCTTTCTGCAGTTCCACGCCCTCCCGAACGAGGCGGGTCGCCTCGTTCTTCCGCTCCTCTTCGAGGCGCCGTCGTTCCTCCTCGGCGCGGCGGGCTTCTTCCTTGCGGCGTTCCTCCTCCTGCCGTTTTGCCTCTTCCCGGGCTTCGATGCGGCGGAGACGCTCTTCGAGGATGCGGATGTGCTCCTCAAGCTTCGGGTCCGCCAGAAGAGGGAGGCTTTCCCGGTACTTTGCCACGGCCTCTGCGAGGTGTCCCGCCTTCTGCAGGGCCGCCCCCTCCTCGCGGAGTTTTTTCGCCGCGGCAAGGCGGGCCTGCTCTTCCGCACGTCGTTTCTCCTCCGCTTCCCTGCGCCGCCGTTCTTCCTCCCTGCGGAGGAGTTCTTCGAGTTTCTGCGCGTACTCGGCGATCTTCGGGTCTTTCACGAAGGTGAGGCTCTCCCGGTATTTCTCCAGTGCCTCCGGGTAGGATTGAGCTTTCTGCAGGGTCACGCCCTCGGCGATGAGTTCCCGGGCCTTGGAGAGGCGTGTCTCAAGAGCGTCTATCTGTTGCGCCACCTCCGGGGCGGAGGCTGCGGCAAAGCTTTCCCGGAATTTTGCCAGGGCCTGGGCGATCTGTTCTTTGTGCAGCAGATCCTCGCCCTCGCTCCGGAGAGCCTTTGCGCGCTCCAGGCGTTCCTGTCGTTCCTGAACGCGTGTTGTCAGCACCGCGATTTTTTGATCCGTCTCGGGGTCGGCCAGGATGACGCGGCTTGCTTCGTATCGTTCCAGAGCTTCCTCGATGCGCCCTTCCGCGGCGAGAGCATCCCCCTCGATCGAGAGTGCCGCAGCGCGTTGTCGTTCTTCGAATTCCGCGCTGACCCGGGCGAGTTCCGCCGCGGCAGCCATGTTTTCCGGGTCCAGTGCGTGGGCCTCGCGAAGCAGGGCGACGGCTTCCACCCCCTCGCCCCGTGCCCAGGCGGCCAGTCCCTCGTCGAACTTTTTCGCGGCGTCGGCACGTTTCGTGGCGTCCTCAAGGGTTTTTTCGTCCACGGTGACGGAGAAAACGGCCTTGCCCTGTCCGAGTTCGGTTCCCTCCCGATCGGTGGCGGTCACGAGAATCTCGCATTCTCCGGTGGTGTGCCTGGAGAACGCCGTCTCCGCACCATGGAGTTCGCCCACGACGGAGGACCCTTCGTTGGTGGCCCAGGAAAAAAGCACCTCTCCATCGAAATCGGGGGAAATGAGGGCGCGCACGCGCATCTTTTCAAAGACCGCAAGTTCCTCTTTCAGAGGAACGAGTCCCTCAGCGGGCTTCCAGATCCGGGCCCTGGGCTCCTCCGGGCCGAGAAGGTCGATCGTCACGTCGTAAGGGCGGATCTGCAGAGACATCGAGGCGGAGGCGAGCGTTCCCCCCATGTCTCCTGCGGTGAGGTGGGCGGTGAGAGTGGCTTCTTCGGCCTTGAGGGGACGGAAGAGGAAGGCCGTTCCTTCGTCCTTGCCCGTCGCTGCGGCACCTTCCGTTTCCCAGAGGATGGCCCGTTTCATCTCGGGAAGGGAGGGGGAGATGTGAGCCGTGACCGTCACTTCCTGTCCAACGTAAGGTGTTTCGGGAAGGGCGGAGAGGAAAAGCGTCAGGGGTTCCACGTTGAGAAGGAATTCCTCGGAGGTGCCCAGGGTGTGGAGCGAATCCTCGCCCTGTTCGAGGACGGTGCAGCGGATGGCATAGGTTCCCGCCTCGGGGAAAAGGACGGTTACCTCGTTCGGTGTCGCCTCCGCCGAAGCGGTGAAGGGAACCGCCGGAGAGGATTCAAAACGATAGACCACTCTTTCGGAAGGTGTTCCGTCCTTCGGATCGAGAGTGGCCCGGAGGAGAACGGGAATTCCCGGAACGACGGGTTCTCCGGAATCGGGTCTTTCCAGCAGGACTGTGCGGGACGCGGGGGCCGGGGAAATTTCCGGCTCCTCCGGGAGAGGGGGGAGGACAGGCAACTCCGAAACAGGTTCCGCAGGAGTCAACGGGGGAAGTTCCGACGTGGTCGTTCCCGGCGGTTCCCCCTCGCGGAAATGTCGCAGAATCTGCGCCTCTTCCCGGAAGAGTGCGGCGATGTGGGCCGCTGCATCGTTTTCCCTTCGGGAGAGGTCCTCGGGAAGCGGCATGTTCAGGGAAGCGAAGGTTGCTCGTATCCGCGGAGCTGCATCCTGGACAATCTTCCAGTGAGCGCGTTCGAAACGGACGCGATAGAGCTGCCGTTCCGCCTCCGCGTCGAAGCCCGTCTCGTGTAACGGGGCTTTCTTGAGGAACTCGAGGGTCTGTCGAATCTTGACGCGCTGTTGTTCCGCCTCCGCCAGAAAGGCCTTTCCCTGGGCAGCGTCGAAGCGGGGATCGCCTGTGAGAGGCGGCAGTCCTGTGAGGGGGCGGGGATCTGGTTTTTGACCTGACACGTCTTCAAAATATTTTTCCGCACGTTCCCGGACACGGACGAGTTCCGAATAGACGTCCAGGTATTCCTGGAGTTTTTCCGGCTGGATTTGCCGGAGAATCTCCGTGCCTGCCTGATCGACGCCGAGATCATGGAGCAGTGCCTCTACCTGTTCCGCCCCGCCGGAGAGCGCCTCTTGCCCGTCGAGTTCCAGCGCCGGAAGTTCGTTCTCGGACATCGCGGGGACATTTTTCGTTGCCGTGTCGGCGAAAGAGGCACAGTCAAGGGAGGAGAAGGAAAAAAGAGCGAGAAAAAGGAGAAACAGGAACCAGCGGAGAAGAGGGTGCTTCCCGGGGTGATGGTTCCATCGTCGGGAAGAGATCCGTTCGTAAAGGCGGCTACGCTCCGAGGCGCTCTTCCTGTGAGAGGCGTCTCGTGTGCCTTCGATGCGGCCTGTCCGGGAGTGGAGATGAACATTTCTTCTTCCGTTCTGCGGGAAAGCGCTTTCGGGAGTTTTGAAAATCGCTCTTGCCATGGATGGGCACCGCCTTTCCTGGATGACATGAGGATGATCCGCTCTCGGCATCACATACATTGAAGAGAGAGCATGCCTTTTGCACGTTTCTCCGTCGATTCACTGCCGTGATTATCCCGCAAGGTCGGATCCGAGGCAAGGGAGGAAGTGACAGGGGGCCTCGGCTTTTTTCGGTGGTGATGCAGTGATTTGAAGCGCGAGACGCAGCCTTGTTTCGAAGGAGCGGGTTTCCTTGCGACGGGGAACGGAAAAGGTGGCGGGTGCGTCGGGAGTGTTCCGGAAAAGGACGAAAAAAGCCCTCACTCGAAGGCGTGTGACGCGGATCTTCGGGTGAGGGCTCGTGTGTTTTG
>JGI12104J13512_1002672_pt1 | contig 10883 bp, 10 predicted proteins | sample TerdegcTABiofilm_FD_13512 | JGI IMG/M metagenome (IMG submission 13512)
CCACCACCGCCACCACGCTGGCGATGCCCACATCCAGGCGCTCCAGCAGGCCCGGCACGGGCGTGGGCGTTGGCGTCGGCGTGGCCGTGGGCGGCACGGGTGTGGGCGTGGCCGTAGGCGTCGGCGTGAAGGTGGCCGTGGGCGTGGGCGTAGGCGTATCGGTTGGGGTGGCCGTGGGCAGCGGCGTGTCAGTCGGCACGGGCGTATCGGTGGGCGTGGCCGTGGGCTTGGGCGTGTTCGTGGGGGCGCGCGTCGGCGCGACGTAGGTCAGGCAGGCGTCGTCCCAGAACGAATCGTTGTGCTTCACGGCGTACTCCTGCCAGCCTTTGGTGTACACCGTTACGTGATCGGCGAGGGCGCGGGTGGTTACCGTCAACTGCACCCAGGCGTCATAGGGGAACCCGTCGGCGTCGTAGCGCCGCGTCTCGCGATCCAGCACCGGCTCGGACCAGACGGTCGTTTCGGGCGGGGGCGCGCCGAACCCTGGCGGCGTGTTCCCGTAGGGGTCAATGCCGGCCTGCACGCGGTAGTAGCCCGGCCCGCCCTCGGTCAAATCGGAGATGAAACTGTTGTTGCGGCCGTACATCTCGGTCTGCCCGGTGTAGATTTGCACCCAGATGGTGAAGGTAACCAGGCTTCCCTTGGGGACGGCCACCCGCTGGTAGAAGCCCGACGTGTGCGTGGCCCAGAGGGTGAAGAACTTCTGCGAGAACTGCCCGCTGTGAGCGCGATAGGGGCTGTTCTTCTCTACGATGTCCTCCACCTTGAATTCCGGCTCGCGGTTGCGCACCTGATCGCCCAGCAGCGACCATGGATACCAGCCGTTGGCCACCCACGACGACAGGCTGGTGCCTTCGCCGAGGGTAAGGCGGCTTCCATCCTCAAAGCCCGGGTTGAGCAGCAGGTTGCCCGGGCAGGGGTTCTGCGCCGGAGGCGCGGCCATTGCGATAGTCAGGGGAAGCGCAAGACTCACCAGAGCCACGATCCAAATAGCGCGTGCAACGAACTTCCGCATAGAGTTAGGCATCTCCTTGCGATGTAGATTGTTGCGCGTGGGCGAGCACGACCGCCATCGCAATGGACAGGACGCGCGTTACGTGCTCGTCGGCGCGCGAGTTGATGATGATGGGGACTTTGGCGCCGACCACCAGCCCGGCCATGCGGCCGTTGGCGAAATACAGGATGCTCTTCGCCATGGTGTTGCCGGCCTCCACGCTGGGGACGATGAGGATGTCGGCGCGGCCGGCCACCTCGCCGCCCAGGTTCTTGATGCGCGCCGCCTCGGGCGATATGGCCGCATCCAGGGGCAGCGGGCCGTCCACCGCGGCGTCGTCCACCCAGCCTTGCGTGGCCATGCGCGAAAGGGCCAGCGCGTCAATGGAGGAGGGCACCTTCGGGTGCACCGTCTCCGACGCCGCTAGGATGGCCACTTTGGGGCGCTGGATGCCGAACAGGCGCGCCACCTCCACCGCGTTCTGGATAATCTCCAGTTTCTGGTAGATGGTGGGGTACAGGACCACGCCGCTGTCGCTGATGTAGATAAGCCGATCCAGGCCGGGAATCTCAAAGATGCCCACGTGGGTCAGCAGCCGACCGCGCCGCAGGCCATACTGGCGGTCCAGCGCGGTGCCGAGAAGTTCGTCGGTCTTCAATTGGCCTTTGGAGACCACGTCGGCAGCGCCCTCGCTGGCCAGGCGCACGGCTTCGCGGGCGGCCGTCAGCGCGTCGGGCACGTGGGTGATCTCCATGCCGGCCAGGCTCAGCCCCTCCCGCTCGGCGATGGCGCGGATGGCGCGCTCGTCGCCCACCAGGTGGCAGTGGGCGATGCCCTTGCGTTCCACCTCGTCGGCGGCGATGAGCACTTCGGGGTCGGCGGCAGCGGCAATGGCCACCGTCTTAGGCCCCACCGTGATGGCCTCTTCTATCATCTCGTCAAACGTCGTGATGGGTGAGGTACGCGGTTTCACTTCGCACTCCTCATGTCATCGCCGGCGCGCAGGCGGGCCAGCGCCAGCGCCGCGAATAGCGCGGCCCCAACGGCCAGCGCCGACTCGTCCGCGTCAAACCGCGAGGTGTGAATCGGGCGCAGGGGCTGCCCATGCCCGCGCACGCCCAGCCGCAGGTAGCACCCAGGGGCGCGCGCCGCGAAGATGCTGAAGTCCTCGGCGCCCATTTCCACCGGCTGGTCGCCGAACCGCTCGCCCAGGAGTTCGCGCCCGACTTGCTGCGCCAGATGGGTCAAATCGGGGTCGTTGACCGTAGGCGGGTATCCCTCCAGAATGGCGAGTTCGTAATCGCCGCCCAGGGCGCGGGCCACTTCGCAGGCGCGCTCCACCCCGCGGATGAGCGCCGCCCGAACTTCGGGCGTGAAACTGCGCAGCGTGCCCTTGATCTCCACGGCGTCGGGGATGATGTTGCTCTTCGCGCCGCCGTGGATGCTGCCGGTGGAGATGACGCCGCTGTCCAGGGGAGAAATCTGCCGCGCCACCACATGGTTGAGGGCCACCACCACCTGCGCGGCCAGCAGGATGGGATCCACGCCCTTGTGCGGGTAAGCGCCGTGGCTGCCCCGGCCCCGCACGACCACGCGGAACGCATCCGCGGCCGCCATCACCGGCCCAGGGCGCACCCCGGCCGTGCCCGCGTCGGCCTCGTCGTCCACGTGCATCCCGAAGATGGCGCTCACCCCGTCCATCACGCCCTCGGCGGCCATCCGCATCGCCCCGCTTTGGCCCTCGTCGTCCTGCCCTTCCTCGCTGGGCTGGAAGATGAGGCGGACCGTGCCCTGGAACGCGCAGTCTTTCAGGAGCATGGCCGCCCCCACCAGGCAGGCCATGTGCATGTCGTGGCCGCAGGCGTGCATGACGCCCGGATTGCGCGAGGCATACGGGACTTCGTTCTCCTCCTGGATGGGCAGCGCGTCCATGTCGGCCCGCAGCGCCACGATGGGCAGACCGTGCCCCATGTCGGCGACGATGCCGGTCTTGCCGACGCCGACGCGCGGCTTCAGGCCAAGCGACGTCAGAAGGCCCGCGATGTAGTCGGCGGTCTCGTGCTCCTGGAATCCCAGTTCCGGATGTTGATGCAGTCTTCGGCGAATCTCAACAAGCCGAGGGAGCAGCGCGTGTGCGTTGGAAAGCATGGAGTGGCCTCGCTGATGGCGTCAGAGTCAGGGCAGGCGGACGGCTCGCTTGACTTCGTCCAGCGTCTGCGACGCGATGGCGCGTGCGCGGGCCGCGCCGTCCCGCAGGATGTCCCACACGTCGTCGGGATGATCCGCATACTTCTCGCGAATCTCTCGGAACGGCGCCAGGAACTCCGTCAGTTCCGCGGCGAACATCCGCTTGTGCTCCACGCAGCCCAGCGTCGCGCCCCGACAATCGCGCGCAATCTGATCCATGCGGGCCTCGTCGCCCGCGATGAGCCGATGCAGCGTGAAGATGTTGCACACTTCCGGATGGCCGGGGTCCTTCTTGTACAGGCGGGCGGGGTCGGTTACGGCCCCCATGACCTTGCGACGGATGTCTTCGGGCGAGTCGGCCAGTTCAATGCTGTTGTCCTTCTCCAGCGACTTGCTCATCTTGCTGACGCCGTCCAGGCCCAGGATTTTGGGCGCCTCGGTCAGCACCATCTGCGGCTCCACCAGCACCTCGCCATAGCGAGCGTTGAAGCGGCGCACGATCTCGCGGGTGAATTCCAGATGCGGCGCCTGGTCTATGCCCACAGGGACGGCGTCGGCCTTGTACAGCAGGATGTCGGCGGCCATGAGCACCGGATACCCGACAAGGCCGTAGTTCACGTTGTCGGGCTGTTCGCGCACCTTGTCCTTGAACGTGGGCAGGCGCGTCAGCCAACCGAGCGGCGTTACCATGCCCAAGAGCGCGTACAGTTCGGTTACCTGTGGGACGTGCGACTGGACGAAGACGATGGTGCGCGTGGGGTCAATGCCAGCAGCCAACCAGTCCAGGATCATCTCGTAGGTGTAGTCGCGGAGCGGCGACGTGTCCACCAGCGACGTGAGCGCATGCAAATCCACCGCGCAGTACACGCAGTCGTAATCTTCCTGGAGGGCCACGTAGTTGCGAATCGCCCCGAAATAGTTGCCGAGATGTTGGCGTCCGGTTGGACGCGCCCCGGAAAAGACCCGTCCCTTCTTCATACCCTCACCTCAACCTACGATCGTCGGGATGTGCGGCCGAACCAGCCGCGCTAGAATCCTCAGTAGCCGTTGAACCCCACGCGGACGCGCCCGCCTTCCACGATGGTGGGGACGGCGCGCTTGCCGCCGTTGAGCGCCAGCATGCGTTCGCGGGCCTGGCGGTCGGCGAGAACGTTGTATTCGGTGAACGCCACGCCGCGCCTGCGAAAGTCCTCTTTCGCCGCTGCGCTATAGGGGCAGCCGGGCTTTGTGAAGATGATGACTTCTTCCTCAGGCATCGCCCGCCTCGCGATCGTTCTTCGGGCCGCACGTAGTTTACCATAGGTGCGCACGGTGGACAAAATCATCCCCGCAGTCGCTGTGTGGAAACCTGTGGCCCTGACGGGTGTTTGAAGGATGAAACAACCCCATGCTATAATGCGAACAGCCAAGCGGGGAGGAGGGGAGTCATGGGCAAGCCGAAAGCCTTTGTCATCGTGAATCCGGTCGCCGCCAACGGGCGCGTGGCGGCACAATGGCCCACCGTGCGGGAGCACCTGACCAGCCTGGGCCTGGACTTTGACTTCCGCCTGACCGAGCGGCCGCTCCACGCGACGGAAATCGCGCGCGAAGCGGCCGAGGCAGGGTACAGCCCCATTGTGGCCTACGGGGGAGATGGCACTCTCATGGAGGTGGTCAACGGCCTGCTGGGTGAGCCGGGCCAGCCCTCCGCAGTGCCGCTGGGCATTATCCCGGGCGGCACCGGCTCCGACTTCGTGCGCACGCTGGGCATCCCGCACGACTACCGCGAAGCCTGCGCCAGGCTCATGAGCGGCACGGAGCGCCTGGTGGACGTGGGCCACACCACCTTCCGGGCCCTTGACGGGAGCGAGCGCGCGCTGTACTTCGCCAACGTCGCCGGCCTCGGCTTTGACGGCGAGGTGGTGGAGCGGGTGCAGCGCAGTTCCAAGGCCCTGGGTGGCACGCTGACCTACCTCGTGAACCTCTTCCTGACATTGGTGGACTACAAGAACAAGCATGTGGCACTGCGGTTTGACGGGGAGGCGCAGGACCGGCGGATGAATTCCGTGCTGGTGTGCAACGGGCGCTACTTCGGGGGCGCCATGTACATTGCGCCGCCGGCGGAATTGCAGGATGGCGAGTTTGAACTCGTGATCCTGGGCGATTTCTCCAAGCCGGAACTGGTGGTCAACGTCCCGCGGGTGTACAAAGGCACCCACCTGACGCATCCCAAGGTGCAAATCCACAAGGCGCGCGAGGTGTACGTGGAAGCGAAGGAGCGCATGCTGGTGCAGGCCGATGGGGAACTCGTTGGGCAAGCGCCGGCGTCCTTCCGCATCGTCCCGCGCGTCCTGCGGGTCATCGCGTGAGCGGCGCGAGAGGGGGCGCAACGTGAAACGAGCGTGGCAGCAGTTGTGGGGGTGGCGGTGGCCCGTCCTGGGCGTGGTGGTGGGAGCCATCGCTGCGAGCATTCTCCGTTCGTTCGGCGTCGGCGTAACGGTGGAAGAGGGCCTGCTGTGGGGTGCGGTGGCGGGACTCGTGGTGATGTACACGCCCTACTTTCTGCGTTCGGGCAAGATGGTTACGAAGCGCGACAATCGGGTGGTCAATTTCGTCGCGGGTGTATTCGTATTCCTGGGCATCTCGGCCATCATCATCGCCATCTTTCTGGGCATCTTCTGGGTGCTGTCGCTGTTCATCCGGTGAGGGGGCGAGAAGGCTTATGCGAGGCGCGCCGATGTTCGGGGAAGAACCCAAGCCTGACGCCGACGCTGCGGAGAGTTCGGGGCGCTGGTTGACTGCATCCAGCGAAGCGCGTGCGCGCGCCTTCGGGATGGTGCCGACGCCCGCGGACATCGTGGAGTTCATGGTGGGCCTGTGCGAGCCGCGCGGCACAGGCTCGCTGGATGTGCTGGAGCCTGCCTGTGGCGACGCTCCCTTTCTCCGCGCTTTCGCGATGCGCTATGGCAATCACCACAGGCTCACCGGAGTCGACATCCACGGTGCGGAGTTGGACCTGGCAAAGGCTCACCTCGCTGGCGCCCGATTCGTGGAAGCGGACTATCTCCTGTGGCAGCCCGAGGAACGGTTTGACCTCGTCATCGGCAATCCTCCCTATGGCATTATCGGGGATGCGTCCCATTACCCGATCCACGCGCTTCGGGAGCACAAAGCGCTCTACAAGAAGCGCTTCGTAACATGGTTTGGAAAGTACAACATTTACGGGGCCTTTATCGAGCAGTCCGTGCGCCTGCTGAAACCCGGCGGCAAAGTCGTGCTTGTGGTTCCAGCCACGTGGCTTGTTCTGGACGACTTTGCGAAACTCCGCGCCTTCTTGGCAGAAACAGGAAAGGTAACGGTCTACTACCTGGGCAAAGCGTTCCCCGGACGCAACGTAAGCGCGGTGGTGCTGGTGCTGGCGAAGGGGGAACGTGGCCTGGAACTCTACGATGGCGTGCAACTCGCTGTATCCAAAACCACATACGGCGGGGAGATGATCCGCTTCGAAACCCCTGATCTGCGGGTGTTTGAGCGTAGCGGGATTCCACTGGGCGAATGCTTCAGGGTGCATTTTGCAGCGCGAAGTCCGGAGATTCGCCGGCACCCATCCGTGAGTCCCAAGCCACTGCCGGACCGCGTTCCCATTTTGACGGGGCGGAACCTTCACCGCGGGTGGATCGACTACGACACGTGCTACTCCGGGTTGTGGATGCGGCAAGAAGACGCTCCGCTGCTGCGCGCTTTCTACGGTTCGCCGCATATCGTGGTTGCTCACACCAAAGGGACGCGCGTTGTCGCCGCTGTGGACTGGCGGTGTTACCCCTGGCGCGAGGAGTTCCACCTGGTGCCGCTCGTGGGCATTCCGGACCTGGATGCTTTGGTAGGCTACCTGAACAGCGACGAGGTGCAGCACTACACCCGCGCCCTTTACCGCGATTTCGTGCCGCACCTCACGGCCACTATGCTGAACGTGCTGCCGATACCGAGGAAGTTGATCGCGATGCAAGCGGAAATGCAGTTGAGCCTGTGGAGGAATGGCAACCGTGAACAACCCCACACTGATGCGATTTGAGGACTTTCTCGCGTCCATTCCCTTGGATTATTACCGAGACGAATTGCTGCCCGTCAAGACCGTGGAACAGGATTTGCCCCCGGCGCTCAATCCCTTACCTCCCATCTATGAGAGTTACTGGATGCCCCAGCAGGATGCTCCCGGGTTCCCTTCCTACGAGGAGTTCTTTGAGAGATGGTGGAAGTCGCATCTGGAGCCGCTCGACGATTTCATCGGCAAGTACTTCTGGGGGTGCTCGCGCGATTTCGTGCGCCTGGGGTTCAAAGCCCGGCTCTATCGCACGCCCATATCCGTGCTGACGCAGTTTCACTTCGCCTACACGTGGATTGCCTGCTGCAGGTTGCCGCTGGAAGCCTCGGCCGACGCCGACATGAACGGCATTGATGCGCTGGTGCACCACGACGACTCTGCGGTCGCGCTCCAGGTGAAGAAGGAAACCTATCGCTCAGAGGCGAGGGGCGTTGGGCGCTTCGCTCAGCGCAAAATGCGAGTTGTCTTGGTTGTAGAAGTGCCCTACACAATCACCCCGCCCGAGGAGTGGCAGCGGCGCGCCCAGCGGGCGAAGACCATTCACACGCGCGAGCAATACAGTGCCTTTGCCTTCCTGGCAAGCCAACTACAGAGGAGGCTGCCCAACGGGTTCGTCGTATTCCGTGAAGAGTATCCGCGAGCGGTGGAAAGGGTCATCGCGGAGGCCATTCAGGACGAGCGCCAGGGTCTCATCTCCTGGGGCGAACTGTTGCAGCAAATTCGCCCGTGGGCACCGACCTCATAGATCCGCGGCGTCAGTAACAAGACGCCAAGGCTTTCGGTGCCGTGCGCCGCAATTGCCCGGCGTGGGGGTCATCGAACCGCAGGTCGTTTGCGAACACCCAGTCGCCGCCGGAGTTGGCGTAGTAGAACTGCTCCACGGTCAGAATCGGTACCGCGACGCGCACTTCGCCCGACAGGAGCGACACGTCCATGCGGATCGCATTGGTCTCAAAGCCGCGCGGCGACTCCTGCGCCAGCGCCTGTGCCCGCGTCAGCGTGTCCAGCGGGATGATGGTCAGGCCGCTGCCCTGCTCGCGTACGAGCGCATGGGTATCCGGCGGGCGCAGGCTGACCCAGCCGAAGGCAAACACGCGGCCGTCGGCCACCGCGCGCGAGAAGGCGTAGGGCCGCAGGCCAAGCCATTCGGCGTGGCGGGATAGGAGTTCACGCCATCGGGGTTCGCCCGTGGGCGCGCCCAGGAACGCAAAGAAGAACATACTCCCCTCCTGTCGCGCTCTCCGTGGGCGCCCAGATGACGCCTGGCTTCAGGCCCGATGGACGGAGACCGCGGCTTACGCCTTCGCCAGGCAGCGGATGATTTCACCCAGGTACATGCGATGGTAGTCGCGCGACGGGTAGTTCTTGTGGATGCTCGCGTCCAGGAAGTGGGTGGGATCTATGTCTTGGAAATAAATCTTGCGGCACTCCAACACCAGGCGCGCTTCGGCGAAGTACACCGCGCCCGTCTCGCCCACGACCGGCGTGAGGCCGGTAGCCCTCGCCTTGTCCACCTGCCGGCCCGACTTGGAACCGCACAGGTTGAGCGCCTCGCGGTACGCCTCGCCGAAAAACGAGAGCGTGAAGCAGTCCGAGCGCTCCATGAAGTCGTAGGTGTAGCGCTGGGGGCGGATGAAGCAGATGGCGATATTCTTGTTCCACAGGACGCCCATCCCGCCCCACGAAGCCGTCATCATGTTGAAGAAGCCGCGGGTGCCGGCGGTGATCAGCATCCAGTCGGAGCCGATAAGTTTGAACACATTGTCACGGATGTCTTCCGGTTTGATCGGTACGAATGTGCTCATAGGCATCTCCGCTCGGGTACATGGGCCGCAGGGGCGTTACTCCCTGGCGTCTCGGTAGATGTTCTGCATGACACGCAGCAGTTCGGCCGTGTCAAACGGCTTCTCAACGACAGGGCGACCGGCCTTGCGGAGGAAGGCGCGGGTTTGGACGCTGGCCGTATCGCCGGTGATGAAGACCAGCCGCTTGACCAATTCGGGGCGGTGCTCCTTCAGGTACTCGTAGAGGGCGTCGCCGCCGAAGCCGGGCATGCGCACGTCGCACAGGATCACGTCGTAGTGGGCGGCCGCAATGCGCTCCCTCGCCTGCGCGCCGTCGGCGAGCGTGTCCACCTTCTGGTCGTGCTGCGCAAGCAGTTCTCGCAAGAGGAGCAATGTGCCCTCCTCGTCGTCCAGTACCAGCACATTGCCCGGGGGCAGTTCGGGCAGCCGGTCGCTGGCAGCCCTTTCCGCCTCGGCCCTGCGCACCCCTCGCACGGGCAATTCCAGCACGAAGGTCGCGCCGCGTCCGGGCGTGCTTTCGGCCCAGATGTGCCCGTCGTGGTCGCGGATGATGCCGTGGCACACGCTCAACCCCAGGCCCGTCCCTTTGCCGGCGACCTTGGTGGTGAAGAACGGGTCAAAGATGCGCGTGAGGAGTTCGGGCGGGATGCCCGGGCCGTCGTCCGCGAACTCTATGCGAATCCAACTTTCCAGTGTGGACTCGGGCTGGTCGGCCAGGTTCAGGGTGGAGTTGTGAGCATAGCCGGTGGGCCGCAGCACCGGCATTGTGCGAATGGTGAGCGTGCCGCCGCCATGCGCCTCCTGCATCGCCTGCTGCGCGTTGTTGATGATGTTGACGAAAACCTGCTGGAGTTGGTACGGGTCGGCGGCGGTCTTGGGCAGGTTCGGGTCCAGGTCCTGCTCCACCTTCACGCCGCTCACGCGCAGTTGGTACGCCAGGAGCGACAGCGTCTCCTCCACGATGGTGTTGATGTCCAGCATCTTCTTTTCGGGCTCCTGGCGGCGGGCGAAGGTGAGCAGGTTGCGGACGATGCGGGCCGCGCGGCGCGTTTCGTCGTGGATCACGGTCAGATAGGACGACTGGCGGTCTGTCAGGTCGGTACGCTGGAGCAACTGCACGAAGCCCAGGATGGACGTGAGCGGGTTGTTCAACTCGTGGGCCACTCCTGCCGTGAGTTCGCCCAGGGCCGACAGTTTCTCGGCCTGCATCAGCCGGGCCTGGGCCGCCTTCATCTGGGTAACGTCGCGGGTGTACTCCACCACCGCCTGGATTTCGCCCCGCGCGTCAAAGATGGGGTAGATGGACACATGGCGGATGCGCGAGCCATCGCGGTCGGTGATCTCGGCCGACGCGGGGCGGCGCGTCTGGAGCACCTGCTGGAGCGGGCAGCCTTCGGGCGGATGAGTAGTCCCGCTCATCGCCTCGCAGCAGCGCTCGCCGACCAGTTGCGTGAAGCGTCGCCCGGCGGCTCGGGCCGCTGCCTGGTTCGCGCGCAGGACCTTGCCCTCGGGGCTGATGAGCAGCACGGCCTCGCCGATGGCGTCAAACGTGGCCTCCCATTCCTTCTTGCCCTGCTGCACGCGGGCGAATAGCCGAGCGCCCTCCAGGCTCATGGCCACCTGCGCTGCCATCACCGAGATGGCCTCAAACTGGTCGCCGGTGAAAGCCCCGCGCGGTTCGCTGGCCTGCAGGCACAGCACGCCCAGCAAGCGGCTTGCGGCCATCAGGGGCACCGCCAGCGCCTCGCCCTTCGCCTTACGGTCCAGGTGGATGGACAGCGCCGCAAGCCCGCCCCCTGTCGAGCGGGTGTAGGCC
>JGI12104J13512_1002673_pt1 | contig 10879 bp, 10 predicted proteins | sample TerdegcTABiofilm_FD_13512 | JGI IMG/M metagenome (IMG submission 13512)
TCATGTTCGGCCCTATAATTGTTCGAGCTCAATCGCCCTCGGGTTCGGTCAAACTCGGCGCTTTGCGCCTCAAACAGTTCCCTCACTTATCCTCGGGCTCATTCGCTCTTTGAACAAGGCCTCAAAATCGCCGCTTATCTATGCCCAAAGGTCACTTATCCACAATTCTCGAAAAGCATAATTTCCTTAACGACGAGAAAAGGGTTGAGAACTGTGCTCAACCCTTTTCTTTGCCCCTTTTACTCAATATTTTAGTTGGTCCTCCTGCCGTTGGCTTTGGCGGGAAGATAAAGATTTTGCAGATTCTCATGTTTTATATCCCGGATGTGCAAGGTATGACTCCACTCCTTATTCTTGCGCATGGCAAACCCGATATAAGCGACCGGAATCCAGGTTATGGCAAAAATCGGGTAGAAGAACAACCACCAGTAGACCCTTGGTTTTACTCTTTCCAGCGCCAAGCCCAGACTAAAGTAAAAGAACTGGGCAAAAAACCCTATTATCGCCCACTCGGGCCTTTCCATTATCAACTCAGGCCCAACAAAGATATTGCTGATCATGCCCAATCCGGCAAACATCCAGAAGAAAGGCTGAACTAAATACAGCGCCCCGTCAATCATAACGAAATTTTTAGTAGCAATACCTTCCCGCAACAATTTAACCGCATAACGACCGGCCACGTTGCAATGACCCTGCATCCAGCGTTTGCGCTGACGCCAGGACTGCATCAGGGTAAGCGGCTTTTCATCATAAACCTTGGCGTCGTGAGCCCAGGTTACTTTTAGATTATTCATTAACGCCTTTGTCTGGAATTCCAGATCCTCAGTCAGGGAAGTCATACCCCAGCCATACTCTTTTAGAACATCGACTGAAAGACACATGCCCGTGCCTCCAAGGGCGCAGGTCAAACCTAAATTATACTTGGCCAATTGTAAGAAACGGTTGGTAATAATATAGCATATATAAATAGCTTTGGTAATCCAAGTGTCATCCGCGTTTTTGGTATCCAGATAGCCTTGAATAATTTTTTCGCCTTTTAACAAGCGTGTGTTCATTATCATTAAAAAATCCGTAGAAACCAGGTTGTCCGCATCAAACACAACAACCGCATCATATTGTATGCTGGAACTGAATATTTTGTTGAAAGCATATTCAAGAGCATAACCTTTCCCTTTTTCCACTTTGTTAAATCTTTCAATAACCAGGGCGCCTTTCTCAGTAGCGATTTTTGCCGTGTCGTCAACACAGTTGTCAGCCACAACATATATGTCATATAGATCCTTAGGATAATTAAGTTCCTGAAGGTTCCTTAATAACTCACCAATAACCCTTTCCTCGTTATGGGCCGCCACAACTACGGCAAACCGGGAACTGGGCGGCAGGCAATAATCCTCATACTTGCGGTAAAACCCGAAAAGGGAAACAATAAAGCAGTAGAAAGTAAACAATGTTAAAACCGCTTGGATCGCGTAATTAACTGCCTCCATAGCCATCCCCTTTGCCTGTTTAAAGTATAGTTATAAAAGTACACCAGAAGTAAGTTCTGCTAATAAATAAAAAATCCTTCCTCTATTTTATTAAACTTACCAAAAACAATGAAGAAAAAATTGGAAAGAGGGATAATCTTTAATATATGGCTTTTATACCACCTTGTTGCTTAGGCTATCCAGTATTTGCCGCGCTTATACTGCCTGATTTGCATATAAAACCTGGGCCGGCGCGAACCCTCATAAAGACACAACGTTTCACCAAACTTTTATTATACAACTTGTCATTATATATATGCTGAGATGTCTAATGAAAGCAATTTTTTTTAACAAAACATAAATATTAAACAGGAGAAAATCGTCAGGACATTTTTATCTCTTACTGGTCTGTGCTGGTGTGTAAAGTTTTTTATTTAAAATGTGTAAAGTTTTTTATTTAAAATACGATATTATAATTAAATGACTAGTAAAAAAAATTTAAAATAACATAGTGGAGGTCAAGAAAATGGTGTTGGAACTGGAAGTAAAATCAGTTAAAGGTTACTGCTCTGCCGGATATCAGGTTGGACAAAAATTTCTTTTTCAGGATCCACTTGTAGTTCCTAAAGACAAATCCCCTCTATGCTTATATGCATTGTCGGCTATGTTCCCTTATCTAACTGCTGCTTGCAGGCAAACTCCAACGGAAGATTGGATTAACTCTGTTATGGAATTCCAGTGTCCTGACAGCACCAATACCGTGGTTTTTGTTGTAACAAGAATTCCAGATTAAATGAATCACCTACTGATTTATTTCAACGATATCACGGTCATATAATTGATAATCCCGATTGACAGATTGGCCGTCGTAACGGGCTGAACCCCAAACCCTGACGTTCTTTATAAGCTGCGGTAATTCGCGATGGATACTTTCCGCTAAATCCAAAACAGTGCTTCCCTTTTTTAGTATGAAGGGGGTTTTCATGTCCGGCGCTTTACCCGGCATCTTGGTGTAGACTCGAATTACCTTTAACAATTCAAATATTTTTTCTCGTAATAGTTCCAGTCCAAGCCCCGTTTTTGCTGACACGGGGACAATTTCCAGTTCAGGCGGTCCAAGTTCACTCATAATCTGGATATGATCAGCGCAACCGTCCACATCTGCTTTAGTAGCAAGCACCATGCACCTGTCGGGAGGTATACCGCGCTTTCCAGATGAAACTTCACTCAGCACAATTTTCTTTTCTGTTAAATAATTATAACATTGCAGAAGTTGCTCAAGACAATTATCTGAACCGGCATCTACTAAAATCAGTAAGGCATCGGCGTTGCGCAGAGTGCCGGGCAGGCCATCGGGAACCAATTCCTCCGTGATTGGCGGGGTATCGACCAGTTGGATTAAGATATCCTGATAACTCATCATACCAGTCAGAGGTAGAGTAGTGGTAAAGGGGTAATCGGCGACTTTCGGTCTGGCTCTGGTTACGGCAGCAAGCAAGGACGACTTGCCGACATTTGGATATCCCAATAACACCACCTGACCAGCTCCTTGCTTTTCTACCCAAAATGGATCAGTACGGCCGGTTTTGGCCTTTTTCCGGCCTTCCTCCCTGAGCTTGGAAAGACGCTTTTTCAAATCTGCCTGCATCTTTTCAGTACCCTTATGTTTTGGAATAACCGCAAGCATTTCTTCTAAAGCAGCGATTTTTTCCATAGTGGTTGCGGCTTTTTTGTAATTTTCTTCCGCTTTATAATATTGTGGTGTGAGATTGGCCGGCAATGTTTAACCACCCTTCCCCGTACTTCATAAGTATAAAGATTGCTCAGTAAGCGCCACGCCTACGTTAGCTGAGCATCTGAGTAAACTTTTTTATCCGTAATTATATTTTATACTTTCTTATAAGTTCAAGTAAGGTGCATTTTTTTATTAGAGGTTTAGAATCTGCCTTCCTATGCAATATTATAAAATACAGATAAAGCAACTACTATTTTGTTTGTATAAATTTTTTTACATATATTATTTTAGGATGGTTGTGATGAGAATAATTATTGACGCTGACGCTACTCCCAAAAGCGTACTGGAAATATGCAGGGAAGCCGCCACACAACTTTCGCTGACTGTGATTACTATTGCAAACTTTAATCACCGGATCGATTCTAAACACCATATAGTGGTTGGAAACGCTCCTCAAGAGGTAGACATGCAAATAATGAAGCTTACCCTTAAAGGAGATATCGTAGTCACACAAGACTGGGGTCTGGCGGCAATGGTCCTGAGCAAGGGGGCTGCGGCCCTTTCCCCAACAGGCCGCATTTTTAATCCAAATACTATCGACTTTTTTCTGGAAGAAAGGGAATTGAAAGCAAAATACCGGAGATGCGGCGGCAAAACCAAAGGACCGGCCAAGAGAACCTTGAATGATGATAAAAACTTTATTAAAAGCCTTTACATGCTACTTGAAAACTGCAATACTTAATATGTATCAGCACGGGTTTTAGCCTAATCCGGGGAGGCGGACGCCGTTGTTCGAGCCGGTTGAACATAACAGTTAAATTAATTCTTCAATCTTACGTGTTAAGATTTTATCCAACCTTTATCGTAATTGTTCTCATGAGGGTACCATTTATATAATAATATCACCAACGATACTTATTCCCCTGCCGCAATGCCGGCATGCCTTGCCATCCAGGCCAACCGCGCGGGTAGTATAGCTGGCTCTGCTAATTAATTTTTTCCCGCATTCCGGGCAGTAGGTATCCTGTTCATCCAACTCCCAGGCGTTACCTATATAAACGTAGGAAAGCTTCTTCCGGGCTATATCCACAGCTCGCTTTAGCGTTTCAAGCGGTGTTGCCGGCAAGTCCATTTCAAAATTGGGGAAATACCGGGAAAAATGAAGTGGTATTTCCCGGTCCAGAGAAGCAATCCAGTCAACCAGCCGTTCGATCTCTTCAGATGAGTCGTTCAGGCCGGTCACCAGAAGGTTGGTCAACTCGACATGGCACTCCGCACATGCAATCTCAACCGTCCGCATTACCGGCTCCAGCCTGCCAATGCAATTCTTCCGGTAGTAATCCTCGGTAAAACCTTTGATGTCGATATTCATGGCGTCTATATATGGAAGAATTTCTCGTAACGGTGTCTCATTAACATAACCGTTGGTGACCAAAACATTTTTCAGTCCCGCTTTGCCGGCCAGCCGGGCTGTATCCAACACAAACTCGTACCACATAAAAGGCTCCGAGTAAGTATATGCGATACCTGCATTTGGATAGCCGTTCTCTTTTTGCTGTCTGGCCATCTCTACCGCTTGTTCCGGCTTGATGTGCACCGTATCCGGATCGCCGTGGGCAATGCTCCAGTTCTGGCAAAAGCCGCAACGCAGGTTACAGCCCACAGTACCAAAGGACAGTATCAAGGAACCGGGGAAAAAATGATACAACGGCTTCTTCTCAATCGGATCCATACCATACGAGGTTACCTTGCCGTAGTTGGTGGCATATAGCGTACCTTTTCGATTTTGTCTTACCCGGCAGAAACCGGACTTGTTTTCACGGATGGTGCACAGTTTCGGGCAGAGCCGGCAGGCAGTTAAATTTTGCTCTTTTTTCTCATAAAATAAGGCTTCGCGCAACAGTAAAACTCCTTCAATTATTTATATCTGATCACTTCAAACCTTTCGAGTTGCACCGGTTCATCCGGTCCGATTCCGGCTTTCTGGCGTGCTATAGAAACCTGTTCTTCGACAGTATCAACTCCCTCAAGATTTGGCAGCAGCAAACCGCTCCGCCGCCCGGCCCGGACAATTACTCCATACTTTTCCGGGTCCAGCTCATTTACACCACTGACCGGTTCGGGCGGCCGGAGTACATCAACAGAATACTCCAGGTCGTTCAATTCCTCTTGACGAACCGGCTGGAAGCGCGGGTCGTAAATTCCGGCGCTGATGGCATTAGCAACTACTTCCTCGACGATACTCGGTTTAGTTGGCTCGATAGTACCGATACAACCGCGTAAATTTCCCCGCTTCTTGATAGAAACAAATACGCCGGCTCTTTGCCTGTATTCTTCCGGTACACCTGAAATTTCAGCCAGGGGTTCACCTTTAACGTGTTTTTCCAGGGTTTCTCTGGCAACCTTCACCAAAAAACTTTCATCAGCCCGGCGCTGTGCTATTTTTTCCTGGTGTTCAGCCTGTATTTTTGCATAAAGGGAATGCACCTTGTTTTCCCTGCCCGGTTCGAAAGAGGCAACCAAGTAGCCGACCCCGAAAGGCCCTTCATAAGACAAAATCTCAGCTTTGACATCATACCCGTCCAGTGCCCCCAACATCATGACAATAGAGCGGTACCCGCATTCACCGGCTTGCTGCACCAGGGATTGATCCATTTTCAACACGCCTTCGATATCCGGAACAGCCAGCAACCGGACAAGCTGTTCATCAAATTCTTTGCCCCGCGGCAGGTAGCCGCCGGGAGCGTGCCTATTCAAGCCATGAGAGAGATCTCCGCTGGCCAGCAGGGCTACTTTGCGGCCCAACGACTCCGAAGCTTTGCGCACTGCGAGACCGAAAAGATAAAGCTTTTCGAGCGGTGCAACAGCCATGGACACATGAACCAGGGGTAGATTCACTCCGGCTTTTTGGAGAAAATAGAGAGGCACAGTTACACCATGGTCAAGGCGGAGGTTAATATTATATTGTCTTTCCGTATCCTCGTTCAGTTCTACAATATCAAGACCCAAACCGGCAGCCTGGCTGTTAATACTGCCCGCCAACAACTGGTCATTAGTCAGGCTAAACTTAATTTCTCCCGCCCCGAAGCCTCCCAGGTTACCCCTTAACACCGGCACCAGGTTAACAGCAATAACATCCCGAAAAACCGGAGCGTGCGGTGAAATAATCACCACGGTTTCGGCACCGCTGTGCTTTACCCGGCTGCCCAGTTCAAGAAGCGCCTGTTGGGTGTCAACCACCTTGTTCGCTTCCTCATGGCCCACTTCCGGCACAGCAATTGGAGGGTGCGGGCAAACTCCACAATAAACCACTGACATAACAATATTCATCCTCCCTTTAATTACGGTTTATTCTTACCCAAGCCGGCAAGGTTCATGTAAAAAAACCATAATAAAGAAAATAACTCCCCAGCCCGAGCATGAAAACACCACAGACCACAAGAACGCCCCTGTACACACTATTGTTTAAAAACTTTCTTCCGCCGGCCACTGCTGCGGCCACCAGGCTGTACCAGGTGAAATCCGCCAGAATATGACCTGTAAAAAAAGCTGTAAGCCCGGTGTAACCATTGTTCAGGGACATGGTAATATAACCTAGCCCTACAGTCGCCCACCATATCGTCCAGTAGGGGTTAGAAAGACTGACCAGAACGCCCGCTACAACCGGGTGCATTTTTCTTTTCTTGACAGCTACCATGCTTTCCGCTAATATCCTTGTCTCATCCGGTTCTTTATCTTCAAAGTCGTTGTTTTCCGACTCCGGCCTTTGTATACTCAAAGATACTTTTCCTTTGAGGGCGTCGTTGACTATGCCATAACCCATATAAATGAGAAAAACCCCTCCGGCCACAGCAATGATATGCGACACTACGGATTGCGTCAAAAAAACTGAGAGCCCGCCGACAAGCGCGAAGATTAGGATTAATTCCAGAAGTCCGTGCCCCAACATCAGCAGAGGACCGGCTATAAAGCCCAAACGGACGCTTTCTCCAATAGTTACAGTTAGCAACGGCCCGGGCGCCATAGCCCCTGTAAAACCAACTATGAAAGCGGTAGTAAATATAGCCGGCAAATCCATCAAGTCACCACCAAATTTTTTTTCTTATTATTCTTTTTCAACCATTATAATCCTTTTCATTAAAAACTTTCCCCCTTTACAAAATGGGAAGATGGGCCGATTGATAGAATAGGCTAAATAATCGAACGGGGTAAAAAAGCATGAATATTAACCTGTTAACTAATTTACTTGTTGAACTAGCCAACCGGAATGTCAGCAAGGTATCACCCACATCTAAAACAGAAGGTGCTGCAGGCACAAGAGACGCGATGGCACTTGGCAAGAAAGTGCTTGAAGCGTTAGATAACAGCCCACATGAAAGGTATTCCACGCGAGTTGAAACGAAGCAAACGGCAGAGCCGACTGTCAACACGCCGGCCTTTACCCCCCTACCCTTGCGGTCCGAACTTTTTCCGGGAGCCAGGTTTTATGCCCGGTTAGACGAGAGAAACGCAGCCGGTTCGACAACCGTTAACGAGCCAGTTACAGAAATTTTTATCTATATTGATACCGAGAATATGGGCTATATCTGGATAAACCTGTCATCATGGAATAACTTTTTATCCGTTAAGTATTTTACCGACAGTGAAAAGTCAAGCCAAATCCTTCGAGAAAACTTCCCTCCTATAAGAGACGATTTAAAAGAAATCGGGTTTCAAGAAGTATCCTTAACAAGTCAGGCCCGTACAGGGCTTGGTGGTATCACGGACGAATTGCTCCCCAAATTTGAAGCTTACCTGCTCAACCGAAAGATTTGAGGTAATCGCATGGATGATTTACGAAAAGAAATAGCCACCGCGTTGCGATACGAACCCGGCAAGGATAAAGCCCCCGTTGTGGTCGCCGCCGGCCAAGGACTAAAGGCACAAAAGATTAGAGAAATAGCAGAAAAATCCGGAGTACCGGTATACCGTGACCAAGCTCTGGCCAAAACCTTGTATGACCTGGGAATCGGAAGGGAGATACCGCCGGAACTATATGAAGCGGTGGCAAAGATCCTGGTTTTCGTGGCCGGGCTTGATAAGAAATCCACTATAAAATAGTTGATTCTGTGTTATAATTCAGTTATGCTTTTTAGTACAGAAAATAAATTAATACTGCTAACGAGTTAGCAAACAAAAAGGAGGGGTATTATCCAGTGATCAGCTTGTCTCTGGCAAAGCAACTGGCAAAATATTTAACATGGGAACCCAGAGTAGGTGACCTCACTATAGTTTTTGGTGAAGCGGGAGAAGAAATAATTGAACCAATTATTTCCCGCCATGAAAAAGAAAAAAAGATAGTCTTATCCCTCCGGGAGATGGGTGACCTGGTTTGGCTCCCCCGCCTTGGCAGGTTGCTTGACGAACTTAGAATTAGGGCTAATAAAGATTTCGTCCTGGGTTATGTTAAAGACATTGACCAATGGCGTTACAAAGATGAATTAATTGAAATATATTCGGACACTCCGGAGGATGCGTCCGGCCAGGCATTGCTCAAGTTATTTGAGAGCCGGCAAACATAACTATTCCTCAATCTTGCCATTTCCTATTCAGTTGCCTATGAACCCGCTTGTTTAAACTCATCATTATATTCTTTATATTCTTTGATTTTCTGTTCAACCAGATACATGACACTTCCCTCGGGGTAGGTCCCGTCTTTTCCCAGTTTTCCAGCTGTAACTCCACTTAACAACTCAATGCCCTCTTCTATATTTTTCACTGCGTAGACATGGAAACTTCCTTCATTTACAGCATCCAGAATTTCTTCTTTAAGCATTAAATTATCAATATTCTGTACCGGAATTATCACACCCTGCTCTCCAGACAAACCTCTGGCCTTACAAATGTCAAAGAAACCTTCGATCTTTTCAGTTGCTCCACCGATAGGCTGAATCTCACCGAACTGATTAACTGAACCAGTCACTGCCAAACTTTGAGTTAGAGGAAGCCCCGACAAACTGGAAAGAATCGCATATAGCTCGGCACTGGAAGCGCTGTCGCCTTCCACCCCGTCATATAACTGTTCAAAGGTAATCTGAGCAGTTATTCCCAATGGTTTTTTCTGAGCAAATTTTCCACCCAAATAACCGGCCAGGATAAGAATACCCTTAGAATGGATACTGCCGCTCATCTGTGCTTCACGCTCGATATTTATAATTCCACCCCGTCCCAAATACGTTCTTGCAGTAATGCGAACCGGCCTGCCAAAAGCATAACCTCCAAATTCGCTCATAGCAAGGCCGTTAACCTGCCCTACCACACTGCCCTGAGTATCGATCATTATTGAATTATTAATGATTAATTCCTGAATTTTTTCTTCAATCCTGCTGGAACGGTACCTGCGTTCTTTTATCGCCTTTTGAACGTGGCCTGATTCAACAAAGGATGCTCCTTCAATTTGAGCCAATGCCGCCGCCTCATAAACGATCTCGGTTACCTCATTAAACCGGGTAGAAAGTTTATCTTGATGTCCCGCGAGGTAAGAACCATATTCTACCAGCTTGCCCAGACCGCTCCAATCAAAGTGCTTCAAGTTACCCTCCCGGCAAATTGTACTGACAAAAGAAGCATATTTGCGCAAGTTCTCCGGAGTTCGAGGCATTTCCGTATCAAAATCAACCTTAACCTTAAAAAGTTTTTGGAAATCTTCGTCAATAGTATATAGTAGTTGATACAGGTGCGGGGAACCAATAAGGATTACCTTGGCGTCAAACGGTATCGGCTCCGGCCTTAATGTAACATTAGGCACCAGACGATATTGTTCACCGATATTTTCCACTGTGGCCTGGCGGTATTTAATGGCTTTCTTTAGCGTGTCCCAGGTCAGGGGGTCACTTAAAACGTCTTTAGCCTGTAAAATAAGGTATCCGCCGTTGGCGCGGTGAATCGCGCCAGGTTTAACCATTGTAAAATCGGTACGTAAAGACAGCACCTGGCTGCGATATTCAACCTTTCCAAAAATATTGTAATAATTGGTACTTGGTTCAGTTATTACAGGAGCGCCCGCATTTTTATTGTTCGTAACAAAAAGGTTGACTTTGTAACGGGTAAACGGATCAACATCATCTTGTTGAAATTGAAAAGGAATGACAGGCGTGGCCGGCTCAGCTACTTGACTTTTAAAAGAAACGATGTTTTTCGCAATATCTTTTAAAACCTCTTTTAAATGCTCCACAACCGGTGTAAATGCACTATATTTAACCAAAAGCTTTTCGACAATGGGACCCGCCGCGAATATAGCAATTTGCTTTTCCAGTTCTTCAATTTTTTCCTTGGCCTGTTTTTCCAGTGACCTGCCAGTGTGCAATGTTTCATCAAACTTTTTTTGTAGCCTTCGCCCTTTTTCTTCTATCTCCCGGCGCTCCTGAACCGGAATTCGATCAAATTCATCAGGCGGGATGGGCTTATTATCCTTTAAAGGTATAAAGACAACTCCTCGCTGGGTTTGCTTCATATTAAACCCAGCTTCCGAGGCTTCCTGTTCAAGTGCTTGAAAATAACCATCCATTTGTTGCTGAACTGATTGTATAATAGAACTTCTTTGTTGTTCATAATCGCCGTCTTCAAAGGCTTTTGGAATAGCAACCCGCAGATCGGCAACCAGCTCTTCCATGTCTTTTTGAAAATTATGACCCTCCCC
>JGI12104J13512_1002685_pt1 | contig 10845 bp, 12 predicted proteins | sample TerdegcTABiofilm_FD_13512 | JGI IMG/M metagenome (IMG submission 13512)
GCTGGATTAACAGGCCTGCCAGCGCCCAATCCATCCAGGCGGCCAAAGACGCGCTGAGCGGAATTGACCCGACTAACGGAGCACTTTATTTCTTTGCAAAAGATGTAAACAATGAATGGCTGTGGTCCAGGCCCTTGAGCTCTGTTATCGGAAACTTTGTTTTTACTTATTGATAATTTTATATAACCAGCTCTTGCTGAATTAAATGTGGGCCCGGGTCTGCCGGGCCCTTTAAATTTTTTGCCTTTTGTCCATTTAGGTAAAACAATTATTTTTTTTAAGAGGATTTTAAAAATGTGGAAATTGACAATCTGTGGTGGTATGACATATACTGATCCCACCACTAAATGCTGTAGTGGTTTGGTTTGTTTGTTTTATGCTGATAATTGTTTTATTAATTTATTAAATTAAGTGAAGTGATAAAGATAGGGGGGTTGTTTATATGCGAGTCGGGGTTGATATAGACGGGGTCCTGGCGGATAGCATATCGTTATGGGTCCATGAAATGAACCGGTTTTTTAACAAAAACAAGCGTATTGAAGATGTTCACCTTTTTGATATCATTCAAACTTTTGGAATTACGGTGGATGATCTAAAAAAATTCATAGAGCAGAGGGGCCGGTTTTTAATGTCGGCTCCTTGTCCTGTAAGGGGTGCGGCGTATTATTTGAGCAGGATCAAAGAGCACCACGACATATTTATCATAACGGCCAGAAAAGAAACATATAAACAGGAAACGCAAGACTGGCTGCAGCGCCATAACATACCTTACGACAGGCTTTTGCTCCTCGGCACCTATGCAAAAAAAGAGGCTTGCCTGGAAAACGGTTTGAGCGTAATGGTGGAGGATACTCTGGAAGTTGCCCGGGAATTGAGTGCTGCAGGAATACCTGTCATTTTGATGGATGCTCCTTACAACCGGGGTAACTTGCCGGAGCTTATATGCCGCAAACATTCATGGTTTGAGATATACCAGACCCTGGTTGAGGAGCCGTTACAGGCGACAGTGTCTTGTTTCAGCGGGAATAGCGGGTTTGGCAAAACTGTAATAGAGTCGCTTTAGTTGAAGAAGCCCGGTCGGCTTCTTTATTTATCATTTACCGGAAGGCAAGGTGCATGTCGGTTCAAGTTTCATAAATGATTAAAAAGCGTTTTGTGGCCTGTTCCGTTGTTTTAACAGGCGAGTAATGCATGGGGATAGACTGGCAGATGCGGCTGAGGAGGTGATGCTGGCGGTGAGTGAAATGAGGGAAGCAATTAAATTATATTACCAGGGTGAATTGTTTGAGGCAGAAAAAATGCTAAAATTAATCTTGCAGAAAGAGCCTGAGAATATTAATGCGCTGTTCAGGTATGCGGTTATCCAGGAAGAGCTTGGCAGGAAAGAAGAGGCTGCTGCAATCTATCTCAAACTTGCCGGGCTTTACGAGAGAGAGGCAAGCTATGAGGATTGCCTAAATGTTTTAGAAAAAGCTTCAGCTGTTTTGCCCCAAGCTGACCTCGCGCTGTTAAAGGCTAAAAGTCTTTTTCACCTGGGGCGCTATGCTGAGGCTTTAGATTATTTTGTTGCTTCTCCGCAAGATAACCAGGTTCTATTCTATACCGGCAAGGTATATTTTGCGTTAAATCAATATGGTGATGCTTTGAGAGTATTCCGGGAGATATCATCCAAAGCTTCTGATAATGAGGAGTTTTTTCAGGCATGTTACTGGGCCGGCAAGTCTTTGTATGCTTTAGGAGAGCTGGACAGAGCGATTTCTTGTTTTAAGAGTTATATATCAGTTTATCCTGGTGAAGCACAAGTTCTTCTAGATCTTGTTTTTTGTTATCTTAAGGCGGGTCGTTTTGAAGAAGCTAGAGATAGCCTGTTTACGTATCAGGAGCTTGGTGGGAACCCTGATCTGGCTGCCTTTTATTTAGGCATCATCAATTACCGCTTGGGAAATTATGAACAGGCAATTAGCCTGCTGAACCAAACGTCATTGAGCTACAGGGCCTTGCAGTGGAAAGGGCTTGCTTATTATGAGCTTGGTCAATATGAAGACGCCGTAGAATGCTTTTTCATAGCCGCAAAATATGAAGCTAAGCCGCTTTATTTTAAAATGATGGGCAAGTCACATTTGAAATTAGGTAATTTTTTTGAAGCAAAAATTTGTTTTGAAAAGGCTCTGGATCTGGATCCTGCGGATGAGGACCTCAAAAAGCTGGCGGCTGTTTCCAGACATTTATTAAAATAACGGACGCTTTTTCCCTTTCCTCTTGTTGGGATCGTAGATTTCAAATTTTCCTGAATAGTTTTCCAGATTGTATTCTATTAAAGGGGCGGTCTTGTTCAGCTGCTCCATCTGTTGGATACGCATTTTAGAAACTGCGTTGCCGTACTCGTTTCGTTTTCTGTCTACATGGTTTTTATGTTTACTCATATGCTTATTATGTTCAGCTGGATTAAGTGACATTCATCCCATCCGGCTTAAATCTATCGGGTTTTTTAAAGTAGTGATTTTTAGTGAAAATACTGTTATAATAAGGTCAATTAGGTTAAAAAAGGGAGGAGGATTTTATGTACAGATATAAGGTAGTCGCTACCATAATTGAAATTCGTGGTGAGGGAAAATGCTCATATGGCCACAAGGTTGGTGACAGCTTTGAATTTACAGAAGTTACTCCGCCCGGGTTGTGCCAGTTTGCCTATGATTCGATGCGTTCTGCTGTGGCAGCGATGCTTTACGGCGGCCAGTTTCCGTGGGCCCAAGATAGCGATGTGTCAACCTGGGCCTGCCCGGATCCGGAGAGGCCGGTAATTTTTGAATTAAAGAGAGTTCCTGTTTAGCAAGAGAAACTAGGCTATTATTCATTTGTCTTAAAGTTAAGCAGGATTTCTGCTTAATATGTCGAAAAACTTTCGGGGCTTATAAAATAATTTTTGTAGAGGTGGTTTGTATGCCGATATTTGAGTACAGGTGTGGAAAGTGTGAGAAGACTTTTGAGGTGCTCCATCTGGCCGGCAGAGATAATGAAGCGTTATGCCCGGATTGTGGCAGCTCCGATATAAAAAAATTGATCTCTGCCCCTTTCCTGCCCAGTTCTGTAGGGAGACCAGCTAATGATGACATTGGCCGGTGCTGTAGCAGCAACCCCGGGGAAAACGGTTGCGCCTCTGGTTCCTGCTGCGAGCAGGATGCCTAAAAAAATAAGCAAAGATACACCCAGGCCGGAGTATACGGCCTGTTTTACTTTCATTTGACAGGCAAAAGTTGTTTGACAGTTTATGAGTGGTGATATAAAATAATTAATGATTGTGAATTTTGTAACTACTTTTTATGACTTGGCTGTAGGGGGGTATGTTGCTGATATTATGTTACTGGGTTTGAGGGGAGGAAACAGGTGAAAACATTAAGGGTCCCGGAAGCGACTATAACAAGGTTGTCTATATATTCCCGATTTCTGGAACATTTGGAGCGCAAGGGCATAGTGACAATATCGTCAGGTGAAATAGCCAAAGGGGTAGGAGTCGGCCCGGCTCAGGTAAGGAAAGATTTAGCTTACTTTGGTGAGTTTGGGACCCGCGGAGTCGGGTATAATGTAAAAGATTTGATGCGTTACATTTTAAAAATTCTCGGCCTTGATAAACCGTGGCCTCTTATTCTGGTGGGGGCGGGGAACCTGGGTTTTGCCCTTTGTACATATAAGGGGTTTAATGAACGTGGTTTCTCCATTGTCGGCGTGTTTGACAATGATCCGAATAAGATAGGCAAAAAAATAGTTAACCTTGAGGTTTATCCTCTGGAAAAGATGGCAGACATCATTGCAAGACATAATGTTAAAATAGGGATCATAGCCGTGCCACCTCATGCAGCGCAGGAAGTGACTGACATGCTGATCAAAAACGGCTTGCAGGCCATTTTGAACTACGCACCGGTGGCACTAAATGTTCCGGAAAACATAGAGATAAGAAACGTTGATATGTCAGTTAAACTGGAGGCACTGACCTTTAATCTCTGTAAGAGGGATTTATAGAACTTTACAACACAAGAATTTATTGTTCCTTAATTGCACGTCAGGAAGTTGGCAAGGTGTTTTGGGGGGCGATGCTGTTTACTTGGAGCTTTTTCCAAAAAAGCGCAGCTTAAAGCTTTCAAAATCCCATCCTTCGAAGAAGTTGACAGCTGCCTGAACCCCGGCCTGGTATAATTTATCCTTTAGCTGATTGCTCATTTCAAAATCTGTGGTTTTTACCCCGAGTGATGGTATGGATATCGTCCGGATATTGCTCTTATGGTCTGATTCGTGGATTTTATCGTGAGCCTCCAGCATTGTAGATACTATGGATTTGAAAAGGTCAAATGGATTATTGATTTGCGAATCCGCGGGTTCTTCAGTTTCCACGATCTTAAAGCCGAAGGTAGGCCATGGGGGGACTTCTCCGCAGTCAAAAATCCACACAGGGAAGTTGCTCAAAACTCCTCCATCAATTATATAGCTGGTCTTTCTTTGTTTATTTGGGCCGGTGTATGAGAGTTTGTATGGTTCATAAAAAAAGGGCAGGGAAGCACTCATTCTTACTGCCTTGCATACTTCCAGATTGTCAGGATTGATATTGTAATCTTTTATATCTTGTGGCAGCTTCAAAAGCCTGCGTCTGGAAACATCAGTGGCAATAATTACTAGCTTGTAGCGGTATTTAGGATCATTTTCATATTCTTTTAAAATAAGATCTTTAAATGTATGGACTCCTTTATCAGCCAGCTTTTTCTTAACCCAGTTTTCAAGATATTTACCTTCGTATAGACCATTTTCAAACCATAAGCTCAGTGCTAAGCCGATATAGGGAATCCGGCCCAGCCAGTCTTTGTCCTTGAGCATGCTGAAGTTGAGGTCGTTAATCAAACTTTTGATATCGGTGGCGGAATATCCCGCGGCGACAAGTGAGGCGATGATTGCGCCGGCGGAAGTACCTGCTACATTTACCCAGGTGTAGCCTCTGCGTTCTGCTTCGGCCAGGGCGCCAAGTATCCCGAACGCCTTAATACCGCCTCCCTCGAAGACTGCATCTGCGTACATTGTCATAAAATAAATCACCCCCTGGTAAAATATTTTATGGGGTGACGATAATGATTGACACAATAAGGAAACACGTTTTTGTCAAATAAAAGGAAGTTTTTAAATTTTAAACTGAAGTGAAAGTACATTGAGCCGGTCGACCATGCGCATCAGCTTTTTGGCCAGAGAATCTATATCATGCAGGTTTTCCATCTGAAGTTTAGTATCGTTGCCTGCGCCCGAGCTTTTGTTTATGGACTTGAGAAGCATGTCAATGATACCGTTTTGTCCTTGTTTGATGTTTTCTATACTGGTGGCCTGCCGTTGAGCAGTTGATGCGATGTCATCAATGATTTCCTTGCTCTGTGATAGAGACTGAAGGACTTTTTCAAGTATGCTTGCTGCCTCCCTCACAGTGTCATGCCCCTCTGTCAGCCTCTTTAGGTTCCCAACAAGCGCTGTTTCTGCTACCGTCCAGGTCTCCTGGATCTCTGCAAGTTCCTGAGACATTTGTTTTACCTGCCTGGAGGCTTCTTCAGAAATACCATGCAGTTCCTCTGCTGCGCTGGCTAACTCATTGTTGCCGGTACGGGCAGCCTGAAGAGCTACCTGTACGGTACATTCAGTATTTTTATCAAGCAAATTCGAAAAGTAACTGATGGTTTTGCTGAATTGCAGTCCTTTGTTTTCCAGTTCTTTCAATGAGTTTCTCGTATTTTCAAGGGATTGGCCTGATTCTTCAATATTAGCAGCAATTTTTAAGACGGCGGACATGCTGCTTTCACCTAGCCTGGCTGTTTTTTTAACTTCGCTCAATATTTGGAGGATGCTGTCCATGGCATGCTTGGACTGGCTGGAGAGCTGTTCTGACATGGCAATGGATTGTTTTATGATGGCTACCTGTTCTTCTGTGCTTTGTTTCAGCAGGTCAAATGTTTGGGATAGCCGGTTGTTGGTGCGTCCCGAATTCTGAAGGTGCCCGAGGATTAGCTCGGCGGATTTGTTGATATCCATGGCGCTCGATTTTACTGACTGAATCAAGTTGGACAGGTGTACGATCATGGTGTTGAAAGCGATTGCCAGATCTCCAAGTTCATCCTGGAAACGAACGGGCACTTTGTAGGAAAAGTCTCCGGTTGCCAGTTTTTCAGTAGCCGCGGTAAGGTCCTGTAGAGGTTTTTGCAAGATGCGCTTGGTTATCAGCGCTGCCAGTGAAATACCGGACAGGATTGCTGCCAGACAGATGAGGATAATATTGATGGTTGTTTCGCGTGCTTGCCTGCTTAATCCGGTGAGGTCCATACCCAGGCAGAAGTAGCCTGCAGTACCTGTACCTGTTGTGTTGATTGGAGCAAAGAAATCCATTACAGCTGGCTTTCCCTCTTCATTGTAACGAATTTTCGTTGTATTGGCTTTTGATGCCAAAGCGTCCTGGGTAGCTTCATCATTTATCTTGTTGCCGATTTGCTTATCGTCGGTATGAGCCAGCACCTTACCCCCGGCATCCAGCACCATTACATAGCTTATGTCCTGATAATCGCCTATTATATTAACCAGGTGGTTCAGGGGTTCCATGTTGCCTGTCTGCAAATAATTGCCAGATGCCTGGACTGCTGTCTGAACAATATTCCAGGATTTTACCTGAATTTCTTTTTTTAAAGTGGTTTGATCCCGAAGAAAAACAGAAGTCCCCACTGCAGCTATTAAAAAAGTTACCAGCAGGCTTAAGGCTATGGCTATTTTTGTTGTAACTGACAGTCTTTGCCTGGAAATAAATGTTCCGTAAATACTTATGAGCTTCATGATGTTGCCTCCTTAACGATGAATTGCAGGCTATCTCCCGGACTGGTGCCGGTATCGGCCAGACTCCCGGCCGGAAGTTCGGCTACAAGGTAAGAGCGGGTAATGATGGGAGAAAACCGGAACGGCTTTATATTTTCCATAATATGTAAGACAGACATTTCTCTATCAATAAAGAGAATGTCAATGGGAAAACTCATAAAACATGTATGAATGCAATTACACGGCAAGAGAATTAAGGCCTCACCTTTTTCTAAGCCTCGCCTGCCGATCAGCCCTTTTAACCGTTTTATAAAGCTTTTTGCCACCTCGACGTGGCTGGCCAGGACAATACCATTGCTTGAATTGACCAGTTGCATTGATTCACCCCGGTTTGAATTAGTTGGAAGCACAGGGCTATCACCTCTTTAGCTTCGCCGGGTGCTGTTGCAGGTGCTACGCAAGATGTTTGCCTGGGATAACATCGTGCTTATATATGCTAACTTACTTAATGAAAGTTTTAGTGATCTGGATGACGGCCGGTCCCAATAAAACTATGAAAATTGCCGGGAAAATAAATAGTACCATCGGAATTAAGATTTTAACCGGTGCTTTCATAGCCATTTCCTCTGCCAGTTGACGACGCTTCTGGCGTATCTGTCCGGATTGCAGGCGCAAAATGTTACCTATACTGATTCCCAGCTGGTCGGCCAGGATGACCGAGCCGGTAAATGTTGACAGGTCATCCACATCAGCGCGCAAAGACATGTCCCGCAGTGCTTCAACCCTGGGCCTACCCATCTTTATTTCCTGAAGCACCAGCGCAAATTCATCGCTTAGCACCCCCCTGGTTTTTTCTACCACTTTCATCAGAGCAGCGTCGAAACCCAGACCGGCTTCCACGCTTACTGTAAGCAGGTCCAGGACATCGGGCAGGCTTTTTTCAATTTCTTGCCTGCGTGCCAGTCCCTTTTTGTTTATGTAGAAATCCGGTAAGAACCACCCCAGCCCAAGTCCGGTGCATCCCATTAAAGTTAGCTGAACAAGGTTTTTGCCTGTTTCTTCACCGGCCAACCACAGGAGGGCGGCAATTCCGGCAGCAGCCAGGTATTTTACAGCCAGGAGCTCACGCGGTGCGATTTTTTCGCTCATGCCTGCCCTGGCTATTTTTTGGCCAAGTTCGGCTTCTTTTTCTGCCGGCAGTATTTTGGGCATAATTGAAGATACTTTAACCAAAAGCGGTTTAATTGCTCTCCGGTAAAATGGTGCCTTCAACTCCTGCTCCCGGACTGTACGGATACGTTTACCTATTACCTCGGCAACCCTTTTTTCTACTTCCTGCTGCTCTTTTGAAGTTAAGTTGTAGAGAACCAGTGTTAACAGGACAACTTCAATAAAGACGGCAACTACAGTTAATTCCAGCAACAGCCTCCCTCCTAAACAGGAATTTGGACAATTTTTTTGATTAAAGTAAACCCGAGAGCTTGGGCCAGGATTGCAAAGGAAACCATCATCAGGCCGGACTTGCTGTTAAACAGTGGCATGATGTAATCCGGATTTAAAAAGTATATTATGGTAGTTAACAGGATGGGAAGGAGACCTATGATCAGTCCTGATATCCTGCTCTGAGCGGTAAGAGTTTTAATTTCTCCTTTAATCCGAACCCTTTCCCTGATAGTGGCGGCAATGTTGTCGAGCACTTCTGCCAGGTTACCCCCGACCTGGCGCTGGATTAACACGGCGGTTACTACCAGTTCCAGGTCTTCACTGTTAATGCGGTTGGTCATGTTGAGGAGGGCCTCTTCGGTGGGAGTTCCCCAGTTCATTTCCTGAAGGGTAACTCCAAATTCTTTGGCAATGGGAGGGGGTATTTCTTTACGCACCATGTCCATTGCCTGTAAGAAACTAAAGCCTGAGCGCAGGGAGTTGGCCATAATGACCAGAGCATCACCTATCTGGCTGTTAAATTTGGCAAGCCTTCTGGCCTTTGCCAGGCGCAGGCCGAAGTGGGGCAGGTATCCACCGAGGGCGGCAGATAGGAGCCCGGCTGCCAGGCTGCCGGTGAGCAGGGCGAGGAGCAGTCCGCCTCCCAGTGACAGGAGCATTGTCAGGCCTAAGAATTCTTCGCCTTTTAAAGGTATATCTGCTTTTGCCAGCTCGATGTCCACATTTTCCGTTATCTTATAAGTGGTGAAGAGTCTGCCGGATAGCTCTAGGATCCTGCGGCCTGCTCTGATGTTATTAGATTTCTTTTTACTCCCGGTTAGCATATCGCGTATTCTGGTATCGAACAGCTGATTAATTCGCGTGGTTATTATTTCCTGCTCTCCGGTCTTTAGCTGTTGAATGCCGAGAAACAAAAGAAAAACGGTGAGAAAGGTAAGAAACGCTATAACTGAAAGGTCCAAATAAAAAACCTCCCATTAAATTAAATGTTTACAGTATTGAAGGTTCGAAGGTTTCGCAAGGTAAAACTATCCCATGAGCCTCCATTTGTTCGAGGAATCTGGGCCTGATGCCGGTGGCGATAAACCTGCCCTTGAGTATACCGTTGGGGCTGACGCCTTCCTGCCTGTAAACGAAGATATCCTGGAGGATTATGGTATCTCCTTCCATGCCCTGAACCTCGGTAATATGGGTGATTTTCCGCGAACCGTCCCTCATGCGGCTCTGCTGGATGATCAGGTGGATGGCGGAAGAAATCTGTTCCCTGATAGCTTTAACCGGCAGATCCATTCCAGCCATCAAGACCATTGTTTCCAGGCGGGAAAGCATGTCCCGGGGTGAATTGGCGTGACCCGTGGTAAGGGAGCCATCATGGCCTGTGTTCATCGCCTGGAGCATGTCCAGTGCTTCTCCGCTGCGGACCTCGCCCACCACAATCCGGTCGGGACGCATACGCAGGGCGTTTCGCACCAGATCACGGATGGTGATGGAGCCTTTTCCTTCAATATTGGGCGGGCGGCTTTCCAGGGTAATCACGTGTTCCTGTTTTAACTGAAGCTCTGCTGCGTCCTCGATAGTAATTATTCTTTCATTATCAGGGATGAAAGACGAAAGAATATTGAGAGTGGTTGTCTTGCCGCTGCCTGTTCCCCCGGAAACCACAATGTTCAATCTGGCCTTGACGCAGGCTTCCAGAAAACCGGCCATTTGGGGCGTCAGAGTGCCAAAACGGACCAGGTCGTCAATGGAAAGCGGATCTTTAAAAAACTTCCGGATGGTGATAATCGGGCCGTTTAAGGCCAGGGGGGGTATGATGGCATTCACCCTTGAGCCGTCCGGCAGGCGGGCATCAACCATCGGCATGCTTTCGTCTATTCTCCTGCCCAGGGGTGTTACTATTCTCTCTATTACGTGCATGATGTGGTTGCTGTTCCGGAAAAATACCCCAGTTAATTCAATTTTGCCGTTTTTCTCGATGTAGACTTTATCAGGACCATTGACCATCACTTCGGTTACTTCCGGGTCATTTAACAGAGGAGTAATCGGCCCGTAGGCGATGGTATCATCACATATTTCCCTGGCAATGCGGAAACGGTCCAGCTTGGGGATGTGTTCTCCTTCTTTTTCCAGAATGTTTAAAACCATTTCCTCGATTTTTTTCGACAGCATATCCGGGCTGTTTTCATGATCTTCCGCCATTTCCTTTAATTCATTGATAATTTTTTTATGAATATCGGTTTTCAGCTGTCCATAGGGATCTTTTTTAATAGAAACCGTATTTCTCCCTTGTTTTTCAATTCTTTCCGGTTGAGCTGTTTTTTGTTTTTCCAGCCTGGCCAGCAGTGACATATATGCTCACCTCTAGATATATTACCATTTAGACACCCGTGCTCCTGAAGCGGTACCAGCTGAAGAGCTGGGGGGAGGGTGGTGGTCATCCTGGGTGAACGACTTGCGCAGCACCGATAACAGCACCCGTCGAAGCGAGGAAGCGAAATTGGGGGCGCGGACAGGACGTTCGCGCCAGCCTTCACCGAGTCAGGATGGCGAGTTGAAGGCGGACCAATTTCGCCCGAAGCA
>JGI12104J13512_1002686_pt1 | contig 10842 bp, 10 predicted proteins | sample TerdegcTABiofilm_FD_13512 | JGI IMG/M metagenome (IMG submission 13512)
CGGCGTGGTTACCCCTGTGGCTGAGGGGACAGCGACCATCACAGTCGCCACTGTGGACGGCGGATTTACCGCTGCTTGCGAAGTGACCGTAACAGCTGCAGCCGTTTCAGTAACAGGAGTAAGTCTTGACCAGACTACCATGACCCTGACTGCTGGCGGAACTGCTGGTACCCTGGTAGCCACCGTAACTCCTGACAATGCAACCAACAAGAACGTGACATGGACTTCCAGCAATGAGAGTGTTGCGACTGTGGATGCTGGCGGCGTGGTTACCCCTGTGGCTGAGGGGACAGCGACCATCACAGTCGCCACTGTGGACGGCGGATTTACCGCTGCTTGCGAAGTGACCGTAACAGCTGCAGAGGATAAACCTTTCAACATCGCCAATGCAAGTCTTGATAGGACATCCGGCATTAAAGCCACGGCGACTGTTGATCATACAAATGCGCCGGATCACGATGGAAATGAAGTGGTTATCTTCCAGCTGATGAAGAACGGCAATGAACCCGTAAGCATCGTTGCACTGGAGAAAAACATCCAGGCAGCCGAGAGTTTAATAGCGCATTTCAATGTTACCGGATTGGAATACACTGTCAAGGTGTTTGTATTTGACCAGTTCACCAGTGATACGGGAAGCGCTTCGACAAACCTGGCAGTACCGCAAGTCCTGCAATAAACGACGAACGGTGTAGTTATGGTAAAAATCGAACCCGGCTAATGCAGGGTTCGATTAAACCACGAAAGAGAGGTTGATATGGTGAAAAAAAGATTGTTAAGCATCATTACAATCTTAATACTATTGCTTACATTCATCCCCGTCGCCGCTTTTGCCCAGGAAACGGTAACACTTAACGCAATCTCAAGCACAGCACCCGGCGACAGTGTATCAATATCGGGGACAACAACACTTGGTGAAGTCACCATAAAGGTAATCCGTCCCAACAACACAATATTATACGTAGACGTTGCATCAGCTAACAACGGCACATACACGAACACTTTTAAGATGCCGGCAGATGCAGTAACAGGGGAGTATACTGTGGTTGTGGGGCAAGGTAATGTAGTGGCAACAAGAACATTCACAGTGCAGTATAGAAGGAGCGGTGGCGGCGGCGGCAGTAGCAGTGCCTCCGGCACAACGACGGCGGTTACTTCTACCACCGGATCAGCTTCAGTGCCCCCCAGCGCCGGCGGTAAAATAGGTCTTGGCAGCGATGCTGTGATTGAAATCCCGGCAGGTGCGTTGCAGGGGACATCCAACGTTCAGGTTAAAGTGGAAAAGGTCGCTGATCCCCCGGCAGCGCCAGCCGGATTGAAGGCAGTCAGCGGTGTGTTCGAGTTCAGCGTCGATGGCAAGAGAACTTACAGCTTTTCCAAGAACGTGACTCTGACGCTGGCCTTCAACAAACTGGAAACAGGGGCGGACGAGATCCCCGCAATATACTACTATGACGAGGTGTCGTCAAAGTGGGTAAAAATCGGGGGAACGGTTGATGAATCAACCATTACGGTACAGGTGGATCACCTTACCAAATTCGCCGTATTTGTCACTGAAAAAGCCGGTGCCTTGACTTTGAATGATATTGCCGGACATTGGGCTAAGGACAATATCAACCAGCTTGTCGCCCTGGGGGCGATCAGCGGTTATCCGGATGGAACCTTCAAGCCGGACAACAGGATCACCAGAGCCGAGTTTGCCACTGTGCTGGTGAAGGCATTAAAACTGTCACCACAGAGCGGGAAAGTGTTCAACGACACTGCCGGGCACTGGGCCGGGGATTTCATTGCTACCGCTGCTGCCAACGGTATAGTCAATGGGTACAGTGACACCCATTTTGGTCCGGACGACAATATCACCCGCGAGCAGATGGCCGTAATGATTGTTAGGGCCGCTCAGTTAAATGTTGTGTCGGGTGGGAAAAATTTTGCTGACAAAGACCGGATTTCGGCCTGGGCCAAGGATGCAGTAGCTACTGCGAGCGAAAACAATATAATCACAGGTTACTCAGATAACACCTTCCGGCCTGGAGACAGCGCTACCAGAGCGGAGGCGGTGACTGTCATTGTTAGATTGCTGAAGTAAAATATACTTGTTCACAGCGATTTAAACAGATGCCAATTGTGAGAGGGGGGGCTAGCCCCCCCTCTCACATTCCACGCCCTGATGCTGTCCTTGGAACGCCAGGAATTGACCGCAGAGCAGCGGGACTACCTGTCCATGCTTCAAGGGCGATTCGATGAGGCCGCACAGGAGGCCGCATGAGCGGCCTTTAGGTCCCCGGTAAGGTAGATTTATACCTGCCGGGGGTTTTGGTGGCTTTCTGTGGCATTCTGTGAAGCGAGGGAGCGAGGCAGCAGTTATTGGAAACGCCGGAAAAAAGCAATAGGCAGATAGCGGAAGCTTTGAAAGTAAGTCATAGTACGGTTAATGCGGTAAGGAAGGACATGGAATCAACTGGGCAGATTGCCCAGTTGGAAAAAACAATCGGCGCAGACGGCAAATCCAGGCCACGCAAGGCTTTAGAGGATGTTGATAAAAAGAATAAAGGTAGAAGCGGTTGTGCTGATCCGGAAATATTTCCGGAACGGGTTTGCCTGCGCACCCGGCGCGCAGGCACATGGAATCCTGTTCGTCTGCCGCGTGTGCGAATAACACGGAGAAACCTGCATGCCGGGCACGCAGGTTTTAAAGTCCTTAAACAAAATTGCCGGCGCATAGACAAACCCTATTTGTTCACCGTCACGGCAATAAGTTTTTCAATCTCTTCATTAACGTGCATCCATTTAATTTTCACGCCGTATTCTTCTATCTGGTTATTGGTATTTACAAACCTGTGCACTTCAACGACGGAACCGTCTCTATGCCTGAAACGGGCATATTCCTTCTTCCACCACCGGATATTTGTCCCCGGAAATTTATTCTTTATGCTTTCTTTTACTTTGACGTTCTCAATTTTTACCCATTTGCGAAATATCCTTTTCCATTCCCCGCTCTCCGTTATTGCTGAAATCAACAGCGATTCAACCAGTTTATCAATATCCATGGCGCTGCTCCCAAAAAGAAAAAGCAGACTGTTTTGTCTGCTTGCCTTAGGAGATTCTTCTCAGCGACCCGCCCGTCGCCATAGGGCCATTACTTGCGTAATGTACCAAGTTATCCAGGTTTTCCTCAAGGGACCACAGATAGCGCCGTGGCCGTCAACTTGGTGGGTGGAATCTCTAACCGCTTGCCTCGTCTAAGGCTAATATAATATTACGATCTTTAAAAACCAAAGTCAACTTATTTATACCAATGGCAGCTGAACTAAACTTAATAAAGAAAACTGTGCAACCTGGGCACAGTTTTTAGAGTAACGGTAAAGAAACCTGTGCACCGGGTGCACAGGTTTTGGAATTTATCTGAGGACACGACAAAATGTCGCCTCCAAAAATTAATTCACCAAAACGATGATTTGAAAACCTGGAGGATTGCTAAAAAATAGTTTTGACGCCGGGCGTCAATACTATGTCGCCTGGTGGTATAGTTTCCGGGACTATAAGTTTTCGGTCGCCCGGCGACTGAAAACCACAAGGGGAGGATACTGTCCACCAGGTGGACAGTTTATATTTAGAAATCTGCCTGCGTGCCCGGCACGCAGGTTTCAGAAAATAAATATGGCGCGGCAAGGCGACAACCAGGAGGGCAGTTTCGCGCGCCTGGCACGCGAAATTTAAAATAGGAAAGCAGTTTCGTACGCCTGGCGTACAAAACTATCCGCAATTTGCGGAATGCAACGTTATGGTAAATCATTTTGATTTTTTTGCTCGCCATTTTGTCAGTCAAAAATATAGACAGATGCTATTCGATCCACTTATGGATTAAGCTTATACCTAGTATTTGGAAAAAGGAAAATTCCGTTCTGGTTTGCAGGCTAAGCTCAACTCAATTTTGAATTGAGTATTTTGGACTGTATAAATATACAATACCCTGCATAATTATGCAGCCGCAAAAGCGCCTGCCGCATGGGTTAATATGCCGTGTTGCCTGCGCTGATGGGGTATATCTATGTTTGTATAAATATACGGGTGGATGCATAATTATGCAGGTTTCCTTCTGTAAATGCTCCCAGGCTTGCAGAAACGGCCTAAATCGCGGAGATAAATTATTTAGAAGGTATTTACGCTTAGCAGGTGTTTTAAAAGGCTTTTAAGGGCAATTGTGAAGGCGGTTGGAAGGAGGCAGGGCGGCAAGGCAGAAGCAGGGCGGGTGAAAAGGCGGAATGGTTAAGGAGCAGGCGGCGGTTTATAAGGAGTTGTTTCCCTGTATTTCGTAAATTTAATTTCCTAACTAAAGGTATTACCAGGGTATTACCATAACGGTGATGCCTTTTTCTTTTGCGGCGCCGCTTGCCTGGTGAGATGGGGGCGGCGTGGCCGGGTCCCCCCCCGAGGGGGGGTAAGATAGTGCGGGTAAGGATTCTTTTCTAGTGTTAGTTTATATATGAACACAAAAGGGGGGACTGCAAGAATAATAATGTCAACTTACAACAAAAATATTTCTCCTTAAAGGTATTTGGCCTAATGTGAAGAATATTGTTGGATAAAAGTGATGAAAAAAGCACCCTAAGAATTTCTGAGGGTGGTCCTGAGGTCAATATCATTAAGGAATTAATGGGAGATGGTGTGTTGTTGTGCAGGGATACTTCGTTAGAAGCCAAGGTGGAAGCTTTATACAAAGAGCTAGATAATTTTTTAAGTAGGATATATGAAATCGAGAATGATGAAGAAAGGAATAAACAAATTAAAAGGGCCAAATTATATGTTGATTGGTTAAATGAAAAAACTATCTTTATTAAGAATGAAAAAGAATTTACGGGAAAGCATATTCAAGAATTAAAACGCGGGAATGTAATTCTTATAAAATTGGGATTTAATATCGGTGAAGAACTAGGGGGACCTCGTCCAGCTATCGTTCTGAGAGATTCAAAAGCAGGCCACAAAAAAGTATTGGTACTTCCAATAACTAGTAAAAAGCCGCTCGATTACACAAACCCGATTTACGTAAAAATAGGTTTTATAAAAGGTTTGACAGGTGGAATTCACTGGGCAAATGTTTTGAATGTGAGTAACTTGAGTAAACAAAGGATTCAAATTCCACCTGATCCCAAAATGGTTGATAGTGGGGCTCTTAATAGAATATCAGCTGCAATAAAGGCTCAAATAGCCTTGCGTTAATTTCTGAAAGAACACTTGTTTGGGTATTGATCTTTAGTCAAGGGTTATGATATCTTATAGATAGTATCTCTTATGGAGCTTCGGGCTCGAATAATTAATCTTTAAAAGCGAAGGCCGCCTTTTGGTGGCCTTCAATCGTTATAAATAGATGTTTTTTATTTGCGGGTTGTTTAAGTGACAAAATTTTGCCACTTGATATATTACCATTCCCCGGAAACATCTCTAAAAATATTTTTTATATATTTTTGCGGACCCCTTTTTACTATAAAAACTTCCCCCAGTTGATCCCCGTGGTGGGGTGATGATGGTGAGCCGGGAATGTGGTGGCCGGGTGAGGATGCCGCAAGTTATCCGGGTAGGTATGGCAGAAGAACAAAAGTTGCTTCTTTAGTAAGCCGGCAAGTGGGCTCATCTAACATTCTCCAGAATTCTGGAGAATGTATTGAATCCATTGATACTCAAAGAGAACTAGCCTCAGTATATATTTGTCAATGAAGAATTTAGACTCCTGAATTCTAAGGGGCCGGATCACTTTACCTTTTCCCTGCATAATTATACATTAGGCTGCATAATTATGCAGCCACAAAAGGGACTGCTTTTAAAGCCAATGTGCCGCGCCGCTTGCGCTTAGGAGGTATATCTTTATTAGTATAAACATACAGGAGATTACATAATTATGCAGGTTTCCTTCCGCAAATGCCCTCAGACGCGCAGAAACGGCCTAAATCGTGGAGATAATTTATTCTGAAGGGTTTTTTATGCTTGGTGCGGAATTTAAAGAGCTTTTAGGGGCAATTGTGAAGGCCGGTTGGAAGGGGTAATTCAGTACCGCTCAGTTTGAGCGATGCCGGGGGTATGTATTATGTCAGTATTGCAGACGCAATCAGCAGGGGAGTTGGTCAATATATATTGGCAGTGATTCAAAGAAGGGCGTCGGTTAAAACTACATCCTTATCGGCAGGATGATGTCAGTATTACGGACGCCACCGGCTGGATATGGCAAACCAAGGCTGATTCCGGCCACAACTAACCCATGCTACACAGAACGCCTCAGAACGGGGTTAAAAACAACTCCGAAGGTATTTACCTTACCGCGAAATTAGAGGGGGCTTAAATGGCAAATGTGGAGGGACCACCCTCAGAAATTCTTAGGGCGCTGAAGGGGCGGGGGGATGACAATCCAATGAAGGTGGCGCGACGGGCGAAGTTTTTGAAAGATTACCGGGGAGTAAGGCGTGGCGGGGATTGAAAATCAATTGAAGCGGATTAGCGGTAGAGAACGTTTGAAAGGACAAAATGTCCCTTCAAAAACTAGGACAAAATGGCGCAGTTCCCAAGCTGAGGAATTAGGGCTGGCACAAAGTACAATTCGGCCAGAGATTAGAAAACTTGAAGAAATGGGGGGAACGGCAGAATTGCCGAAATCCACATTTCTCGAAGCCAGGGAGGAGGACCACCCTCAGAAATTCTTAGGGTGCTTTTTTGTCACCCAGGCCAAGACCGGGGGGAGATATATGACTTGTGGCTAGCTTGCTATACGCAGGAGGAAATTGCCGAAGTTGTTGGGTTAGATAAAGCTAATGTAAGTAGAAAACTTGAAGAATATTGCGATTTGGCAAAAGTGCCGGATTGCAACATTCTCGAAGCAAAACACTCCGACCTTGACCCCCTACCAATATACAATGTTTGGAAGTTAAAAGAAAACAGCAATAAGTCTATTAAGCACTTCGGTAATACGGCATTATTACAAATTGTAAGGTCGCTTTGCCAATGGATACTACTATGAGGTAAAATATAGAAGCAATAGTAAACTTGCCAGGGAGGGGGCTCTGCGGCCAGGCGTGGGGTTCCCTTTTAGTTTGTATGTGAGGGATTGTCGGGCAGAAGCCTTTTTGTTTTGCAAAACTGCTCAGGTGGACTCTTGCGCGATTGAGCGAGGCTCCCCCCCTACCCGGTCGGTGCAAGGCCGGGGGGCGCGGTGCAGAGTCACTTTAACTTTATGCCGTTACAAAACCCTGGGAGCCTTGATATATCTGCTTTGCCGGGATTATTTTTGTATGCCAATAAGTATGCCAATAGAGGGTTTGTATGCCAATAAATATGCCAATAGAATTAAAAACAAATAAAACTAACTGAAACTAAATAAGAAATAGGAAACACTGAAAGCCCTTATATATCAGACTATTTGAGATTAATTGAAACTAAATAAAAGTAACTGAAACTACATAATATGACAATATTTGGTGTGACTTGAAAATCGCACTCTAGAGGTCAGGGGTTCGAGCCCCCTTATCTCCACCAATGAAATCAAGATATAAGTAAAGCCAGGGGCGTGGTGCTCCTGGCTATTTTGACTATTAAGTTGATACCAAAGTAAGAGTTGTACTGATTATTCGCAGTTTAAATAAAACAGACTCCAAAATCGTAGATAAAAAGGATCAAAATTAAAAAGATTATGAATGCGGGGTTTGTCTCATTATGTGACAAAAATATTAGCCAGGTAGGCGCGGTGCCACCTGGCTTCCTCCTAAATTTAAATTAAACCTCCGCAAAAACAAAAACCTATACCAAAGATAATAAGGATAAAGATTAGAAATAGAATAAACGCATTGTTACCCCAACCCGGAAAGCAGCAGCCTGGATCAGGTTTTCTCTCAACAAAGTCCGCCATTTTTTATCACTACTTTCTTAAATAATTTTTTATATTAAAATATGCAGTGAGAAGTTAATATGTTAATTCATGTTATGCATTTAACAACCTCTTTTTTAATATAAAAAACGCCACAGGGTATACCCAGGGCGTTTTCCAGTAAAGGAGCAGATATAAAAACAGGGTAAGAGGAAGTATTATGCTATTTTGTGGCACTTGATCTGTCGTTCATGTTACGACCCGGTCCTCCAGGACCCCGTCCTTCAAAATTTTGGCCTTTAGGACTTTGTTCTAATCTCTGCAGCATTTTGTCAGCTTGTTCTTGTGTCATTTTACCATCCGCGACTGCCTGTTCAATCTCGGCTTTCTTAAGCTCAAGCATCTTTTCGCGAACTTGATCCATAGTCATACCACACTCGGTGGCAATTTCTTCAAGAGTTTTGCCTGATTCCATTCCTGCTTTTAGTTCATCTACCGTCATGCCTAGTATACTTGCCATGTCGTCCAGATTACGCCCTGGTCTTTCAGAATCTTGCCCTTTAGGACCCAGCCCAAAATTTATACCGCCAAACCCGAAGCAGGAACCATCATCTAATTTCGAGGAAATCTCGTCAGCCTGTTCTTGAGTAATTCTGCCTTCTGCAACGGCCTCGTCGAGCATTTGCTGCTTAGTGGTATCCAGGGCTTCCGTTAGAACGCTTTGTTCCACACCAAGATTCACGGCTAACTTAGATATAAAGCTTTGGTACAAGTTTTCTATAGTGGTGCTTTCTGTCTGGTCGGTACTAGCGAAGGATACACCGGCAACAGCTCCGGTGAGGATAACCATAGCCAACAGGATAGCTCCAAAACGCAATTTTTTTAATTTCAAAAAAAACACCCTCTTTCAAATTTTTATATTCGGTGCACCAGTCAATTTTATATTAGCATTACAATGTTACTGTTTCATTTCAATTTTGTATAATTTTTATTTAGACAACCATGCCGCTGAAGCGGCACCAGCAGAAGGATGAAAACAGAGCTACATAGAATCTCTTTCTTACGGCTGGCGAAAGGAGGTCGTGTAACCTTGGTGCCACGAGCCCGTTATTTAGACAGAACCCAACGACCAGGTGCACCACAGATTGTTGCTCCCTTCTGGGAAGCACGCAGGATAGAATAATCATTGTGGTTATTTCCGGGGTGTACCTGTTACAGTGGAGCAAATTGAGGACAAAGATAAAGAGACGGTGGCCGTGCAGTGCACTTCTGACGCGCTGGTCAAAGTACGTGAAGACGGCTATGAGTATCTAATGTTAGTTGAATTTCAGGCCAGGCCAGACCGGAAAATGGCGAGAAGGCTGCTGGAATATACGGTCATGCACCACTGCCGGCACGAAAAACCGGTTTATCCGGTAGTCATCAACCTAACAGGCGGCAGCCGGCAGGATGGGCGGTACATGTTTGAATGCCTTGACCTGACAGTAGTTGATTTTAACTACCAACAGATCAACTTACAGGACATTGCCGGCCGGGAGTTGCTTTACCCGGGACCGGTGGGTCTACTGCCCCTGGCATCGCTGATGAATCATGATGAATTACCCGAAACAGTACTAGATAAGTGCGCCAAGCGTTTGCAAAGCGAAGTAGAAACAGAGGACGAGAGGTCGATCATGTATATAGCACTAGCGGCTTTATCATCATTGAGGTTCCCGAAGGATTTAATTTTAAAAATGCTGGAGGTGAGTAAATTGGAAAACTTACCGCTGTTTGACGGTATCCGTGAAGAGTGGGAAGCCAAGGGCGAGGCTAAGGGCCTCGGTGAAGGAATAGCTGAAGCAATCATTGAAGCTCTTGAAGAAAACACCGGTCAAAGGCCAGCCTGGATTAAAGAAAGCATATCAGCAGTAAATGACAGAGATTTGCTGAAGAAAATTCTGCGCCGGGCAGTCAAGGCTAGAACCATGGAAGAGTTTGAACTTGCCTTAAAAGAACTAATACCAAATTAAATAAATCAAACAGGAAACTAAAAACTTTTTGAGCCTCCGGTTTTGCCGGGGGTTTTATATTTCAAAAATAGCCCTGGGGGTTGGAATAATGTTAAAGAAAAATAAAACTGCGTCAAAACCCAAAAAAATTGTTGTAAGGAATGAGGAAAGTCCTATCCCCGCCGGGATAAAGGAATACCGTGAAAATATTTTATTGTCCTTTTTTGCACGATACCACATTGCTAAAAGCAGGAAATTTCATTGATGAGTATAAATTTATTAACTCAACTTTCGCAGACCGAAAGTTGTAAACGATCTTTGAAAAACGAGGGCAGAGAGGAAATAAATTGGCTCATAAACTCCTCCAATTTCCTGCCCGGATAAAGACAGATGCTTTTTCAAAGTTTCTTTTAGAAGATCAAAAAGTAAAAACAAAGCAGTCACAATACTGATATCCTGTAGTTCATCGCAGCATATATAGAATAGATTGCCAATGGTACGTGGATCACGGCTATTCCTGCTTTCCAACGCCAGCATAATATATCGGCAAAAAACAATGGTAGTATGGGCAACCATGGAATCGTAAGAACGACCTTGGAATTCTTTAGCCAGCTTCAGGTAGGATTTGGATATTTTAAAAAAGACTTCGATGTCCCAGCGTTTACCGTAAATACGGATGATTTCTTCATCGCTTAATGCTGTATCAGTTGAAAGCAATGCCAGCCACTTGCGAGACCTGTTTCTGTCCCGGACAAAAACAATTTTAACCTTTACCGGTTGACCTTGCATGTCCTCTCCAAGTCCTACTATTACAGAAGCTAAGATTTTTGCTCTGCCTGGCTTCTTGTAGATGTAATTATAAAGACCAGTCAGATTCATAGACTTGCCAACATACTGGTAGAATACCTTGGGTGTTTCTACCCAGCCTTAATGCCATATAATTGCTCATATTGCATGACCATTTGTAATTGTGGTAATATCCCCCTAAGTAAGAACGGGGAGAATGAGAAA
>JGI12104J13512_1002688_pt1 | contig 10840 bp, 12 predicted proteins | sample TerdegcTABiofilm_FD_13512 | JGI IMG/M metagenome (IMG submission 13512)
CTGAAACGTGGTTTTCTATTACTGGGGCTTGCGTCGCCCCCTCTATCGGCTAAGCCGTCAGAGACTCCCCTTCACACTCGCTGTGCTCGCGGAGAGCTTCCCACGAAAAACACAAGCCCCACAGAGGACCACGCTTTTAAGCGTGGGTGAATGCGTTTATCATTCGCGCAGCGTGTGTATGTTTAGTGCCACGGGCTTGCCCGTGGAAATCTACTGGAATAAATTCTTAAATCGGGCTATTCCCCGCAAACACGCTTATTCCGTTCCGGCGACTCCATGCACTCGCGTTCGGCTGCGGAACTTTTTCTAGCGCAAAAGACCAAGCTTCCTTGCCTGCACGACGGTTTGCTCAAGGAAAAAGCCGACATCATGCTCGCATGATATATCAGGATATTAATTATTTCAGGAATAAAAGAAAGGCATGGCGAAACGGGAGAAGGAAGGTTCAAGGTTCAAGGGGAAAGGAGAAAGGAAGGCACATGGCGAAATGACATGCGAAATCCTAAAACAATGATTTTATTGAACTTCAATTCGAAATACACAATACGAGATTCCCAATGGGTTCATCACTCTGGCGCAGCCTCACATTACATGAGTCGCCCAAAAACTATTCCCAGTTTTTCGAGACAAGGAATCTTTGATTGGAGGATATAATAGACCTTATCAAGATCAATTCGAAGATAATCGTGAACAAGTAAATTCCGAAACGCTGCCATACCTTCGAGGTCACGAAGAAGTTTCTTTGAAATAACTTTTTCATCAGCTAGGATCTCAAACACTTCTGCGTAAGTATCAGGTTTGCGATAACCCCGGTCAGATATTATGTGATTTCCCATATCCAGCAGACATTCTATCGACAACTGCAGGTACCGCTCTGCAGCAGCATGAATGAATACATCCGCCTTGAACCTCTCCACATCATATTTCAGGATTGCCTTCAAAATCTTTATATATTCACGCAGCCGTTCGAGTCTCTCCGCAATAAGTTCCTGTTTAACCAAAGTAAGTCCCTTCATTAAGCTGTTTTTTTATATACAGCCTCTGGGTGTCCCTGAGGTATTGAGTATCGAGATATTCCTGAAGTGACTTTATTTCAAAATTAATACGGGCATCTTTGTTTTCCTTCAATAACACCCCGGTCTTAATAATCTCATGGGCCAAAAGAGGGGTGGTTCTATTGAGCACAATAATGTCCATCTTGTGCCCTCCTATAGTTTTTTCAATGGCCTCGGTAAGTTTTAGTCTGTAACGAAAAGAATCCACGTTACCTCTCACAAATATAGCAATATCAATGTCACTTAAATTTCCAGCATTCTGACGAGCATGAGAACCGAAAAGATAGGCAAAGCTCACCGACTTTTCAGATGCCAACCTTTTTCTTAAAATATCCAACAATCCATCTGTCATCAGTATGTTCCAAGAATATTTTTTCATAATTCTATATGGAGGATGCAAACGTGTCAAGATGGAAAAAGGCAAGGCGAAAGGGAGAGGACAGGTTAAAGGTTTAAGGTGAAAGGCACAAGGGGAAAGGAAAAGATTTTACATTCGCAATACACAATTCGAGATTCGCAATGGTTGTTTCACCTTATTCAAATCCCAATCTTCGCAAGCGATAACGGTTCGGCTCAACAACCGAGAAACAACTTTTCAATTCTTCCTCATCGTGTTCCAAAAGTAACCTTTTCAACTGCTGGTTAACTGCATCAAGGTTTGTCGTGAACATCGTAAGAATATTATTCCTGTAGAGATTTTCTCTTTCAAAAATGTCAGTTTTCCAAAATCCTTATCTCTTGTTAAAAATATTTGAGAAAGGGTTCTATTCTGATTGTCATTCAATAAACATCTTGATTGGCGATAAAACGCATTATGCAGCTTTCGCGTGTATTTCTTTAGAACGTATTATATCTACAGCATGCTGAACGCAGGCTTTAATGTCTTCTATTTGTAAGTCAGGATAATACTTTTCTGTTATCTCCTTGAATGGCACCCCTTCCTGGACGAGTTCCAAAACATTCTCTACTGGGATTCTTGTTTCCGTAATACAAGGTTCTCCACAATGAATATTAGAATTTATGAAAATACGTCCTTTATATTTTTTTTTCATTCTTTTTATGCCCTTGTTTAAATTCCATGCATAATTTTGTCATAGTATGTTTTATTTTGCGAAATGAATTTCTACAATGAGATGTAGGGAGAAGGGAGAAGGAAGATGGAAGATGGGAGAAGGAAGAAGGAAGAAGGAAGATGGAAGAGCAGTTCACGGCTCTGAGCTCATAGATAAAACCCGAAAAACGATAGGGCGCCGTCTGCGCTCAGAAGAAGTAAAAATGAGAAGTGATAAAAATAGGCAATGGGCTATAGGTTAGGGTTGATAGAAAAAAAGAAGTGAAAAGTGAAAAGTAAAGGCGTGAAAAGCGTTACCTTTCCCATTCGTAGAATTCAGTTTGTTTTGCTTCCAGCTCTCTTCGGGCGGTCATCTTTGTAACTTCCATGACTATGACTCTTGTTTCCATCAGAGTTGTTCTCTTTATTTCACGTTTCTCTTTTCCGTAATACGGAAGGAATTTGTTGTTTAACAAATCCTGAATCTCCTGCTCGTCCTCAATGTACCGTGCATTGCCGTAAGCGATTACACTCTCCCATTTTCCGTGACAGTTATTCCTGCTTTTAAAATCCTCCGGAGTCCCGTAATATTTCATGATGGTATACACAACAGATGAATTTCTGTGTATAAAATCAATCTTTTTTCCACCCACAGCGCAGTGAAAGTAAAACTTTCCATCTTCATAGGAGTGGTTAATCGGCACGGCATAGGGCTCGTTTTCGTAACTAAACGACAGGACGCCGCGGTACGTTCCCCGAATAATCCTTTCACATTCCTCGTTATTTCTCTCCGGTGGCCTTATCCTGTATGTCATTGTTATTGCCTCTTAGACCCAGATGTATCGTTCCCATGGGCTCCTGGTATTCCGCAGGGACATTGCCGAGACAAAAAGAAGCGTGGCCTTGTGCGTCAGCAAACGTTCTAAAACCCATCGGGGATGGAAGCCGCCGCAAGGGTGATCGAGCATGTTTGCCCGGAATGCATGATATCCATATTTTTCCAATATCATTTTTACTTTGTAATGCTGTAAAAAACCTCCACACCACCAAAAATTGCGCGATTCCCAAGCTCTTCCTCAATGCGCATGAGCTGGTTGTATTTTGCAATCCTTTCGCTGCGAGAAGCAGATCCGGTCTTTATCTGTCCGACGTTTGTTGCAACTGCAAGATCGGCGATGAAGGTATCTTCTGTTTCGCCTGAGCGGTGAGAAATTACACATGTATATCCTGCGCGTTTTGCAATTTCAATTGTAGTGAGTGTCTCTGTGACAGTACCAATCTGGTTGAGTTTGATAAGAATTGAGTTTGCAATGCCTTGTTTTATGCCATCCCTGAAAATGTTAGGATTTGTTACGAAAATATCGTCGCCAACAATCTGGATTCGCGAAGAGCATTTTTCAGTGAATTTTTTCCATCCCTTCCAGTCATTCTGGGCAAAACCATCCTCTATCGAAATGATAGGATAGTCGTTAATAATCTTGTCATAGAAATCAACCAGCTTGTCGCTTGTCCAAACATTTCCGTCGATGTGGTATTTTCCCTTTTTGTAAAATTCGCTCGCAGCGGGATCTAAGGCAATTAAAATGTCTTCGCCTGGTTTAAAACCTGCCTGCTCAATTGATTTAAGAAGAATGTCCAATGCCTGTTTTGTATTTTTAATCTGAGGAGCGAAACCGCCCTCATCGCCTACGCCAGTAAAATGTCCTTTGTCCTTAAGCACATCTTTTAACGTATGAAAAACCTCAACCCCCATCCTGATTGATTCATTAAAACAATCAGCGCCTACAGGAACGATCATAAATTCCTGACAATCGAGGGGATTCTGGGCATGCACTCCACCATTGATAACATTCATCATTGGCACAGGGAGTTCCCTGGCGCGTATTCCGCCTATATACTGATAGAGGGGCAAGCCTACGAAGTCTGCCGCTGCCCGAGCAACTGCCATCGAGACACCAAGGAGTGCATTTGCACCGAGATTACTTTTATTCTCTGTTCCATCCAGTTCAATCATGAGGTTGTCGATATATGCCTGTTCCAGTGCATCAAGCCCTTCCAGCTTCGGAGCTATTGTCTCGTTCACGTGCTCAACAGCCTTCAACACGCCTTTTCCTTTGTATCGTGTTCTCTCGCCATCTCTCAGTTCGAGGGCTTCTCTTTCACCGGTTGATGCTCCTGACGGTACGATTGCCCTACCCATTGAGCCGCTTTCAAGAATTACCTCAACTTCGACGGTTGGATTTCCCCTGCTATCCAGTACTTCCCGTGCGAAAACGTCATATATGGATGACATAAAAACCTCCTTTTAAAATTCGGTTTTCAGTGTACGGTCTTCTGCAGCGATCGAACCGCCACAGCCACAAGCCCCAATACGTTTGAGAATACCACAAGAGGATGAAATGCTTCAAATAGTTTGTGATGAGAGAGACAGAGAAATCATTCTTATACCCTGAGTTTTTTATTATTACTCATATAGGTTGCGATGTATCCTGTAGCACACAAATAAAAAAGAGCAAAAGGATCGTGGTTGCGAAATAGACGTGCTCGGTATATATTCATATGTGTTCGGAGGATACTTTGCACTATACCAAAGAAGTCGCGCTAAGACTTCTCAAGTCTGAAGGCCAGGCCCTGAAAAATCTGTATCGAGAAGCTGATGAAGTCCGTCAGCACGAGATGGGCGATGAAATATTCATTCGGGGTATCGTGGAGTTTTCAAACATGTGTTCAAATAACTGTCTATATTGCGGTATTCGGGTATCAAACAAAAAAGTGAGAAGATACTCCATGTCGATTGATGAAATCATAGAAGCAGCCATTTCTATGGAGCAGAACAGACTTTCTACGATTGTCCTCCAATCGGGCGAACTTCCAGGGATAAGAGATAGGGAAATAGGCGAGATTATACGGAAAATTAAAAAAGAAACCTCCCTTGCTGTTACCGTTTCGGTTGGAAATCGTCCAAAAGAAACCTACCGATACTGGCGCGATTGCGGAATGGACCGCTATTTTCTGCGTTTCGAAACGAGTGATCCAGAGTTATTCAGCACACTTCACCCCGGATGTACCCTTGATGAGAGGTTGGCTTGCCTTGATTATCTGCGTGACCTTGGAATCCAGACCGGAAGTGGATTTATGATCGGACTTCCCGGCGAGACGCTCGATGTGCTTGCCGGTAATATACTGCTCTGCCGTGAGATTGACCTTGACATGATCGGTGTCGGTCCTTACATACCGCACCCCGATACCCCCCTGAAAGACAGCGTGAATGCCTACGAACGGAATCCTGAGATTTTTTTTAAAACGCTGGCCGTTCTCCGTCTTTTTAATCCAGAAGCCCACATTCCCGCTACAACCGCATTTGATGCAGTCTTCCCCGGGGAAGGAAGAACTCTTGCACTCCAAAGAGGAGCGAATATTTTTATGCCAAATAATACACCTGTGCAATACCGCAAAGACTATATTCTTTATCCCGGTAAGCCAGGAGTCGACGAAGCACCGGAAGAGTGTCTGGAACGTGCAATTGAGAGGATAAAGTCTTTAGGGAGATCGCTTGGAAAGGGGCCAGGACACTCGATCAAAACAAGGCTCAAGGAAGAAAGGTTTAAGGTTTGAAAACACATACCTGAAGGTTTGACCGGGAAACCTTCTGCCTTTCTCCTTGTACCTTTTAAATTACTTCTCGTTATACGTACTTGCCTGAGATATAATCGCTCAGATGTTCAATCATGGTGTCACGTTCTATCAGCATCGATTTCACAACATCTCCGATCGATACGAGACCGACGAACTTGTCACCGTCAAAGACTGGGAGGTGACGTACTCTTTTTCCGGTAATAACAACCATGCAGTCTTCAACAGACGTGTCAGGTTTTACTGTATACATCTTATCATAGGGCGTCATGATTTCTTCTACAAGAGTCTCCCTCGATGTTTTTCCCTTAAGGATAACTTTTCTGGCATAGTCTCGTTCCGAGAGGATTCCCACTACCTTGCCTTTTTCGTCAATGACCATGACGCTCCCGATTTCTTTTTCTCCCATAAGTTTGAGGGCCTCAAAAACGGTTGCTTTCGGTTTTACGGAAAAGATCTCCTTTTTTCTTTCCTTAAGTAAATCCCTAACTGTTTGCATAAAATTACCTCCTTGTAGAAATATTGAAAATCTAAGCGTACTTTTTACAAATAAAGATCACGTTCGCCCTGTTCAAGCTTCTTGATCCTTTTTTTTGTTTCACTCCTGATTTTTGGATTTGGAATTTGTTCTACATGTTCCGCAATTGTCTTTTCGCCTATTTTCCGTGTTTCTTCTGATGCATAATCGAGTAAAAATTCTTTGAATGTCAGAATAGCGTTTGGTTGACAGAGGTTCTGAATTTCTCCGGATTTTGCAAGAGGCATAAAATTGTCACCCGTTCTGCCTCTTCTGTAACAAGCCGTGCAGAAACTTGGAATATACCCGGATTCACACACACTTCGTAATACTTCATCGGTGGTGCGGTGATCTTCGACTTGGAATTGACCAACAGTTTCTTCAGGTTTTTTTTCAATATCTTTGTGATAGCCACCGACACCGGTACACGAGCCAGCGCTTAGCTGGGAGATGCCAAGCTCAATGATCTGGTCCCTGAATTCTGGCTTTTCCCGTGTGGATAAGATCATACCGGTATAGGGGACTGCCAGCCGAATAATTGCTACAACTTTTTTGAAATCTTCATCGCTTACAAGATACGGAAAGGTTTCAAGGGTTATACCCGTTGCAGGCCTGATTCTTGGTACTGAGATGGTATGACACCCAACTCCGAAACGCTCTTCAAGGTGAAGGGAGTGAAGGAGAAGGGCAAGAACTTCAAACTTGTAATCATAGAGTCCAAAGAGAACTCCAAAGCCCACATCATCGATGCCACCTTCCATAGCTCTATCCATTGCCGTTGTGTGCCAGTCATAATCTCTCTTTGGCCCGGACGGATGCATTTTCTTGTACGTTTCTCTGTGATAGGTTTCCTGAAAGAGGATGTATGTTCCGATACCGGCTTCCTTCAACTTCCGGTACTCTTCGACTGTCGTTGCTGCAATATTTACATTCACTCGACGGATACTTCCTGTCTTGTTTTTCACTTCATAAATCTTTTTGATCGCATCAAGAACATATTCAAGAGGGCAATTTTCAGGATCTTCTCCTGTTTCGAGAGCGAGCCGCTTGTGACCCATTGCCTCAAGTGCAATAATCTCGTTCTCTATTTCATGGAAATCAAGACGACGCCGAACTATTGTATTGCTTTTGCGGTACCCGCAATACGTACAGTTGTTAATACAATAATTACTAATATACAGTGGTGCGAAGAAGACAAGCCGTTTTCCATAAATCTTCAGCTTTACTTCATGGGCAGCTGCAAAGAGGAGGTTCTTTATTTCCGGATCATCGCATTGAAGAAGTACGGCTGTTTCGGAGGGAGTTAAGCCTTCGGCTCTGATGGCTTTCTGAATAATCTGGCGAGCTTCATTTTTGGGAGCAGATTGAGCCTTTTCGAGAAGATCATGAATCAGTTGTTCATCGATAAAGTCGGCCATGTATATCTTATATCTATTTTTCATGAGAGTCGGTTTTTACCTCCGTACACAAATATATTGATATAAGGCCCAAAAGTAAATAGTCATTCCACGTTTTTGTTCTCAAGAATTTCTAAGGCGTGGGGAAACGGTGCCAGAGCGCGTTTGAGTATTCCGAGGACATGAGCGATAAGAACACCATAATTTACCATAGGCACGCCTGCTTGCTGAGCAACCATGAGACGGTGTAACATCTCTTTTCGATTGATCATGCATGCTCCGCAATGAATGATGAGCTTGTAATCTTTAATGTCTGGCGGCAACTCGTGACCGCTGACCCATTTGAAATCAAGGGGGCCGCCAACAACGTGGTGCAACCAACGGGGAATTTTAACCGTTCCAATATCGTCTTCAACGCGGTGATGGGTACACGCCTCTGCGATGAGTACTTTATCTCCCGGAACAAGATCTTCAACAACCTTTACACCCTCTACGAGGGAAATCAGATCTCCTTTATTACGAGCAAATAGTATTGAGAATGAGGTCATGGGTACGTCAGGAGGAGTGTCTGCTGCTACCTTGAGAAACGCCTGTGAGTCAGTGACCACGAGGCGCGGGTTTTTCTTGAGATTACTGATTGCGGCTTTCAGTTCCCGTTCCTTGACCACAAGGGCTATTGCGTCATGGTCGAGAATATCACGTATTGTTTGAACCTGAGGGAGAATCAACCGTCCTTTTGGTGCGGCACGATCAATTGGAACAACCAGGACGACTGTGTCGCCGGGAGCAATAAGATCGCCTATAATGGTAGACGTCATCCAGTCTTTTGGAGCCAGCTTGATCATGGCCAGTTTCAGTTCGTCGATTCCTTTCCGGTTGACTGCGCTGACCGGTACAACGGGTATATTGAGTATGGAGCTGATCTCCTCGTGAGAAGCATTCGGGAAAATATCTATTTTGTTGAGGACGCCGATGATAGCAACGTTATGTTCCTTCGCCTTTTGAATGACCTCCAGTTCATGTGAATCCACCCCGTTTGTGGGATCAATGACGAGCAGAAGGATGTCGGTCTTCGCAAGAACGGCATATGCCTTTTCGATCCTGAGCATGCCAAGCTCACCCACATCATCGATGCCGGCTGTATCGATAATGACAACAGGACCTATGGGAAGGATTTCCATGGACTTATATACAGGATCCGTAGTTGTTCCGGGTATATCCGAAACAATTGCAATGTTTTGGTTGGTTAATGCATTGATAAGGCTTGATTTACCGGCATTTCTTCGGCCAAAAATTGCTATATGCAGCCTGCTTCCGCGGGGTGTCTGGCTCAGCGTCGTATCTTCCATCTATTCGTTCCTTTTCACGGGATGTTTCAGTTTGCGGTGACCTGCTATTCCCGGACGTGTTAATTCTGAGGGCGAAAATATTATATCAAGTTCCTGCTGGGTAAAGAGCCCTTTCTGAAGCGCGATCTGTTGTATTGTTGTTCCGTGAGCAGCAGCCTCTCTGGACAGCTCCGCTGCTTTGTCATATCCAATGTATGGCACGAGGGAAGTTGCCAGGCAAAGACTTTTTTCAAGCCATGAGTTGCACCGCTCAGGGTTGGCCTGTATCCCCTCAACACAGTGAGTCCGAAACAAGGTTACGCAGTTATTCAGAAGTTTTAGTCCCCATAGGAGGTTATACGTTATGAGCGGGAGAAAAGCGTTCAATTCGAGCTGCCCTGAGAACGAAGCTATGGTTATTGCCTGATCACAGCATATTATCTGGAATGAAACCTGGGAAACCATCTCAGTGATGACCGGGTTCACTTTATTTGGCATGATTGATGATCCTGCTTGCAGGTGGGGAAGAGATATTTCGGCGAGTCCTCCCCGAGGACCAGCTGAGAGAATACGGAGATCTCCAGCTATTTTTGCGAGATTGACTGCTGCCGCTTTGACGAGGCCTGAAACTTCAGCAAACACATCAGCGTTCTGAGTAACATCTACCATGTTTTCGGCCCTGGCGATACCGAGGCCTGTAATTGTCTGAAGTTCTTCAACAGCGGCATAGATATAGTCTCTCTGTGCATTCAGGCCTGTTCCAATTGCTGTTCCTCCTAAATTCACCTGGCGCAGCCTTTCTTCAACCTTGAAGAGCCTCCACCTGTCTCTGGCTACCGCCTCAGCAAAGGCGCCGAATTCTTGTCCGAGAGTAATGGGAACTGCATCCTGCATTTCAGTTCTTCCTAACTTAAGAATACCGGCAAAGGCAGTTTCTTTCTGCTGGAATGCGCCTTGAAGGTGAGCGATTGCCTCGCTGAGTGCTATGACGAGCCTGATGGCTGCAATCTTGAGCGCGGTAGGGTAAACATCATTTGTTGACTGAGAGAGATTTACATGTTCCAGGGGGTCCACAATATGATATTCACCTTTTTTTCCTCCCAATAACTCGATTGCTCTGTTCGCTAAGACTTCATTCATGTTCATATTGGTCGATGTCCCGGCACCGCCCTGAAAGGCATCGACAATAAAGTGATCAGAGAGTTTTCCTGATGCCACTTCTTTTGCCGCGGAAATGATCGCCGTACCAATGTCTGGATTCAAAAGATTGGTTCTGATGTTTGCGAGGGCACATGCGTGCTTCACTTCAGCCAGAGCCCGGATGAATTCTTCTGGGACTCGTAAACCTGATACAGAAAAATTACTAACAGCCCTCATGGTGTGGATACCGTAATAAGCATCTGCTGGTATCTGAAGCTCACCGAAATGATCTTTTTCAGTACGGGTCATCATACATAAAACATCATATCATATGGTTATAACACAAAGAGTACCTCAATGAGCAGGTACTCTTTGTGACTGAAGATATGTATTGACATGAGCTGGGTGTAATTTTAAAACCTGCTCCTCGGTGTATAGTGAGTGTGGAGAAGCGTATGTGATTTTTTTCCAAGGGGTTCTTTCAGGAATTCCTTATAGATCTTCTTAATTGCTGGGTTCTCATGTGATTTTCTGTACTGGAGGGCACAATCCTCCTGGTAAAGAGCCTGCGCTCTGAGAGCCCGGATTTCATTGTTAACAGGGAACGGTTGACCGCCTCCACCAACGCATCCGCCAGGACAAGCCATAATCTCAATGAAATGGTACTGGGCTTTTCCTTCTTTTACTTTTTCTAAAATTTTCCGTGCGTTGGCAAGCCC
>JGI12104J13512_1002689_pt1 | contig 10838 bp, 11 predicted proteins | sample TerdegcTABiofilm_FD_13512 | JGI IMG/M metagenome (IMG submission 13512)
AGGCGTGGATGCGTGAAATTGAACTTATATCGGCAGGAAATGCTTAAATTTAAGCTTTTTTATTCAATGATTCTGACATTTTCATGAAAAAAGTTAAACAAAAAATGCTTGACAGCGCAAAATCGACCGATATATACTCTAGGAGAACCTAGGAAAGGGGATTACCGAGCCGTCGGCGCGGCCCCCTTCTAATTATGTAAGGAGGACTTCTAAATGAAGAAGCTAATCGTCCTGCTTCTCGCGTTCGCTATGGTCGGCGCCGTATCCGCCCAGGTGACGACTTCTATCGGCCTCTATGGCGAAGTAACCGTTATCGATCAGGCCGGACAGGGAGTATTCACCCGCTATGGCAATGGCTACGATACCTGGACTTTCAAAGCATCCGACAAGGATGGAAAGTATGGTATTTCCCTTACCGATCAGAACATTCTCGATGATGGCGGCTTTACCGTCCGTGATTGGAACTTCTGGTGGAAAGGCCAGTATACCAAGGTTATTCTTGGTAATCTCCGCAATGCCGATTTCCGCATGACAGTCCCCTACTGGGCTGGTGCGACAATTTTCGGCGGAACCGACCGCATCACTGGTTACGGCGTTCTCATCGAGACCCTGCCCAAGAACGGTCTGACCTTCGGTGTCAATCTCCCGATCGGAACTGCAGCTGCCAACACTGTTGACATTCTCCAGAATGCTGACCTCGGCGTCAAATATGATGTCAAGGGTCTTGGATCCTTCATCGCCCTGTTCAATGCAGACTTTGTTGCTCCTGCAGCCAATGTCCTGAACCTTGGTGCAAAGATCACCTCTGTAAAGAACCTGACCGCTGTTGGAATCGCTCAGCTGAAGTTTGACGCTGACACCTACAAGGCCGCTCTCGGCTTTGCGTACAGCGGCATTGAAAATCTCTCTGCCAACCTCGAAGCTGCTTATGTCTACACCGCTGGTGTATCCACCTTCTCTGTCTGGGGCCAGGGTGCTTACAGCGTAACTGACAAGCTTTCCGCAACAGTCGGCGGATCAATCGCCAATGGCGGAGCTTATGATGTCTATGCCAACCTCGGCTATGACTATGGCAACGGCCTCTCCTCGGAAGCTGGCGTCGGATTCGACGGCGCTTTCTACGGAGCTCTCAAGGTTTACTACAGCGTAGCTTTCTAAGCTAACATTTTCTGGTAAATCAGCCGGCCTCTTGCGAGGCCGGCTTTTTTTTTGTATAACTCTGACTATGAAAACCTGCAAATCTCCGATACTGATTACCATTATTTTTGCAACAGCAATGCTGATATCAGCCTGTGCGACAAATTCCAAATTCAATCCAAATCAGCCGCAAGTAACCATGTCTCAAGCTGTCCAGGCTGAGCTTCGTCAATTCGGACCGAATTCCGACACAAATCCATATATTGAGCCAAGAACCCTTATCCGCGGAAAATTGAATGAGTTTTATATTGTTCGCCTGGCATTGAACCTTTCTTCAGAATCACAGATATCCATCTTGGCAGAGGCGAAAGGACCGGATGGAACTGAAACGGCAAAGGCTATGGATATGTATGCCTTTGAAGCGTACTGGGATTCCGTAACCTATCGGGAGCCTGACAATGATGCAAAAATTCAGACTCGGATTGCCAATATCAAGCGTTCATGCATTCCGAGCTTTTCTTTTACTGCTTCTGCCGGCCAAGGCATCTATTACATTCCTTTTATCGGAAAGAACCCGATGACACGGCCATCACGGATATATGTCCAGGTAACGGTGGGCAACTCGGAGCCTATTATCTATACGGCTGATCTGTGATAACGAGCCGTTCGCGGGAGCTCTGCGCATGAATTGCCAGCTTCTGATAAAGTACCTCGATTCTGGAGACACCTACTATGGTGTGAGGGGTAAAAACCCTCAGGACGCAATTGAGTCACTGTTTTCCGCATTGATTGTCCCTGAAGGTTTAGACAGAAATGCCCTTAAGGAAGCAATTCTGGATAGAGAAGCTATCATGCCGACAGCGATCGGTGATGGTTTCGCATTGCCGCATCCGCGCAAGCCGCTTGAAGACTCCGGGTTGATGCCCATTATAGCGCTGGCGTATTGCGACAGCCCTGTAGACTGGGCCGCCTTGGATGATATCAGGGTGTCAAATTTCTTTCTTGTAGTTTCGACAAATCAGGAAGAACATCTGGCTTTGCTGGGCGAGTTAGCGGAATTATTGCGAGATAAGAATTTTGTGAAGTTTCTTGGGGAAAAACCGACAAAAAAAGAGCTGTTGGATTATCTTGTCAGTGAAAACCCACTAGCCACCAGATAGGTTTCAAAGGATTCAGCGCGGCAGGCTTCGGGTTTGAAGCCGCGAGCTTGGGCGAAATTCTGCTTCAGGCTGGCAATAAGGCGTTTTTCTTCGCCGCCCTGAAAAATCTTCATAATGAGCGCGCCGCCGGGCGCCAGTACTTCCAGGGCAAGTCCCATGACCGCTTCTACCAGCTCCTCTGAACGGCTCTGGTCTACCAGGCGGTTACCGGTTGTGGAGGGCGCGGCGTCCGATACGACGAGGTTGTAGGGGCCGGCATCACGAAGGTTTTTCCGCATCGTTTCGTCGAGAATGCTGCCCTTGAAAAACTGGAAATTGGCGTCAGACGGGGAAATTCCCAGATCCTGAATGTCCACCGCAGTCAGACTCCCCACGCCTTTCAGCTGGCGCAGTATCCAGAGGCTCCAGGAGCCCGGAGCTGCGCCGATGTCCAGCACCGCGGGGCCTGATGCACCTCCGGACAGCTTCAGCAAACCGAATTTTCGGATAATCTCTTCAAGCTTGTAGACAGAGCGGGCAGGGTAGCCTTCCTTTTTTGCCTTGAGTGTCCAGAAATCAGGTCGGTCATAGCCTGCCATATATGCTCCTTCAGGATTTATTCGGTTTTCGCGAGCAAACGGTTGAGCCGCTCGGAAAAATCGTGCGGAACTTCAAAGTGCTCGCCTTCCGCCAAAAGCGCTTCATAATAAAGCACAAAAGCCAGATCCTCAAGCTCCTGGACAATCTCAGTATCGCCGGAACTCAGCTCTTTGCGCGTTTCGAGCTGAGACAGGCGGTTGACAAGCGGATGGGAAGCGTTGATTTCCAGAATCGGTTTGGTTTCAGGAATTGCTTCATTGGCTAAGCGCTCCATGAGTTTGCGGTACTGCGGCGTAAACTCGTCTTTATCGACGACGACGCAGGAAGGGCTTTTGCCGAGACGGCGCGAAAGGCGGACATCCTTGACCCGGTCGCCAAGAACTCGCTTGAGCGCGGCTACCGCTTTCTCGCTGTCCTTGGGGCTGGACTCGTCCTTTTTGCCCAGCTCTTCTTCAGCATCGAGCTGCTGAACGCTCTTAAACTGCATCCCTTCGTACTCGCCGATGCCGCCGAACGTCAGCTCGTCAATTTCATCCGTACCGAGCAGAACTTCGATATTCTTTTCCTTAAAGGCCTCAAGAAGCGGAGAAGCGCGCAGACGGGCTTCATTGTCGCCGGAAATGTAATACACGGTCTTGCGGCTGTCTCCGGCGCGGTTCTTGTAGTCGGCAAGGCTGGTCCAGCCATCTGCAAGCGTGCTTTTGAAACGCACCAGCTTCAGAAGCGGCTCGCGGTTTGTCCAGTCTGACAGGATTCCTTCCTTAATTTGTACATTGAAGAGCGAAATGAACTGCTTGAATTTTTCCGGATTGGCGGCAGCCAGCTGTTCCAGCTCGCTGAAAAGCTTCTTGAGGGCGGCTTGCTGGATCGTCATCATGACGCGGTTGTGCTGAAGCATCTCGCGGCTGACATTGAGCGGTAAATCATCAGAATCGATAACGCCTTTTACAAAGCGGAAATAAGGCGGGAGAATCTGCAGTTCCCGGTCTGTGATAAATACCCGCTTGACGTACAGTTTGATACCCTGCTCATGCGACGGAATGTAGAGATCGGCAGGAACGCGGGAAGGAATGTACAAAAGCGAGGTGTATTCGATGGTGCCCTCGGCTTTGGTGTGAATCCAGAGCAGGGGATCCTTGTCATCGCCGGTGAGGGACTTGTAAAATTCGATATAATCCTTGTCCTGAAGCTCCGATTTCGGGCGCCTCCAGAGCGCGCTCGCCGCGTTGACCTGTTCCTCCTGCAGTTTCTTGCCCTGTTCCTTCCCGTCCTTGTCGTATTTGGGCTCGTTCGAAACCAGATAAATCGGATAGGCGATGTGGTTGGAATACTTTTTGAGCAGGGACTCGATGGACCAGCGATACAGGTATTCGGAGCCTTCTTCGTTGAGATACAGCTTGACATCGGTGCCGAAACTTTCGCGGGTGCTTGGTTCGATGCTAAACTCGCCCTGGCCCGAACTGGACCACATGAAAGCTTCCGAAGTACCAGCTTTCCGGCTGGTGACTTCAGCCTTTTCCGCCACCATAAAGATCGAATAAAAACCGACACCGAATTGCCCGATGAGATTGGAATTTCTGCGATCGGTGTCCGACAGCTGTTCGAGAAAAGCTTTGGTGCCTGAGCGGGCGATCGTACCAAGGTTGTCCGCCAGCTCCTCTTCGTTCATGCCGATGCCGTTGTCCGAAACAGTCAGCGTTTTTGCGTCCCGGTCGAGGAAAACAGTGATCCTGGGTTCGAACTGGATGGACTTGAAGGATTCGTCTGAAATAGTCAGGTATTTCAGCTTGTCAATCGCGTCGGAAGCATTGGACACCAGCTCGCGCAGGAAGATTTCCTTGTGCGAGTACAGGGAGTGAGTGATGAGGCTCAAGAGTTGCGAGACCTCCGTCTTGAACGCATATTTCGACATAAAAACCCCTTTGGAGTAGTTTGAATGAAAAGTATGCCTTACAATATACTGAATTTTTCGAGAAGAATGAAGGCGCCCGGACGCGGTTTGACATTTTTCGGTTCGGGGTGGTACAGTAGAAAACTGGAGCGGACAGTGCCTGAAGGTTTACGGGAATACAAGAAACAGGAAAAACTCTTTTACCTCCGGTTTATCGCCGCGCTGAAAGCCCTGTGGGGGAAAACGGCGGGGCTTTTTGTCTCTCTGTATTCGAAAGGCAGACAGCGGCTGAGCCTCGCTGTCATTCCGCATTCCGAAAAGCCGGCCAGAAGCGTCACTCTGTCGCGGTTTGCCCTGGTTTTTCTGCTTCTGCTCACGGGTATCGTTCTGGTTTTTTCGATTGCATCGGCAGGGCGATACGCGCTGACAGCCGCTCAGCTTGCCGCGGTTGCTCGTGAGCGCGATGATTTGCGCGACACTGTTGACCGCCTGCGCGACGGCGTCCAGACGCTTGCCTCATCAGCGCTGAAATTTGAGCGCGAAATGACGACCTTGCAGGACATTTCAAAAACCAACAGCGCTGGAACCGGGAGCAAACCCTCAGGCGTGACGGCTTCAAGCCAATCCGACGCCCTCCGGACAGCAGGCCTTTCGGGGCTTCTTTCGATTCCCGACAATCCGGGACTGGCGGGACGCGAAATTGCCCAACTCGAGAAAATTTCTTCTTTTTTAGATGCTTCCGTCCCCGATGTTGAACGAATTTCGGTTCTGCTTGCCGGCCAGCAGGATATTCTGACGGAGATTCCAAATATTTGGCCGGTTCAGGGCGGTATCGGGCATATTTCGATGTATTTTGGGCAGAATGAAAATCCCTTTTCCGCTGGCGTCTGGTACTTGCATAATGGAATCGATATTTCAACCTTCAGAACCGGCGACGTGATTCTCGCGTCCGCGGATGGCAAGGTTATCGACGCAAGCTATGATCCGAGCCTCGGAAACAGCATAACCATTCAGCACAGCCACGGATTCTTGACTCGATATGGCCATCTGAAGAGCATCAAGGTGAAAAAGGGACAGATTGTGAGCCAGGGACAGGCAATAGGAACCCTGGGCAATACAGGCATAACCACAGGTCCGCATTTACACTATGAGGTGCATCTGGGGACAAGCGTCATAGACCCTCTGCGCTTTCTCAATATCAGGAAAGCACAGGCCGTCCGTCCCGCTCCCTAGCGGGCATATGAGGAGCATTATGGCACGAGACAGCACGCCCCATCTTACAGAATGCCTGCTTGGCGCAGGCTCTTCGGTCACAGGAACGGTGAGCGGCCAGGGGGTTGTCAGAGTCGAGGGCGACTTTGAAGGCTCCATACAGGCCCGCAATGCTGTCATCCTGGCGAAAGGCGCCAAGGTTAAAGCGGGAATTTCAGCAAAGGATGTTTTTATAGCGGGCGAATTTTCAGGAACCATCGAAGCAGCTGGCACTGTGCGCATCGCGGGCGGGGCGGTTGTCGCGGCAGAAATCCAGGCGAAAGCGCTGGAACTTGCGGCGGGAGCTTCCTTTGACGGACACTTCAGGCGTATGACGACATGATTCAATTTTCTGCTCCGCTGTGGTATGATACTATCTTCAGAAGGAGTTTTGGATGACCGACAGCCTTGATGGCGTGCCTATACAGGAAGATGAGATTGACTCAATCGAGTTGATGGAGCCGGAAGCCTTTACCTCCCGCACGGGCGGAGGGGGCAAGCCAATGGCGGAGGATCTGCCCGAGCCGCTCTATCGAATCAAACTGCTTCATTCAAATGAGACTTTTTTCGCCTATTTTGTTCCGACAGGAACGGGATTTCCGCATTTCCACAGCCTGGAGGCTCTGGAACGCCTGATGGACGATCCCACGGCCAATAAGCCGGACACTGCGCATAAAATCGCGGCCGATGCCGGAGAAGAGTTGGTTTCCGAAGCAGAAAAGGAAGAAAGCGCGCGGCCCGGCGAGATGTACATCCCCGACAAGTCTCTGGCGGTAGCCCCGACAAAATACGGCAAGGATCTTGTTGAAGTGCAGGGCAGAATCATGGACACATCGCTCGTCAATCCCGATGATCTTGTGATGATTGAACGCCCGGCTAGCCTGGATGACATCAGAAAACTGCGCGAAAACCTGACAAAAGAAACCTATGCCTACGAACAGTGCCGCGACAGGATCTGGGCGCGCAATCTTCCCATGAAGCTGGTTTCGGCCCATTACCTGCTTGAAGAATCAAAAATTCTTTTCTATTTTACTGCTGAAACGCGCGTCGATTTCCGCGAACTGGTCAAAGACCTGGTTTCGCTCTTCAAGATTCGGATCGAATTACGGCAGATCGGCGTTCGGGATGAAGCCCGGGTTTGCGGAGGCTGCGGCGTCTGCGGAAGAGTGCTCTGCTGCAACGGCATTTCCGACAAGCTCAACCCTGTTTCCATAAAAATGGCGAAAGATCAGAACCTTTCGCTCAATTCGCTGAAAATTTCAGGCCCCTGCGGCCGGCTCCTCTGCTGTCTCAGCTACGAATACCAGTTTTACAAGGATGCGCGCCGGGAACTCCCTCAGGAAGGCATCAAATTTATTTTTGAAAACACGCAGTTCCGGGTTGTGGAAGTCAATGCGCTGACCAGCACGGTTAGGATGGCCGGCGAAGATGGGCGGGTGCTGGACATGAAAGCCGAGCGCTTCCGCTACAGCGAAGGCCGCTGGAAGATAATTGAAGCGTGAACGAATTCGGCTTCGATAAGGATTTTTATACGAAAGCATGAAAAAGGCCGCTTTGGAAGCGGCCTTTTTTTACGCGTAGCTATGGAGCCCGGCAAGCAGGAAGTTGACGCCGAAAAAGGTAAACATCGCGATAGCGAAGCCAAGGATGACCAGGGCAGGCATCAGCTTGCTGGTGTTTTTCCGGACAAGGCGGAAATGCAGATAGGCGGTATAGGTCAGCCAGGTGACAAGAGCCCAGGTTTCCTTGGGGTCCCATCCCCACCATCGGCCCCAGGCGTTTTCAGCCCAGATTGCCCCAAAAACCAGAGCGCCCGCAGTAAAAATCGGATAGCCGATGGCAATGCTCGTATAGGTCAGCCGGTCGAATTTTTTCCGATTGTCTTCGGTTTTAGCAGTCAGTTGGAGAATCGCGGTGACCAGGCCGACGGCGAAGAAAATTTCCCCGATAAAGGTAAAGGACACATGCAAGACAAGCCAGCCCGACTGCAGTGCGGGTACGGGCGGTCTGATGGTTGATGGCGCAATCGGCGAAGAAGCAAGAGCAAGAAAAATGATGGCTAGTATGTTGAGGGAATAGGGCAGAGCCTTGGATTCCGAAGTTGGTTTCCATCGGGTGATGGCAAACGCCATCAGCGATGCAAGCATGGCAAGGAACAAAAGGCTTTCATACATGTTTGTCAGTGCAAAAAACTTGATGGCGATGCTGCGCTGGATGACAGTAATGAGCAGAAGGATGCTGGATCCCAGGGCAAGCCAGGGCGAAATCCGGTCTTTTGCGGTTGTTCTGAACAGCGAAACGCTTTGGAGAATCTGTGCGATGATGAGAAGTCCGAACGCGATGGTAGCAATCATACATTCAATCCTTTCAGTTTCTTGATATAGGTGAGGGCTGTCCCAAAGAGGGCGAGCACGAGCCCCGCGAGAATCAGCGGGAACCAGCGGTCTGAAATGACCTTGAGGCCTGAAATGGGATGTTCGTCGTATCTCTGGAAGGTATAGCCATGAATATTGCCGCCAGGCTGGACCTTGACCAAATCGCGCTTTCCCGCCGAATCCACGAGAAAGACAGCTTTTGGACTGACAGGCGCTCCCTGCGGAGCGGGGGCTTCTTCAAAAGCCATAAATAGGATAAAGCCGTCGGGGGTAGGGATGCGATCGCCAGGCTCCAATTCTTTGATTATGCCTTCCTTGTCAACGAGGACAGGGACTTGAGTCTTTTTCCAGTTGAACTGGTAGACCGTATAGCCTTTTCTCCGAAGCGGCGCGTTGACTTTGATGGTCACCTTTTCGCCATCCGGCACTGAAACCGCGGTTTGTGTTTCAGCGGGCGTTTGGCTTGCAGCGGCAGGCATTGCTGGCAAGGAGCTGGCAAGCTTCTGGTCGGCAAATCCTTCTTCTCCCAGGGTGTCGCCGCCCGAGTATGGCTCATCGGTATGCGTCGGTTCCGGACTGGGCTGCCGGATAATGGCTTCAGTTGTCCATGAGCGGACCCGCCCGGTGTCGTATTTTTCTTCGCTCAGGGCAACAATCTGCAAGACCATTTTATCCGGCAGATGCAAGTGCTGGCCTGTGCCGAGGTAGAACATCTCTTCGGTACGGGTACGCGCGCTCAGGATACTGCCGAAGATGATGACAATGAGGCCGATGTGGAGGAGATCGGGGCCGTGCTTGCGTTTTTCACGGGGCTTTGCTAATTCGGTTCCGAATCGATGCACGGTGCAGACGGTTAGATTGACAGTGAACAGGGCGACAAGGGCCAGAAAGGGCAGGGATGTGAAGATATGGTCAAAACCCAGTCCCTGGATGGTTTTGGCGATTTTTGGGTAGTGAGACAGATAAAATTCGAGACTCTTCCCCTGCGGAATGATGCCGCCGATAATTGCGAAGATTCCGATGAGCACCAGCAGAAAGGCTGCCAGCTTGATTGATTTCAGAAACGAATAAATTCGGTCGGTTATTGAGTCCATCAGCACATCCGTATGGTAGAATTTTCAGGAATAAAAAGAAAGCGAGGTATGCGCCTCGCTTTCTTTTTTAGCGTATAAAACAATATTGCGCAAGAAGCGGTATCAGTGGGGCTCGTGGCAGGAAACGCATGCCATCTTGCCTTCCTGGTCTTCAGCGTGGCAGGAGAGGCAGGAAGCGGTCTGGTCGTCAACCTTGTAGGTGGCGACGAATTTGCCTGCTTTCCAAGCGTTCAGGAGTTCAACGGTCTTGGCAGCGACGTCACCGGTCAGGCGGGCGCATCGCTCTTTTCGTTCATTTGTCGGAAGAAGATATCCGGACTTTGCGATCCACTTGGCATTGGACGCATGACAGAGGGGAGAGTCGGAAACTGACGTTACCAGCTCAAGCTTGGGATAGGGTTTTTCATCATATTTAAACCCGCCGGCTACGCCGATAGCGTTTGCTTCTTTGCTGGGGAAGGCGAATCCAGTATACCAGCCAACCAGTTCCGACACCAGTTTGTTGGTATCGGCATCGGGGGCTACCAGGTTGATAGCGGCAGCAGCACCATTCAACGCGCCGCAGATGGTTCCCCAGTTTGCGACACCGCCGCGTCCATAGCCGAGCATGCGGAGAGGAATCTGGTTGTAGGGACCGCCGACTTTTTCGCGAAGCATGGAAACAATCGCGTAAAAGCCGCCAAAAGAACAGCCGGCTTTCCAATATGCTGCATGTCCCCTCAGCCGGGCATCTTCCGGATCCAGTTCGACATAGGGAAGCGCGGCTTCCGGCACAGTACCTGCAGCCTGGGTGGTCTGCGCGCCGACAACACCGGTTCCAAGAACCAGAGCGCCTGCCGCGACACCGAGTCCGATACCGGTGGTTTTCAAGAAACTTCGGCGAGAAACCTGTTTTTCAAGGGCTTTTTCTAAATCCGCCATGTTTATCCTCCTGATTAATGCTGCAAAATTGCACAACTATCTCTGTCGTGAATTGTATCATTTATCAGGAAATTCGCAATAATAATTTATCGAATATTTTTTATATATAAGAATTTTATTTAATAATAGTACATAACATATGTATAGTTTTAATTTGAATTTCGATTTATGAAAAAGAAAAAGCCGCCCTTTTTAGGCGGCTTGCGACGGAATCCAGGCTGAAAATCTGCCGTTACGGCAATGGTTCAGCTGAAGGACCCATGCATATTCATTCTTTTGGTACAATTCGAATGTGAATCTCTTTTAGCTGTTTTTCGTCAACTTCGTTCGGGCATTGATCCATTGGGCTGACCGCGAAGCTGTTCTTTGGGAAGGCGATGACTTCCTTGATGGAGGTTTCGCCGGCCATAAGCATGACGAGACGGTCAAA
>JGI12104J13512_1002695_pt1 | contig 10818 bp, 15 predicted proteins | sample TerdegcTABiofilm_FD_13512 | JGI IMG/M metagenome (IMG submission 13512)
TCCTGCAGCACTCAATTCCCGGGCAACTTCCAGAGTATCCTCCACCATTACGCTCAAACCGTTTTCCAGGCAAGCCTCTTTCTTATTATAGCTGCCGAGGAGCAAAAGCCTGTCGTAAGGTATGTTATGGCGCTGCAGCCAGTCTTGCGTTTCTCGTTTATATGTTTCCTTTCTGGCCGTTATGATAAATATGTCGTGGTACTTTTTGATCCTGCTCAAGTAATACGCTGCACCTTTAACAGGACGAGGAGCTGACATTAAAAACCGGCCCCTCTGCTCTATGAATTTTTTTAGATCATCTACCGTAATTTCAAAAGTCTGAATAATATCAAAAAGATGGACTTCTTCCACACGCTTGTTTTTGTTAAAAAACCGGTTCATTTCATGAACCCATAATGATATACTATCCGCCAGAACCCCGTCTATATCAACCCCGACTCGCATATAAACAACCCTCCTATCTTTATCACTTCACTAAAATTCAATAAATTAATAAAACAATTTTTCAGCACAAGACAAACAAACATCCCCAACCACTACAGCATTTAGTGGTGGGATTAGTATATGTCATACCACCACAGATTGTCAATTTCCACATTTTTAAAATCCTCTTAAAAACAATGTTTTACCTAAATGGATAAAAGGCAAAAAATTTAAAGGGCCCGGCAGACCCGGGCCCACATTTAGTCCAGCAAGAGCTGGTTATATAAAATTATCAATAAGTAAAGACAAAGTTTCCGATAACAGAGCTCAAAGGCCTGGACCACAGCCATTCATTGTTTACCCATTTTGCAAAGAAATAAAGTGCTCCGTTAGTCGGGTCAATTCCGCTCAGCGCGTCTTTGGCCGCCTGGATGGATTGGGCGCTGGCAGGCCTGTTAATCCAGCCGTTCATCACAGGTTCAAATTGATAGGTACCATTATCATATTGATTAATTACATCACTTATTGAGTCTGGAAATTCGGGACTATCAATCCGATTTAACACCACCGCGCCAACCGCCACTTTTCCTTCGTAAGGCTCGCCGTCTGCTTCAGCGGTAATTAAACGGGCCAGAAGATCGACATCCGATAAAGAGGGCCTTTGGAATATACCGCCCCTGCTTACCTGGGGTACAGTCTGCCGTACCGCAGTTCCGGTAGATAAACCTGGAATAGTCAGGACCATACCCGGGTAGATGACTGTATCAACCAGGCCATTGACCTGCATAATATCATGGTAGCTAACGCCGAATCTCTGGCCGATCTGGTAAAGACAATCCCCAGCCTGGACAACATAGGAAGAACCACCACAATGCGAATCACTTTCCGGGATGTAAAGCTGCTGTCCCGGGTAAATCAGAGAATTCTGAATTCCATTGGCCTCCATCAGGGAACTCAGAGAAACACCATAATTGATACTGATGGTGTAAAGGCATTCTCCCGGTGTCACAGTATGGATAGCCGCGTAAGCACCGGCTGGGACTAAAAACACCCCCCCTAAAACCCAAAAAAACACAAAAATACGGGTAACAAAAGACAAACAAAATCCCTCCTCCGCCTCCGGGGTTAGCTGAAGGGTTCGGGTAGAGGGTACCCTACCATGTTAGCCGTTACGTGTTGCCGCTGAAAAAGCCTGGCAACATCAGCGGCTGCTCTGGATTCACCCCAAAAAAATCTTGTCCCCCGTACCCCGTTACCTGGGGATTCGGCATTTTTTTAACAATTATATCAGACCTTAGCAGGCATGGCCACACACAAATATTGACAGCTCATGCCGTTCAAGGTTTTATTTTACCCTTGAAGATCAAGCCGGCCAAATAACGGCTATGGTAATACCACTCGCCCAGTCCAACCAGCAGCGTTATAAGAACCAGGCCCAGAACCGGAACACTAACACCTTCCATCACTCTGGCTGTTTCCCACGTAACCACCACTGTGATAACACTATCAGCTATCACCGCCATCCTGTTGCCCCATAACGGCAGAACAATCAAATCAGCGAACAAATAAGCTGCCAAAGTCACCACTGACGCAGCAACAACAGATGTTAAAGTTGTAACCTTACCCACTGGAGGTAATATTAAACCAAGTACTGTGACAGCCAAAAGAAATTTCGTGATAATTGCATTAAAGTGTTTATTCTTAAACATTAACATCCCTCCATCGTCCGTAAACAGATTTTTTCTTCAAAAAAATAACCCCTACAGGGGGCACTTCATTCAGTTGGGTCATCTTTCTCTATTTTAGCACCACACATATAACAATATTTAGCAGTCAGGGGCAGCTCAGTCTGGCACTTGGAACATACCGGCGGCTTGGGGTGGAGTTTGTTTATCTGCACCTCCAGGTCGGCAATTTCTTTTTCCAAAGCCATGGTGCTTTTGAGCAATCGTTCCACTTCTTCTTCAAGACCCTTCTCACCCTTATACTGCATATAAACAAGATTCCCCAGAGCAGAAATATTGTTTTCCATTTCTTTTTCCAATTTACTTATTTCAAACTTTAACTTAGCCGCTTCAACAAGGTCACTGGATTTCTTACCTATCGTTTTTGCCCCTTCAGTAATCGTCCTGGCGCTTTCACTTACCTTCTTAAATATTTCCATACCGGCGCCCCCTTACTTTATAATCAGGTAGTATAATAGTATAATAATTCTAGGCAGGATACATACTTCCTCTCTTTCTCCGCAGTAACATTAAAATTATTTCCCTTTATCCAGCTGTTTCTGGTAATTATCAAGCTCGCGGTTGACAGCAGCGTCAGCCAGTTTATTTTCTTCCCTGGGCACATGGCTTAGGGATATTTTAAGATTAGGGTTGTCCGCGAGGCTCTTCCATACCCGTTTGGCTATTGCTTCCAGGGAGGGCTCTTTTATTTTATACTTCCGGTTAAACTGGTGCACCACCAGTTCGCTGTCAGCCCGCACCTCGGCCTCCAAACTTCCGTACTGGCGAGACAGGTGGACCAATGCTGTAACCGCTCCTTCCAGAGCGCTCCACTCCGCAAAGTTGTTGGTCAACCCGGTTCCGAGGAATTTACTCTTTGTAGCAAGCACACGGCCCTTTTCGTCAGCGATAACCATAGCAGCCGCAGCGAGCCCGGGGTTACCCCGGCTACCACCGTCGATGTTTACAAATAACTTCATGACAACAGGCACCCCGCATTTTACGCAATATTCGCATTGATTTTCTCTGCAAGTATTCCATATGCGCTTGTAGAATACCACAAATTAACAGATGAAGCAAGTTAAGATTGACTTTCACCTTTTGCTCAGCTAAAATATTATGAGAAGTGACTCAAAAATAAGTAAAATCAAGCTGATGTGGCTCAGGGGTAGAGCAGCGCACTCGTAATGCGCAGGTCGTGGGTTCAAATCCCACCATCAGCTCCAAAGAAAGTCAAGCGCCGCAAGGGTTTGCGGCTTTTGTATTTTTTACCATATGCCTTTTTGAGGGCTCTTGGGGACAGATTTGGGGACAAACTATTCCTAAAAATTCTTAATACAACACGTCAAAGCTGTCTCATAGGTGAAAGCTTCTACCAATACCTATTTTGTTTCTTTTAGGTATTCCCGCCAGCAGACAGCAGCATAAGCTGCATGAGAACGTCACAACCTGCATTGAGTACCATAGGGGTTGTTCCACTTGTTCCGGTTGTTCCAATAGGGAGGTATCTTCATAAGGACTTACGGTCTCCCGTTACCATTGTTACCATTGTTACCATTGTTACCATTGTTACCATTGTTACCTCGTTACCCTGCTATGCAGCCTATAAGCCGTCTTAACACACATTTATTATCAATGGTGTTGGGAAGAAATAACTATGTCGCCCAGCGACATGGTTTCATGGCACGAAGCAGGCCTCAACTACCCGCCTGCCTCTCAGACAGCCGTAGATGCCTCAAATTTAAGACTTGACCATTTCCAAAGGTTTTTTGTATTAGCCTTGCCACTATCTCCCGATTTTGGGCCATTTCTGCAAGCCAAAAGGCTGTATGGTACTCCCTGAAAAGGGAATTTGCCTCATATTTAGAATTGCTGTCCAGCTCTGCTTGTTCGTGCCAGGCCACCCCCTGGGGGGAGGGGTCTCGCCGGGCCGGAGAGACTCCTCTCACAGTTTTTACTTACCAAAAGGACCTCTCTTATGGTGTGTGCATTACTCCCGGTTATAGCGGTGTCAAAGTGACATTTTGGCTTTCGGCATCGAAAAGCCCAGCAATATCAAGGGTTTCCGGCTCTGCAAATTTGTCACCGCAATGTCACCGGGGGGTGTCAAAGGTGTCATCTTCGCAAACTCAGCCGCCCGACGGACGGTCTTCTCGCCAACGCCAGTAAGAGAAGCAACTTTCTCAGCAGTTTTCAAGTGCTCAATTTGACCACTTGATTTTCTATCTCCACCATGCTGTTTCTTCTGTCGCTCGTACAGCAGGTGGCGCATCCTCCCGAACGGCGCCGGGCGCCGTTCGGTACTGTTTTAGGTTAGCCTTTTTACGCTCCTCAGCCTTCGCCTCCTTCTCCAGCCACGGTAACATTTCCACGGCCACAGCAGCCTTTTTAAAGATAGTGTTTTTAGTATTTTCTTATATTCTTTAATACCCTGTATTGACGTTTTTTTTAGTTAATGATAGCATGTAATTAACCTTAGAAGAGTCGGGCGGTTGGGGTGACACTCACCAGGTTGACGGTTACGGCGGCCATCTGTAACCCTTTGGGGGAAACCCGGATAACCTGGTCTTGCCGTTAGGCACCCACATGGCAATGGGCGAGTCGCTAAGAAGCACCCCCTAAGGCACGCAGGTGTTTAAGCCTGCTTTTTTCTTTTTTCTTTGGGGGGTGTGGGGATTACTCACTTTTCACCGCTTTTTTTCTCTTTTCTTTCCGCGTTCTGGCTGGCTTTTTTCCTTGGGACTGCTTTCTATACCATGTTATAATAAATCGTCCGATAATGTCTAACAAAGTTGCTACGCTATCCTGTACATCAGGACCACAATTAGCCGCTAATATGCGCAGTTGCGGCAACTTGTTTAACAGTTTTATTTCTGCTTTGTTTAACTGTCGCATTGTTCAGCCTCCCGTCTATATGCCAACGTCACACCCTTCTCAAGGAGTTTACTCAGCAGGTAGGCGTCGCTGAGGCCCTGTAGATAGATATATCTTTGCTCCATTACGCTGATGGCATTTACAAGTTCCTCAAGCCTCATCATCATATCCTGGCCCAGCTTCTCCTTAATCATTCTCAAAACTTCGTTATATTCATTGTTGATATTGGCGTAGTCTTCATTTTTGTCTATATCTGCCTGTAGATCGTAAAATAGAATTGACCCCCGATCGTCAAATAAAACTGACCCACCCTATGATAAAATCTCCCTCGAGAGGGGGAGCCAAAAGAGGTGGTAAGCATGTACAAATGGCAACGCATCAAAGCACTGCATACCCAGGGGGTCAGCATCAGGAAAATAGCCCGGATGCTGGGTCTATCCAGGAATACCGTCAGGAAGTACCTTAAAGGAGACAATCCGCCACAGTTTAAAGCCCGAGAATATGAAAAACAACTGGACCAGTACCGGGAAGAGATCCAGGCCATGCTCGCAAAGGGCTACATTGGCACGAGAATCCACAAAGAACTGGTTCAAAAAGGCCATAAAGGCTCACTGTCCAGCGTACACCGTTTTCTGCGAGCCCTTAAAGAAGACGATAAAGCCGTTAAAACAGCCACCACACGGGTGGAAACCGGCCCGGGCAAGCAGATGCAGTACGATTGGAAAGAGTGGCTGCTGCCCGTTGGTGGAAAGCTGGTAAAAATATATATCCACGAAGTGGTCTTATCCTGCAGCCGGATGAAATTTTACACATTCTCCCTGACCATAACCACCGCCGATGTGATCCGGGCCCTGGTTGAAGCATTTGACTTTTTCGGCGGCTATGCCCTGGAGCTGGTGATAGACAATGGTAAGCAAATGGTTATTCTCCACCAGAAGGACGGTATCGTCCGTTACAACGACGAATTTCTGAAATTCTGCGGGCTGTACGGTATCCAGCCGTTGGCCTGCAAAAACTACCACCAAAGGGAAGGTAGTAGGCCAAGTACTCGGTTATTACCTCATACGCATGAGCAAACCTTTCAAACTCGTGCCGCTAATAGCACTGTCGCTCCAAACATTGCATGGAAGACCTCAATAGGGGCATTGATTAGGTGTCCGAACCGTATTTATTTTTTCTTTCCATTCGGGTCCCAAATTATTACCAGTTCAAGTTCTTTCTCAGCCAGAAGTCTCTGTACATGCTCATTTTGGGCACTTATCGTTCAAAGCCTCTTCTCCAACTCCTGAATACGTTTGGTTCTAGACTTGGACAGGGCACTCGCTGAGTCGTGCTGGCACGGTTCTTTTGGGGGGCTGTTAACGCCCGCTTTAACTGACGGCAAACCCTTTATTTTTTGGCCAAATTCAGTGGCAGGATTGGAAGGAGATTACCGCTAATTATGCGAATCAAGAAACCAGGATTATTTTGGTCTCGGGAGCAAAAACAAAAGAGCTTTCGGCCAACGTCCTGGCAGACACTGAAAGCTCTTCCCGAAACAGAACCACTGGAGTCCTGTTCTATGATTATCATAACCTTCCTGGGCGTGTCTGTCAAAGAATATTTGGCTCTTTATAGTGAAAAATCTCCGGATTTTAATTTTAAGTGTCCCATCTGCGGGTCTTGTAAACCTCACCGGCATGGCCATTTTGAACGGTGGGCCGCCGGCGAAGATGTTGAAGAACAGATACCTATTTATCGTTATCTCTGCCAAAACGGCAAGAATGGCCGGGATGCCACCATTTCTTTGCTACCCTGTTTTTTATGGCCATTTTATTCAATGCTGAGCGCTTTTATGGAAAAGGCTATCTGCCTCATGGTGAAAAATTGCTTGTCCTGGAGAGAGTTACTTGATATCCTTAACTCCCGTGCCGCTTTGATTTCCGGCAAAACCTTAATGCGCTGGGTCAGGGTAATGAGTAAGATTTTTGCCGAAGTGAATACGAAACTTTTGTCTTTGTTGTTGAAATACTTTCCCGGCTTTGGCTTACCCCCGGCATCGTTAACGGCTGACCGAACGGCTAATTTGGATCTTACCCTCTCTTTGGGCGGTTTTCTTCGCAAGTTTTAGGTATGCCAGCCCACCGCCAATTAAGGTGGGCTTTCCGGTGTTTAGAAAAAATGATCACCGTCATTGGCGGAAATGACCAATTAGTTGGTAAAATTGTTTATTGCCTGTTGACAACCGCCAGTGGCGGTTGTCAAAGGGCCGTCAAATAATGTGGGCATTAACACCCACTCAGGCCTCAGCGACGGAAGGCAGTTGAGTTTGAGCATTCTACATGGTATAATCTTACAAAAGAAGCACCGATAACCCAAATAAGTAGTGGTAATTATGACCTTCTTCAAAGAAAAACTCCTATTTTTAGGGAGTAGTGGCTTTTTCTAGGACAAAAAAGGGGGGCTCCCTGTGGAAGAAGTACTTAATTTAGTAGTCGAAAAGATAGTGAAGACTGTAAACCCCGATAAAATTATTCTTTTTGGATCCAGGAGCAGGGGGCAGGAAGGATCGTATAGTGATTATGATCTTTTGGTACTAAAGCGAGGAATAAATAATCGCCGCGCTTTGGCCCACCAGATCTATAGAATCCTGGTCGATGTTCCAGCTGCCGTGGACATACTTGTAGAAACCCCGGAAAAAATAGAAAGGTACCGTAATTCACGAGGGTTCGTGTATGCTGAGGCCGCAAGAGGGCGGGTAGTTTATGAGCGATGAACTATGGCGCCTGTGGTTCCAAAGAGCAAAAAGTAACCTCGCAAGGGCAGAACTTGGCAGGCAAAACTCAGATATTCTTTACGAAGATCTTTGTTTTGATGCCCAGCAGGCAGTTGAAAAGTCCCTTAAAGGTATAATGGCATTCCTGGAAATGGATACCCCGAAAACCCATTCTATTGGGTACCTTTTGAAGTTAATTGAAGAGTCCGGGAAAGTTCAGGTTCCCGAAAGACTTAAGGAAGCCGCGATTCTTACTGATTACGCTGTAACAACCCGTTACCCGGGAGACTGGGAACCAATAGATGAAGCTGAATACAAACGGGCAGTCTCGCTGGCCCAAGAAGTTTACCAGTGGGCGTTATCCCTCACCAACCAGGATGGAGAAAAATAAGCCCCGTAGAAGAACCGTCTTATTACCGGCCCAGTCCACAAACATCTTCTCTCCGGCCCGGTGCACCTGGCGCAGGGATGCGTGCCAGCAAAATATGGGGGATGTTCGCTCCTAAAGACTTGAGCTATGATTTTGACCGTGACCCGGCAAAACAGCCCGGCCTGGCGGAAATGACCAGCAAAGCCATGGAGGTGCTTTCAAAAGATAAGGATGGATTTTTCCTGATGGTGGAAGAAAGCAAAATAGACTGGGCCGCCCATGCCAATGACCCGGTGGGTGTTGTCAGCGACATCCTGGCCTTTGACAACGCCGTAAAGGCGGCCCTGGACTTTGCCAAAAAGGATAAGCACACCGTTGTCATCGTAGTATCTGACCACGGTAACGGTGGAATCTCCATCGGAGACCGGGAAACCAGCAATAATTACGATAAGCTGCCCCTTTCCACCTTCATCGAGCCTTTAAAGAAGGCCAAGCTGACCGGTGAAGGCGTCGAGAAAAAATTAAACGCCGACAGGAGCAACATCAAAGAAGTAATGGCAACTTATTACGGCATCACCGACCTGACGGAGGCTGAAATCAAAGCAATCAAAGAGGCCAAACCAGGCGGGTTAAATTCTGTTGTGGGACCGATGATCAGCAAGCGGGCCCATATCGGGTGGACCACCAACGGCCACACCGGCGAAGATGTGGTCCTGTACGTGTACTCGCCAATCAACGACCGGCTCACGGGAGTGATTGAAAACACAGATATAGCCAGGTACATGGAGAGAGTACTGGGCCTTAACTTACAGGAAACCACCAAAAAGCTCTTCGTACCGGCAAGGACCGCTTTTGAGGCCAGGGGAGCCAGGGTGATCTGGGATAACAGTGATCCCCACAACCCCGTAGTGGTGGTTATCAGGAGCGATGATAAATTAAAATTGCCGGTAAACAAAAATCTTGCCGAAATCAACGGTAAGCTGGTTAAAATGAACGGCCTGACCGTTTATAATGGCGTGACCACCTTTGTACCACAGGAAGCACTTGATTTATTAAATTAAATCGAAGCCACAGCAACAGCCTGGATTTACGGCAGTAAATCCCTGTTAAGCAGTCCACGCATTCCCTCCCTCTTGCTTATAGCCCGTCTGCTCCGGCGATGGGGCAGGCGGGCTACTGTTTTCACCTATCCTCAGGCGCTACCCCGGGCAGGATTATGACGAGGTGAGGGTTGCAAATCCCTTCTCATGGTAAAAGCAGATAGAAAATGGCCGCATACTTGACACCCTGGGCTTCTACCTGACCATCCTATCCTAGCGCAGGTTTGAACATTAACCCTTTTTTCTTGATTTTTTTGAACAGCTTTAATAGACGCATCCCAGGTGCGTCTTTGCTGAAGGCTTCGAAAATCCGTTCCAAGTCTTCTTCACCTCTGGTTGGCACAAGACACTTGAAGACCTCTACCAAGCGTTCGCGGTCCAGTTTAGGTTGGGCCCAAAGCCTGTCATGGTTATCGGCTATCCAGCGCATGAACTGCTTAAACCCCTCATATTCTTCTTCACTGAACTCGCTAAGTACGCGGTCCAAGTTAGGGGTACCGCCGGAGACGCTCATGTTGAAGCAACCCCCATTCAATGCTCCATTTGATTGATAATTGGCTACGGGGATGGAGTACCGTCCCCTGCTGTCTTTCCTATCCACGCATACGTTGAAGTGATTTGTACATCCTACCTTCGTTCCGGCATAGCCGAGGTTACGGTTTCGGGACCCTCCTGGGAACTCACCCCGCCAGAACGGCTCAACGCCGTCCCGGACGTAAAGATGAGTATACTCCAGATCCGGGCCGCCGTCAAAATCCTGATTGACCTGTACAGGGCGTTTGTGAATGAGTTGCCCTTAACCGTGCGCCCTTATTCCTGCAGGCACCCTTTCCTCCACCGCCACGGTGGCTATAACCGCTGGGTGGTCGTGGGTGTGTAAAGGCTATCGTCAATGCGGAGACAGGAGATGTGGAGTTTGTTCCCGTGAAGAAAACTAGGGTCGACGAAAACAACCTAACATCTAAGGAGATCAAGGATAAGCCTGGCGCCGCGAAGACTGGCAAATAACCTCCCGGTTTAATCCTTTTTTCCGCGCTAAAACCGGAACGTATTCCAGGATTTCCGCGACCACATTGGCGGTAGTGATAAGCAATTCATTATCCTCCACCGCCTGCTGCCAGAGCCGGTGGAGGTCAACACCGAAGCGGTACAGCCGGGCGCTACATCTACGGCCTGCGGAACGTGAATTTCTCCCGCTTGGCCCAGCAAATCAAGGGCCTGCGCTTCACTAAGATGCAGGAGAGGGCCTGTGTCGGACACAATACGCCTTACGTTTTCGTTTCTTTCATTTGCCGCAGCGCCCACGCGATATCCTCCCGCTGAAAATATTCCGCTAACTCAAAACGGCGGCGCCGAACAAACTCCAAAAGCGCCAGGCGCACAACCTCATCCTCCCTGCGAAACCAGCCCGCTTGCACCAGTGCAGCAATCTCCGCCGCCAACTTATCGGGCAAATCTACCTGAAGAGGTTTCATTATGCCTCACCCCCTGTACTTCCATCATAACCCAAACCAGCCGTTTTCACTATCCATTATAACCCTGTTCTCTAACTTGCCTCAAGCCGCTTTATTT
>JGI12104J13512_1002697_pt1 | contig 10817 bp, 6 predicted proteins | sample TerdegcTABiofilm_FD_13512 | JGI IMG/M metagenome (IMG submission 13512)
GCAAGGGGCGATTCGGTCCGATCCGTCCCGGGGAGGTGCGCCGCCGGAGAACGTGCCGCAGGGGTGCGGGCTCCGGGGCTGAGAGGGGTGAGCCCGGGAGTTCCGGGTGGACGTGGTGTTTGTGGTCGCGGTGCCGTGATGCGCCTGGGAGGGCTCGCGGCGGTCCTGGTGTTGCTCCTCGGCGGTGTCGGCCTCGGCGGGGCAGGGACCGGAACAGGTGCGCCTTGGGGGGGCTTTTCCGTCGCGGGCCTTTTCCCCTTGTGGGCATGTTTCGCCTCTGCCGCGTCTGCGGCGGAGAGTGCGGCGGCACAGTCCGGAGATCTCTCGGAGGATCTCCCCGGAACGACCGGCGGCCTTGACGCCCCCGCCTCTGCCGCTTCCCCCGTTTCCTCTTCCTCCGCCTCGCCTGTGCCTTCCATGTCCTCCGGCGGCGAGAGGGCGTTCTTCGGCGCCGTCGGCGTGGTCTGGAACGAGGACCGGGTCTGCGCGATCGGACAGGGGGTGTCGCCCCTTTCCGGCGACACTCCCCAGGGAAAGCTCTTGGCCCGAAGGGCAGCGGTCACGGATCTGCAGCGGAACCTTCTGGAGTTCGTCAAGGGGGTCCGGATCGAGGCGACCACCACGCTGGAGAACTTCATGACAAAGGACGTGGTCAGAAGTTCCGTGGAGGGCGTGATCGCCCAGGTGGAAATCTACGATTCGGACTGGCGCGACGGCATCTACACCGTGTACGGAGGCGTCCGGATGGGCTCCCTGCGCAGGGCCGCGGTGTCCCAGATTCCTGAAGTGAAGCGGAGATCCCTTCCGACCTACGAAGGAAAGGGGTTTCGCGAGCTGGTCATCGACGCCCGCTCCCTCGCCTTTCGCCCCTCTCTGGTGGTGCGGGTCCGGAGCGAAGGAGGCCGAAGGGTGTACGGCCCGGAGTTCATCGACAGAACCGCCTTTCTTGAAAAGGGGATGGCCGCCTACGTGGCGAAGGAGGAGACGGAGACATCGCTCCGGGGGGTGCCGCTCCGGGACGGGCCGCTTTCGGAGGCGGGGGCGGGGCTGCTTTACGACGTCGCCCGCGTCCTTTTGGGTTTTTCCCTTCCCGCCCGGGCCGACGAGGCGGTTCTCGCCGTCAAGGGCGTGGGCCTCGCCGAGGACGGCGCTCTCGTGATCGCCGACGACATGGCGGACCTCATCGAAAAGAACTCCTACGACTTTCGGGTGCCCGGCAACGTGACCATCATCACGAAGACCGCCGCCATCCGGGGCATCCTTCTCGATCTCGGAACGGAGGAGGCGGTTGCGGCGAAAGCGCCCTTCCGGTGGCGTCGTGCTTCCGAAGGCGATTCCTGAGGCGGCGCGGACGGCGGAAGGGCGGGTTTGGGCGGCGCTGCGGCGGCGGGGGGCGCTTCTTGCCGCCCTGGCGGTGTGTGCTGCGGCGCTGTTTTTCACGCATCCTCCTCTCTTCGTGCAGAAAACGGACCGCTCGTTTCTCGATCTCCGGTATCTGTGGACGTCTTCGCCGGCTCCCTCGCGGGAGATCGTCCTCGTTCTGGCCCGGGAGACGTCTCTGGCGGCGCTGGGGCAATGGCCCTGGAGCCGCCGGATTCACGCCGGGCTCATCGAGCGCCTTTCCGCGCTGGGTGCGCGGACCATCGTCTACGACATTCTCTTTCCCGAAACGAGCGACGCCGAGGCGGACGCGCTGCTCGCCCGGGCGGCACAGGCCCACGGGCGGTGCGTCTTCGCCACCCACCTCGCGGAGGATGCCGGAGAGGGCGGGGCGACGCTGCTTCTTCCCTACAGGGAGCTGGCCCGGTCCGCGGCGGCTCTCGGCGTGGCGGGCGTCGCGCCGGACATCGACGGTGTGTACCGCACGCTGGTTCCCCTGTGGCGCCACGGCGGGCGGGCCTTTCCCTCCCTGTTCCTCGCTGCCGTGGCGACGCACACCGGAGAGCCCATCGCCTGGGACGAGGCGGACAGAACGGTGTCCGTAGGTGCGCGGCGGGTGGTCGTGGATTCGGAGGGACTCTTCTTCGTTCCCGAGACGGATGAGCGGCTTTTTCCGGCCTTCGAGTTCGTCCGGGTGCTTGAAGGGCGTGTGCCGGAGGATGCCTTCCGGGACAGACTCGTGGTGGTGGGCGTGGAAGCGGCGGGAATTCTGGCCCGGGACATCCTTCCCGTCTCGCGGCGGGGGCGGGTGGAGCACCTGGCCGGATCGGTCTTTCTGGCCCTGGGCATGGACGTGTTCCTTTCCGCCGCGTCGGAATCCTCCGGAAAGGCACTGCACGGCGACGCCGCGCTCCTGGGGGCGCTTTTCTTTCTCGTCGCCGCGCTCTTTTTTCTTGCGACGGGGCTCTTTGCGGCGGGCTGGAAACGAAACGCCGCAGCGGCGGGAGGGCTTGTCCTCCTGCTCGTCTTCTCCGCCCTGCGCGCCCGTCTTTTCGGCGTCTGGCTCTCCCCCGTGTGGCCCCTCCTCGGATGTGCTCTTTTTCTCCCCACCGCGATGCTCTCCCGGCTGCACATCCTCAACCGGGCCGCCGAGGAAGAGCGCCTGCGCCTGCTCGACGGCGTGACCCGGGCCATCGCGAACGCCATCGACGCGAAGGATCATCTCACGGGGGGCCACTCCGAGCGGGTGGCGGCGCTGACCTGCCGCCTCGGGGAGAAGCTGGGCTTCTCGCACCTGGATTTGCAGGGGCTCGCCGTGGGCGCCCTGCTGCATGACGTGGGCAAGATCGCCATTCCCGACGCGGTGCTCCGGAAGGTGGGCAGGCTCACCCCCGAGGAGTACGACCTCGTGAAGACCCACCCTGTGCGCGGGAGGGAGATCCTCGCCGCGGTGCCCTTCTCGCCGGTGGTCTTCCGGGCGCTGGAGGAGCACCACGAGAAGATGAACGGCGGGGGCTATCCCCGGGGACTTGCCGGGGAGGAGCTTTCCCTCGCGGGCAAGATTCTCGCCGTGGCGGACGTGTTCGATGCCCTCTCCAGCGAGCGCACCTACAAGGACGCCTGGTCGCTGGAGGAGATCCGGGGCTTTTTCGAAAAGGCTCGGGGGACCGAGTTCGACCCGAAGGTGGTGGACACGCTCTTTGCTCTTCTCGACGACCTGGACCCGATCTTCGAGTTTCTTCCGGCGCCCCGCGGGGAAGCCGGCGCGGGCGGTGCGGCGGGCGTCGGCGGGCCGGAACCCGAGCCGGAGCCCGCACATGCCGGAAGGGCGCAGGATGCTTCGGAGGAGCCGGACGGCGGAGGCGCATTGCCCCGGAACGGCCAGGAGGACCTCCCGTCGGAGAAAGACGCCTCCGTGGAGCCGCTTCGGAGGGTGCGGGTGCGNTCTGTCCGNANCCGCTGACGGAGGATCGGGACGGAAAAACCGCGTGCGCCTTACATGTGCAGGAGGATCTTCAGGGAAACCCAGAAAAAAAGAAGAAGAAACGCCATGGCGAGGATGGCGTAGAAGAGTTCTCCCGCGAACCGTCCCGTCCCTTCGATGAAGATGCCCAGGTACCTGAGAAGAACGCCCAAACGCCTCAGAAAGACACCCAGATGCCTCAAGAGAGCGCCGGCCATTCCGAAAAGGACGCTGGTTCCGGCGAGACGTTTTCGGATCATGAAAGCACCTCCGTAAAGGGCTCGTGGAGCTGGAGCGGCGCGGGTGCAACGGTCAGTTTTTTTGTTGCGGGAGCGTTTGACGACATGGCCCGATGGANCGGTTCGGGCGCGGCTCTGTGGATTTCGGGAGAAAACGAGCGCATTTTCCGAGGATGCGTCGAAGAGACGGGAACTCTGATCAAGCAGGAATTGCCCTCTCTCGATTTCCATTGCATCGCGTTTTTCCGAGATCGGCGTGGCATTTTTCGGTTCCATGCGTCGAGGGCCCGCCAAGGACACGTCGAGGATGCGTTCATGGTGTCCACGGAAGTCATTCTACCGTTTCGACGGGCGGCTGGCGATGACGGTTGGAGACGTGTTTCCCCAGGGTGGGCCGGAGTGACCAGCCGCTAAAGCAAGGTGCCTCCGCGGAGCGGATTCGGGGGGTGCGGGTGCGGTCTGTCCGGATCCGCTGATTTGTCCGTGTCGTTCCCAGGCATGAAGGGACGCTCGGAAAGGTGCGGGTGGTCCGGGTGGGGCAGGGAGCGGAAAATGTATGCTCTGTTGAGATTAGACACCACCTCAGTAATTTGCTATTCTTCATGCGTATGGTTTACGTTTCTTTGAGATCTTTTGTACTTCTTTGGATGCGGGACTTCGCCGGACGCCGTGGTTCCGTTCTTTCGTTGTTCTGCTGTTTCGCTGTCCAGTCGTCTCGTTCGCTGTTCCGAGAGGCGCCCGGAGGAAGCGTCTCCATCGTCGGGGCTGTGCCGTTTTTGTAAGGAGTGATCGGGGAGAGAGCCCCCGAAAGGGGGCGGGGAGCGTGTCCGGAATGTTCCCGACGGGAGCCCGGAGATAAGCCGCCAGGGAGGTGCGCATCCATGACTGAATCTGCGAAGAGAACCGGGTGCAACAGAGAGATCGCAGCAGCCTTGCCGAACCGGATGAGCCGATGCTTCGTCGGGCCTGCAGGATCCGGAAAGCTGCTGCGCGGCAGGGGCGGGAGGATCCTGTCGTGCGCACTCCTTCTCCTCCTGCTTGCGCTTCCGGTGCAACCCGCTCCGGCGGAGGAGGCGGGAAGCACGGATCCCTTCGCCGACGCACATACGCTTCTGCTCGACGAGGAGATGATCGTGCTCCGGCAGCCCTACGGAAGCGCACCCTATTCCGATGTCTTTCTGCCGAACAACGACAATTTCAGAGGCGGGGAATGGCGCGACCTGAACGACCGACGGACCTCCTGGACAACGCCGCCGCCGCGCCAGGACGGAAAGATCGGCAAGGCGGCGATTCTGGTGCGCGACGACCGGAACACACAATACCTGGCGCAGATCTGGGAAGTTCCTTCGTTGACGCCGCACCCCTATCCCAATCTTCTTCTCTCGCTGACGCCGGTCGATCAGAACGGCTACAAGGCCGAAGCGGGACAATATCGGGTTTACGAACCGGTACTCCCGAATACGGTGGGTGTCGCCGCGGGAGATCTCGACGGAAACAGGGCGAAGGAGCTGATCGTGGGCTACGGCAACGCCATGGGGGGCAATTTCAACGTGCAGTTCCTGATTCTGCCCGCGTCCTTTCCCCGGGAATTTCCTGTCTCCTTTGTCTCGTCGTCGATTCCACGCATGGACACCAGATCGGGAATCCGTCTTGCCGCGGGCGATGTGAACGGCGACGGCAAAGACGAATTCGCGGCCATGTACGTGGCGGAGTCGGGGTATCCGGTGGTGGTGCTTTTCGATGTGGACATGGCCCGGTGGCGTGTGCGTGTTCTCGGCGTGCATCAGCTCGACGAGAAGCCCTGGACGCAGCAGTACGGGCAGGATTACTTCGATCTCGCCTTCGCCGACTGGGAGGAAAACGGACGGGCGATGCTCGCCTGTCTCTTCACCTATGTGAGTTCTCCCAGGATCCGTCTGTTGCGCGTGGAGAAGAGCGAAACAGGGGTGACCTTTTCGACGGTCTTTACGCGCGATATATGGTTATCGCCCTCGCCGTGGCTGAACGGGCCCTTCCGGCTCAGGGTGGCCGATCTCGACGGCGACGGCAGGGATGAAGTGGTCACCGCCTTTCCGCGTTCGGGCAATGAGGCGAACGTCGCTGTTATCTACCACGCCGGGGAAAACCATGCCCTCGCGGAGACGACGCTTCGAAACTGGAGCGGGAGCGTCGGGGAGGCACTGCTTCTGGAGACGGGAAGTTTTTCAGGGAAACTGCACCCCACGGCGGCGACGAAGAACAAGGGGCAGGCGGTCGTCCTCCACGGCAACCAGGTGTGGCTGCTTTCGCTGGAACGGCGGGGGCAGGGGGCGTGGATAGAAACCCGGTCGTGGGTTACGCTTCCGTTGGGGTCAAGCTACCGTCTCCTCGTGGGTGATCTGGACGGCGACAGCATGCTCCTCGGCTATCCGACGCACATCACGCTGGAGAACCAGATTTCGCCGATCCTTTTCCTCAACGAGCCGCCGAAGCATATCGACCGGGACACTTCGGGAAACGTGACGAACTACACGCGCCAGGACGCGCTGTTCATCCAGTACGCCCAGAGCGAGGCCGAGTCCAAGGAGACCACGAACACGCTCGCCGTGGAGAGCAATCTCGGGGGCTCCCTCGGCACGGAGGCGGAGGGCGGCGTCGATCTCGGCGTCGTGCAAGCCTCGGTGAAGGTGAAGGCCTCTATCAATGCCTCCGTCGGAAAAAAGGAACAGGACATGGCGAGGAACTATGCGGCCCGATCCACATCCCTCATGGGGCAGACCAATCGCGATGACTTCGTTCTCTACCGCTGCCACAAGGTACACCTCTGGCGCTACCCCATCCTCGGGTGGTTCAGCGTGCCCGATGGAAAGACCAGGGAGGGGCAGACCTATTACCAGATAGCCGTGCCCGAGTCGGGTGCGGAGGACCAGGCGGTGTACTTCATCGCGGGACGTAACGTGGGCTGGTATCATCCGACCCACATGAACGGCAACGTCCTCTCCTATCCATCTGGCAGCGGGCAGCTCGGTGATTACAAGAGCGAGAACCTGCTCTCCGGGCTCGTCACGCTTGATGTCGGCGGCGGCAACCGCGCCGTGCGGACCATCGAATGGGGTAGCGAGGAGGCCCGGGAGAAGCTCAAGTCACAGAACGTCCTCATGGGCCTCGATCTCGAGGTGCAGAGCAGCGCCAGCGCCCAGGTAAGGATCTTCAAGGGAAACGCCACGACGACGGCGAGCTTTCATATGGATGAACGGACAACGCGCACCAGTTCGTCCACCACCTCGGTGACGAAGAAGAACGCCTTTGCAGTGGAGGTGCCCGCGCTCTCGTCGCCCCTTGCCTACACGATTACGCCGCTCATGTACAGGACCGACGGAGGGGTTCTCAAGACGCCGCACCTCGCGGGGAACATCGCCGGGCAGACTGCCTGGAACGCGCGCTACGGCGCGGCTCCCGATCCGGCGCTCAACCTTCCGCACCTCTGGCAGTATCGCAACGACACGTGGAGGTGGTCGGAGAACGACGACGGGACGAACCCCGAGGCGCGAAAGATCCGGGGCATCTTCTTCCGGAGAAAGAACGGGACCGATCTCGGAACCTCCATCCCTCTCGGCGAAGCCGCAGTCATCGCCGTGCGCGTGCACAACTTCAGCCTGAAGGACTGTCCGTCCGTGGAAGTCCGCGCGGAGGTCGTTCCCTACGATCCGCAGACCGGCAAGGCAACGGGCGATCCCGTTCGGCTGGAGAGCTTCCGGACGCCTGCGATCAACCGCTGGGGTGCGTCGAGGGCGAACTGGGAGGAGGCGACGTTCCAGTGGAACACCGCTTCCTTCACCGAGGGCAACTACAGGGTTCTGGTCACCGTGAATCCCGAAAGGGCGGTTCCTGAGCTTCCGGAGCGAGCCCTGAACGAGCCCTTCGACAACAATCACGGATGGTACGAGGTCTTCCTGCATCGCAACCGGGGAGCTCTCGCCGCGGACCTCGCTGAAAAGGGGCTCGATCTCGACGAGGCGGCTCCGAATCTCGCGGTGGGGCTCGACATCGCGAACACTCCCGAAGACGGACGCTCCTTCGACCCCGAGGAGGTTGTCCTGCTTCGGGGAACCGTCCGGAACGAAGGTGATGTGCCGACGAGCGACATCGCGCTCTTCTTCTTCGACGGAGATCCCGACCGGGGAGGCGTGCCTTTCGCCGGTCCCGTGATCGCCGGGATCAAGCCGAACGAAATGTACTCCCTCACGGTGCCCCACATCTTCGAAACGCCGGGATCGCGCCGGGTGTTTCTGAGGGTGGTGCCCAAGGTGGGCGATCCTCCCGAGGACAACACGGCGACGGTCGTCGTGCCAGTGAAGGGTGACTCCGGGTCGGGGTGTTCCGTCGGTTCGGCGGGTGCGGGCGCAGCGGCGCTCCTGCTCGCGTTGCCGCTGCTCTTGCTGCGCCGTAGGTGAGAAGCGCATCCTTCGCGGCTCCGGCGCAAAGGCTCCAGGACAACCAAGAGGAAGCAACGGAGACCGGCGCGATTCCCGCGGAGGCGTGACCTCTCCGGAACCCGCGCTCTTTGCGGAAGCAACGCGGACTGATGTGATCCCCGCAGGCGGCGACAACGCGCCTGCGGGGATCGCGCTTTTGCGGCCCTGCGCTCCGGCCTCTGGGCGGCGCATGTGCGTCCGGGTCCGTCTCCAGGGACGGAAGGTCCTGTGCCGGGCGTCGTGACACCGGTGCTTTCGCTGTCTCCGCCCGTCGCAGGGTGCTATACTTTCCGTGATGCGCGGCGTCCTGGGGCGCCCTTGTGTGTTTCGGCCCGGCCCGTCCGGTCCGGAGCTCCCTCGGGGTTCTCCGCGGCGGGGCGTGCGGGGCAGTCGATCTTTCGGGAGGGAAGCGCGATGACGATGGCGACGCTTTTGGCGGTGGCGCGGGGGGAGCATCCCGCGGACCTCGTGCTTCGGGGGGCCCGGATCGCGAACGTCTTCACCCTGGAGTACGAGGAGGCGGAGGTGGCGCTCTGGAAGGGGCGCATCGCGGGAATCGGAAAGGGATACCGGGGGGCGGCGGAGGAGGATCTTTCGGGGCTGGTGCTGGCGCCGGGGTTTTTCGACGGACACTGCCACATCGAGAGCACGCTCCTCACCCCCGCGGCCTTTTCGGAGCCGGCGGCGGTGCGGGGCACGGCGGCGGTGGCGGCGGATCCCCACGAGATCGCCAACACCTGCGGCCTCGCCGGGGTGGAGTATCTGTGGCGCGAGGGGTCGGGCTGCCCGGTGACGTTTTTTGGGCCGCCCCCTCCTGCGTGCCCGCGTCGCCCTTCGAGACGGCCTTCGAGACCCTGGACGCGACGGCTCTGGCGACCTGTTTCGCCCGGGGGTGGTGCGACTCCCTGGGAGAGGTGATGAACTATCCCGCGGTGACGTCGGGGGACCCGGAGCTGTGGAGCAAGCTCTTCGCCGCGGGATCCCGGGTGAAGTCCGGCCACGCGCCGGGGCTTTCCGGCGGGGAGCTTTGCGCCTACTGCGCCAGCGGCTGCGACTCGGACCACGAGAGCGTCACCGCCGCGGAGGGGCTGGAAAAACTGCGCCGGGGCATGTGGCTCATGATCCGCGAGGGGGCGACGGAGCACAACCTGGAGGAGCTGGCTCCCCTCGTGGCGGCGGACGAGGCCCGGTCGAGCCGGTGCATGCTGGTGAGCGACGACCTGACGGCACGGTATNTGCGTGACCGGGGGCACATGGACGAGAAGATCCGCCTCGCCGTGCGGCACGGCATCTCTCCCCTGGCGGCGCTGCGCATGGTGACCCTCTCTCCCGCCTCGTATTTCGGGCACCGGGACCGGGGCGCGGTGGCGCCGGGATATGTGGCGGACCTGGTGGCGGTGGACGATCTCGAATCCTGCCGGGTCCGGCGGGTGTGGAAAGAGGGGCGCCTCGTGGCGGCGGAAGGGCGCCTCGCCGTCCCTGCGCCGCCCCGGGCGACGCCTCCCGCACCTGTCCCCCTCCGGGTCGCCCTGCCGCCGGAAGAGGACTTCTCCCCGGCCGTGCCGAAGGGTGCACGGCTCCGGGTGATCGGCCTCCGCCCCGGGCAGGTGGTGACGGAGCACCGCATCGTGGAGCCGTCGGTCCGGGATGGACGGGCTGTGCCGGAGGCGGGGCGGGATCTGGCGCTCCTCGCCGTGCTGGAGAAAAACCGGGGAACGGGGCGTCTTGCCCTCGGATTCGTCCAGGGGCTCGGGCTCCGCGAGGGGGCGCTGGGGTCGTCCGTGGCCCACGACGCGCACAACTTCGTCGCCGCGGGCATGGATGCGCGTTCCGTCCGGCGCGCCCTGGCGGCGCTCGTCGCCGCGGGGGGCGGCCTGGTTGCCGTGCGGGGGGACGATGTGCTGACGTCGCTGCCGCTTTCCGTGGGGGGGCTCATGCACGCCGGAACGGCGGAGGAGGTCGTGGCGGGGCTGGACGCCGTGGAAGCCGCGGCGGCCCGGCTCGGGACGCCCCTCGAACACCCCTTCATGGCCATGAGTTTTCTCTGCCTCTCCGTGATCCCGGAGCTGAAGCTCGCCGACACGGGATACGTGGATTTGTCGAGGGGCGGGGCGCAGTCCCTTTTCGTGGAAGGAGCGTGAGGAGCGTCCGGATTCGGCGCGGCGATGACGATGCACAACGGACGTCGGTCCGGGGGAACCGCAAGAACCGAACGTGGCGGAAAATCCGGGCCGCAGGCCGAAAACATCTTCTGCAAGCATCTTCTGTACGTATTTTTGCAAGCACCTTACGTATCTTTTGAGGGCATTCTACAAACATCTTCTGAAAAACATTTTCTTGAGGAGGGAATACCATGCTGTCCTGGCTCGAACGCCGTTTCTCCGTCCGTGAGGCGGGGAGTGACGGCAAGACGGAAATTCTCGCGGGCATCACCACTTTCATGACCATGGCCTATATCATCTTCGTGAATCCGAGCATTCTCTCCAACACGGGCATGCCCTTCGGCCCGCTCATGGTGGCCACCTGTCTGGCCAGCGCCCTGGCCACGCTCTGCATGGCCTTTCTCGCCAACTATCCCATCGCCCTGGCCCCCGGCATGGGACTCAACGCCTTCTTCGCCTTCGGAGTGGTGCTCGGCATGGGCATCTCCTGGGAGGTGGCACTGGCGGCGATCTTCCTCGAAGGGGTGCTCTTCATCCTTCTCACCATGACCCGCCTGCGGGAGAGCATCGTCAACGGCATTCCCAAGTCCCTGAAGATCGGCATCTCCGCGGGGATCGG
>JGI12104J13512_1002699_pt1 | contig 10804 bp, 7 predicted proteins | sample TerdegcTABiofilm_FD_13512 | JGI IMG/M metagenome (IMG submission 13512)
TTCAACAGGACGGGACCGCGGCGTACACCGCGGTCCCCAAGACGAGCTTGGGAGCGCGTCCGCCCACGCAGACATCACCTCCTCACCCGTTTCCGGCCGGTCTCCTGACTCGCGGTCCTTCTTCGCCGCCCCTTCCCGAAACCTGGGGTTTCAGTGGTTCCATGCGGCGTCGTCGCGCTTACAGTGGCGGGGCCGTGCCGGATTTACACCGGCTTCCCGTTCGGAAAACTTTTGTGACGCCACCGGAGGGCACGGCGGCGGTTCTCCGAAAACCGGAAACGTTTCCTTTCGAGTTGTGGAGTGCCGCCCGGAGAGCGGGGGCGACACCGGAAAGACCTGCTGCCGAAGTTTCCTTCAGACGGTCTCCATCAGGGGCAAGTATACGCGAAAACGGGACGAGAGGAACCCCCCTCCCGTTCTCAATGTCCGGTGGCTGCCTCCAGAGAGATACTCCGGGTGAGCATCTCCGTCACGAAATCCAGTGCTCTTCGGAATCCTCCGGCGGAATCACCCGCGAGTCCTGCTCTTTGAGCGGAGAGAGACTCCGCGAAAGCCCGGCGAAGAACGGGCATTTCCACCAGAGGGCTCCGCCCCGAGGCGAGGGATTCCATCACGATATATCCTGCGTCCGTAAGCGATGGAAGAAGCGGGCCACCGACTCGTTCGGCCACGCGTGCCCCTCGTTCCAGGGCGGTACGCCGGTACCAGGAAGGTTCTTCGCTGCGGTGCACAAGGCGGAATTTCTCTCCCGGAAGCTCCGGGGAGAAACGCGTTGTTTCCCCGCCGTTTCCTTTCAGAAGCGGCTTCAGGGATGCTTCAAGAAAGGGAACGAGTCCTCGGCCGTCGCCGAGGAGATTTCCGAGAGACACGCTTTCTGTTCTTCCGTCGGCGAACACCAGGAGGACGAATTGCCCTTCCAGAAGGCGTGCCCAGGTCGGATCGTCCACCTCCGCCGCCTGTTTCACCGGGAGAAGGGTCGCGTCCAGGGTGGCGCCGAAGGTTTGGGCAATGCGCTCCACCATGGCTTTCCATTCCGACGACGCGGCATGCAGTCGCAGCACCCGGAGGGCGAAGGCCTCCTGCACCAGTTCTCCCGTATCGGCTACGAGTTCCCCGTCCGAGGGAAGAAGAGGAGCGGTGCGAACGAACCAGCGTTGCCAGGCCATGGTGAGCCAGGGAAGAAAATCCGCGTCCAGACGTCGCGTCTGTGCGTCGAGCCAAGTGTCGGCAAGGGCTGCGGCAGTGTTTTCCGTCCGCGTTGCCGCCGTTGCGACGGCCTCGGAGAGCGCTTTTCCGGAAGAGACGGAAAGTTTCCCTGCGATGTGCCGCTCCCTGCTTTCCCTGAAATGGGGCGACGGTTGGAAAAGGGTGTTCCGCAGGAAAAAATGCCCTCCTCCCGCGGCGAGGACGACGAGGACGAGAAAAGCCAGTCCGAGGCCGAGTCGTTTTCCTGCGCCGCTCCCTCTCTTCGGGAGGGAACTGCGTTTTTCCGTTTCGACGGTCTCCTCCGGCATGTCCGGACTGTTTTCCGGGCGGAGGTCCTCCTCGTCGGCCCTCCGCCTGGAAGAGACGAGGGAAAGAAAGATCCAGAGCAGCAGAAATCCTCCTGCGCCGAGGAAGACCGAAGGTGTCCCCCAGGGGGGAAGCAGGTTCAGGAGCATGGCGGGAAACAGGAACAGGCGACCCGCGGGAATCATGAGGCGGGCGATGCCGGGTGACACCGCTCCGAGTGAGGCGAGTCGGGTATCGCCCTCGCGGAGAGCCAGATAGGCCGCAAGACCGAAGGCTCCCTTGGAATTCCTCCGCAATCCCTCCAGAAAGGCCTGGGGCGCTTTGAGTTCCCCGAAACGACGGGAGGCGGCGAGGCCCCATGTTCGGGTGATCTCCAGGAAAGCCCGATTTTCCGGGCCGAGACGTTTCAGCATGGCCGACGCGTCGGCGAGGTCCGTCGGCGTGGCAGCCAAGCTCAGGATGGAGAACACCGATGCGGCGTGCCACCCGGCATTGCCGTAGAGGGTCCACAGGAGGGCCGTCGCCTCTGGAGAGGATGCTGTCAGAAGCGCTTGTCCCGCCTCGCCGGGCGAGGCGATGCCGCCCTTGTTCGCGTCTTTGGTCGAAAGAGCTTTTTCCGCAGCCGTGAGGAGCGTCGCGAGTTCCTTGCCGGCGGAAACGATCGTCGGAGCGCCATCGCTGCCTACCGAGGCAAGGACCTGCTCCACCCGGAGAAGGTCTCCCGGCCCGTAGGCGCGCACCGTTCCGGTCGTTGCCTCACTTTCCTGGACACCGGTGAGCCATGTTCCGGGCGAGACGGTCCATCCCAGAGCGGCATCCAGGTCGAGGCGTCGTACCAGGGCTCCCCGAAGTGCGTCCTCGTCAAGCGATGCTTCTTCGGAAGGAGCGAACGTTCTCAATGCCCGCTCCGTCGGAGGAGGCACGAGGCGCTCCCGGAGAATTTCCAGTGATTCCGCGTCGCCGATGCCCTGGGCTTGGCAGAAGTCGAGGATGCCGACCGCCGCGGCGGGTCGTCCCTCCCGGGAGGTGGCGATGGCGAGGGAGACGAAATCCGACGGTGCCAGCGCGCTCAGAAAAAGTCCGAAGAAGGACGCGCCGAAGAGTCCCGCGAGAAGCAGAAAGGAAAACGCCCCCCAGAGAAGGCGCACGATCGTGCCGGTCATGAAGGTCACCTCCGGTGTAGCGGGCCGGGTTGGAGATTCCCTGCCCTTTTCGGCAAGTATAGCCCAACTCCGCAGTGTCGTCCTCGGCAAAAGCCCCGGGAGAAGGTCCCTTGTAGGGAAAATGGTTTTTGCCTTCCGTTCTTCCGCGCAAGGTCTCAGGGATGGGCTGCCGCTCCGGGCGCGTGGATCCGAACGTTCGGGAACGTTTCTTGACGCTTCTTTACCTTCCTTGACCGCGTCGTTGCATACCCAGGGCTACACTTTCGTCGTAGAACGCGGAGCGTGGCGGTCCGGGTCAGGACGGAGGGACCGCATCGGGTGCCTGGACGGTATCCGTGGAGTCCTCACATTCTGAAGGAAAAAGTGGATGCGTGGAATTCGGATGTGGAACGGGAGGAATGTGACGGTGCGGAAACTGATTGGAGTGATGATGTGTTCGGTACTGGCGCTCTTCGTCATGTCCCTGTCGGCGTTTGCGAATGCGCCGAAGGACGTGCGGCTGAGCTGGAACCAGGCGGACAGGGTGCTCGATGTCCGTGTGATTCACAAAACCGAGGACCCGAAAAGACATTACATCAGACGGATCCGGGTCCTGGTGAACGGCAAGGAAGTCGACGACAGGCGCTACAAGAGGCAATCGGATTCTGGTGGCGTGCATGAGCGGTTCGTCCTCGGAAACGTGCCGAAAGGTGCGACGATCACGGTGACGGCCTTCTGCAATCTGGAGGGATCGGCAACGAAAAGCCTGAAGACGGGACAGGGCGGTTCGGGCCAACCGGAGAAGCCCGGGCCGAATCCGAATCAGCCCGACAAGCCCAAGCCCGATCCGAACAANCCGGGTGCGCCCGAGCAGCCGGGNAAGCCGAAACCGACGCCGGACCAACCGGAGAAGCCCGGGCCGAATCCGAATCAGCCCGACAAGCCCAAGCCCGATCCGAACAAGCCGGGTGCGCCCGAGCAGCCGGGTAAGCCGAAACCGACGCCGACGCCGGAGAAGTCGCATCACGGATAATGCGAGAGAGCGATGTCGGATCGTGCGAGTTCCTGATGTTCGCAAAGAGAGCAGGAGCGGAGACGCCTTCCCCGGACGCGGGAGGATGCCCATGTCCGGGGGCGTCGGGCCTATCGGTTCGGGAACGACGGAGTTGTTCGCCTGAGGGAAAAAAGACCGCCGCAGAAGGAAACCTGTCGATACACAGCCGAAAAGTTTTCGCGTTCGAGCAGGGCGAGCGTTTCGTCCGCAGCCCAGTAATGTTCGTCCTTGTCCCATTCCGCGGCCCAGCGCAGGGCTGCCGCGGTCCTTTCTCGAACGTCGGGAAAGGAAATATCCGCGATCAGCAGACGACCCTCCGGAAGCAGGTACGTTTCCGCAGCCTTCCGGAGGATGTGCATTTTCGTTGTCAGGTCGAATTCATGGAGAACGTAGGCCGAGACGATCCGATCGAATTGTCCCGGAAGCTCCAGGGGCCACTCGCCGAGGAGGTCGCCCCTGAGAAGGTGGGCGTGGGGAAGTTTTTCGCGGGCTTTTTCAAGCATCGATGCGGAGAAGTCTACTCCCCAGACGGTACAGCCCCGCCGCACGAAGCGTTCCGCGAGATTGCCCGTTCCGACGCCCAGGTCGAGTACCTTCATGCCCTGTGTCGTGTCCGCCGTGGCCACCAGGGCGTCCAACACGTCCTCGTAGCCGTCAAAGGGAAAACGTCCCGAAAAGGACGGGACGATCCGATCGTATTCCGCGGCCCATCGGTCGAAGAGTTGTTCCCGATCCGGATTTGTCTTCATGGGGGTGTGGCGCATCTCCTTCATCGATTGCCAAGGTTCCCTTGCCCTTCCGGCGCAGCGACGTGCGCCGGAAGTAGAGTCCCGGTCATCGTGAAGGACAAGCGACGGAGAATTCCGAATTCCCGCGGACGCGACGCACGAGGTGAAGCCGGTCGGGGAACTGGTATGATTGATTGGAGAAACTCGAGACGTTTCTCGCCCGAGGAACGATCAACGATCAAGGAAGGTGTTTTCCGTGAAGATCTTCTCGAAAGTGCTGGTGGTGGCTCTCTGCTGCCTTGTGGGAGGAGCGGCCTGGTATGTGGCCTCGGCGGAACGGGGCGACATCACGATTCCGGAGCCAGAGGCGCGTCCCTTCGAAACGCCTCCGCCCGTGCCGGATTCCACCGTGGGGGTTCTCCTCGAAGTGCCCCTGGCGGAACTCCAGACCGTGGTGAGTCGGGAGCTTGCCTCGGATCTGGACGGAACGAGCCCCGTGAACGAGGGGGCGCTCAGGGGAACACTCGCGTACCGTGTCCGCGCCGACGGAACGCCCAAAGTTTCGGGCCAGGACGGACGACTCCGGATCGATCTCCCCATTGCCTTCTCCTTGCGCCTGGACGGGACGGCCAGCGGGCTCGGGTTGTCCCTTCCCATCCGTACCGGAACGGAGGGGGCCCTCACCGTGACGGTTTCGCTGGCACCCCGGGTGGACGAGGAATGGAACGTCCGGAGCGACCCGAAGCTCTCCTTCCGATGGCGCCGCTCGCCCCAGGTGGAGGTGCTCGGAGCACGGATTTCCATCGAAAGCGTCGCCACGGAGTATCTGGAGGGACGCATGCAGGACGTGCTTCCCCGTATCGAAGAGGCCCTGTCGGACTCGTTGCGTTTGCGGGAACGCGCCGAGGAGGTCTGGAAGGACCTTTGCGAGCCACGGCTTTTGGCGGAATCGCCGGATCTCCGGCTCTTCGTCGAGCCGAGGGCGATCTTTCTCGCCAGGCCTGAGGTAGACGGGCAGTCCCTGCGTTTCCGCCTTTCCGTGACGGCGGGGCTCTCTCTCCGCGGCGGAACTCCCTCCGGAGAACCCCTTTCCGCGCCCCCCTTGCCGCCTCTTGCTCCGTCCGGCGCACACCTGGAGGGCATCTTCCTGCGCTTCCCCGTGGCGGTTTCCTGGGAGGAACTTTCCGACTGGGCGCAGTCCGAGGCGGCGGGACGGCCCATGGATCTCGGGGACGGTACGAAGGTGATCATTCGGAAGGTGCGGGTCTTCGGAAACGGAGACCGCCTCGCCGCCGCGGTGGACGTGGAGGCGGAGCGACAGGGAGGACTTCTGGGGAGACGCGCCTCGGGGCGGATCTATCTCGAAGGGAGGCCGGACTATGATCCCGCATCGCGGGTACTGGGCCTTCGGGAGTTCGATTTCGACGAGAACACCACCTCGGGACTCGCCAGGGCCGCGGCGTGGCTCGCGAAGCCCCTTCTCGTGCGCCGCATGGAGGACTCCCTTCGTTTTCCTCTGGCGGAGAAGACCGACGAGGCGAAGGAACTTCTCCGCCGGGCTCTGGAGAATCTGACGAACGAGGAGATGTCCGTCTCCGGGGATGTGTACGATGTGACGGTGGAGGGACTTTTCGTCACGCCCCAGGCGCTTGAGGTGGTACTCGCGGTGAGCGGCGACGCCCGGATGGTGTTCCATGTCGGGCCCTAGCCTCCGGGCGGCGATGACGGTGGTTCTCCGATGAAGAACGAGGCGGACAGTGGAGCGCGAATGAAGGAGCGGTTGCCTTCGGCAGTTCACGCTCTATGGGGTTTCTTTGCCGCGGCAGGCATACCTGCTTGGATTGTGGGCGGATGCGTTCGGGATCTCCTTCTCGGGCGTTCCTTCGCGGATGTGGATTTCGTGGCGGACGCGCCAGCGGAGGCGATCCTCGCCCTTGTGGAACACTGGGGGAAAAATCGCTTCGGTCGCTTTGAAGGAACGCTCGTCGGCAAGCCTCCCGCCGCGACGGTGCTTCTCGCGGTGGAAGGAACGGGCGTGGAGATCGCACCGCTCGTCGGGGGCTCCCTGGAGGCGGATCTGGGCCGAAGGGATTTCACGGTGAACGCCATGGCGCTGGACCTGAAGGGCGCTCTGTGGGATCCCTTCGGAGGGCGGAGGGATCTCGAGGAGAAACGGCTTCGTTTCACCGGAAGCGCCGCGGATCGCCTCGCCGAGGACCCGATTCGGGCCCTCCGTCTCTGCCGGTTTGCCGCGGAACTGGCCTTTCATCCCGATTCGCCGGGGCAGGAGGCCGTGCGCGCTCTGGCGCCCTTGGCACGAGGAAGAGAGAATTTCTTCGTCGCCTCGGAACGCGTCGGTCGGGAGGTCCTGAAGGCGCTGTCCGGGCTTTCGGTCTTTCTTGAGCTGGCGGACGCTCTGGGGGTGCTTCCTTTTTTTCTGCCCTTCCTGGAGCGCCTCAAGGGGGTGGAGCAATCCCCGGACTATCACCCGGAGGGAGATGTGTTCGTTCATACGCTCCGCACCGTCCGGGCCGCCGAGGAATACGGCGTGTCCTCCGTGACGGCGGCGGCGCTGCTGCACGATCTGGGCAAGCCCGAGACGTTTTTCCGCGATGGGAGTGGGCGAATTCGTTTTTTCCGCCACGAGGAGCGGAGCGCCGAACAGGCCCGGCGTATTCTCACCGCCTGGGCCTGGCCCGGCGTGCTCGCGGAGGAGACGGTCTTTCTCGTGGCGCGTCACGACATTCTGCGTCATCCCCTTTCCCTCCGGGGAGCGGTGCGTCTTCTCCGGGAACTGGAGACTGTGCCGCGCCTCTCTGCTGCGGAGTGCTCCGGAAGGGCGGCGTGGCAGATGCCTCTCGAACACCTCGTGGCCCTCACCAGGGCGGACATCGCCGGAGGGAACGGCAACGATGCGGTTCTCAAGGAAAATCTGCGGCTTCTGGACGAGGCGGCTATTCGCCTGGAGACGGTTGTTTCGCCGGGAAAGAGGCGACTTCTCTCTGGGCACGACGTCATGAAAGTGCTCTGTCTGCCGCCGGGACCGAAGATCGGGGAGCTTCTGGAGGAGCTCGATCTGGGTGTCGCCAAGGGGAGAGTGCGCACGAGAGAAGACGCTCTCGCCTGGCTGGACTCTCTGAAGCAAGAGTCAACAAGCACTCCTTCCTGAGCCTGCCCAGGGGGTGCTGCGGCGTCCACGAGAACGCTTCCGCACGAGCGCCTTTGCTTCTTCTCGCTTCGGCACGTTGCGTTGGAAGCGAAACCGGGAAAATCGGCGTGGCTCTTCCGGAAGCGTCGAGCGGGAGAGTGTCTTTTCAGACCAGGGGAATCTCCTTTTCCGCATCGCCGCTCTCCGTCTTGTGCGACGAATGCCTCGAAACGGAACGCAGGCTCAGCAGGGCGCAGAGGGCTCCGGCGCCGCACAGGACCGCCGCGGTAAACCATACCGTCCGGAATGCCGCAGCCATGGCCTCGGTGGCGATGCTCCCTCCGAGGCATTGAACGTAAAGTGCCTCGAAGAGGCTGACGCCGATGGTCAGGCTGAGGCGGCTCGAGGTGCTGAAAATGCCCGAGGCGCCGCCGCGTTTTCCCCCCGGAACGCTGCTCATGACGAAGGCGTTGTTCGGGGAGAGAAACAGACCGAACGAGGCGGCGATGCCCACGAGGAAAAGGATGACATGTCCCATTCCGGGAGAGGAGAGGGTTGTGGCGATGAAAAGGCACGATCCCGTGGCGAGGGCCATGCCTCCGAAGCAGACGAGCTTGGGGGAGAGGCGGTCTGCGAGGCGTCCCGCGAGATAGGCCGTGCTCATGTACGTGAGGGAGTAGAGGAGGAGAACGGTTCCTGCTTGCTGAGGAGAAAGTCCCTTGTAATTCTGCAGGAGGAAGGGCATGAGAATGCCCACGGCGCCGAAGACCAGATAGGCGGGGACGCCTCCCGCGATGGCGAGGGAGAAATCCCGATTCCGGAAGAGGGAGAGATCCATGAGGGGAACGGGTGTGCGGACCTCCCGGAGTGTGAAAAGCGCGAGAAGGATCGCTGCCGCGAGAAAGGCCCCCAGGATGGACGGTGACGACCAACCCAGCTGACTTCCTCTGTTCAGAGCGATCAGGAGGGCGAGGAAACCGAGAAAGCTCGCGACACTGCCCGGAAGGTCGAGTTCGCCTATGCGATGCCGCAGTGTCCGGAAGGGGTGCCGTTCCTCGTCCGCGGGAAGAAGGCGCAGGGCGGCGAAGGTGGCCAGGGCTCCCACGGGAAGGTTGATGAGAAAGATCCACCGCCATGACAGTGTGCCGGTCAGGAACCCTCCGAGAGGAGCGCCGATGATGGTGCCCGCCGATGCCATCATGGCGAGCAGGCCGAAGGCCTCCCCCCGGCGTTCCCGCGGGGCGACGAAGGGAACGAGGGCGAAGGCGGTGACGGTGAGCATGGCGCCACCAACTCCCTGGATCGCTCGGGAGAGAACGAGCATGTTCAGCGAAAGCGCGGCACCGCACAAGAGCGATGCGCAGGAGAAGAGAAGCATTCCCCAGCGGAAGATCCGGGAGGCGCCGACAATGTCGGCGAGGCGTCCGAAGAAGAGCAGCATCCCCGAGAGGAAGAGGAGATACGCCAGCACCACCTCCGAACCCAGCGCTCCCTGCACGCCGAAGGATCGGGCCACCGTGGGGAGCGAGACGTTCACGATGGAGCTGTCCAGGGCGGAGACGAAGGCGGCGGTGCTCACGCAGAGGAGCGCCGGAAAGTAGGGACGTTTCAGGATGCCGACGGTGCCTGCGGAATCCTCTCCGGCGGGGTGCTTCCGAGACGGCGCGCTTTCGGGGGATTTCCTCACGGATGCCACTCCTCCTTCTGCGTGAAGGCGCATGTGGGAATATGGAATGACTTGCCTGCTCAAAAAGATGACATCCTCATTGTAGCAGAGACATCCTGTCGCCTCGCAAGAGACGGCGATGTGGAAACGGAGGCGGATCATGGAGAGGAAACGGGCGATGCCGTCGCGTCGGACTTTCCGGGAACGACCGTCCTCACCCCGTCCGTCGGCGGTGAGGTGGGGGTGGCTGTTGCTCGGTCTTTCCTTTCTCGGAGGCGTTGTTCTCGGGGTGCGTTCCCTCCGTACCGGCGGAGGTGTTCCGGAAGAAGGCACTGTTATCGTCCGGGAAGCGCCGACAGTGCCCAGGGAGGACAGCGCGTCTCCTCCTTCGGCGGGTTCGGAGACGACTTCTTCCGGAACAGAAGCGCCTCGGAACGGAACACCGGTCAAGGGTGCCCCCCGGGTTCAGGAAAAAAGTGCGCCCTCTCCGTCCCTCTCGGACACGCGTCCTCTGCGCATCACCGCACCTCCCGGTTTCGATGTGGGACCGGCGGGACGGACGGATCTCCGGGGCGTCGCGGCGGATGTGAACGGGGGCGGGAAGGAGGAAGGCTACACGCCTCCCCGCATCGTCGCGGACGTGGCGGAACAGCTTCGGAAGATCGTGGAGGAAGTGGATGCCTCCACGCTTCGGATCACCCGGGACGTGTTGGAAGAAGCGCCTTTCCTGAATCTGACGCCGGAGAAAGCGGAGCTTCGTCCGGCGGGAGACGGCGTGAACCTCAAGGTGGTCATTCCGGCGGACACGATCACCCTCAAGGGGAAGACAAAACCGGTTTCGTCGGAGCAGGTCCTCTCGAAGGACGAAAAAAAGGAGAAGTGAGGCATTCACCAACGCCTCGTGTGTGCGTGCACGGAACGATGCCCGGTGTCGCCTGCCGTGGTTTCGGAAACATGCGACGATTCCGGCGACGTGCCCGGGGAGGAGAAACACAGGGCCTCTTCCGAAAGGAAGAAGCCCTGGAAGCGCCGGAGGCGCGGATGCTTTCGAGGGAACGCCCGTTTTCCCCCTGGGGAAAACGGTCTGAAACACGGGTGCGATTTTAGGCCCGTCTGTCCCATTCCCGGCGGTTTCCCGTCGTGCCTCTGCTTCGGGATGCTCCGGAGGAGCGCACGAGACCGCGGCGCTCGAACTCGGTGATCTCTTTCTCAAAAGCTTTCTCGGCGAGGGGGGAGAGTTCCACGAGCACATGGTCCTCCCGGAGACGGATCGAGCCCACTTCCTCGCGGTTCACGCGGAGCCCGATGCAGACTTCCCGCAGAACGCGCCCCACATCCCATCCGTCGGATCGTCCCTTTTCGAGGCGCATCACCGCGCCGCGCATCTCCGTTCGTCCGCCGCTCCGCCCGGAGGAGTAGGTTCCAATCTCCCGTTTTCCGAAGGAGCGTCCGTTTCTCGAATCGGGACGATCCTCGAATCGGCGGTTCTTCTCGCGGTTCGTCTCCCGCTCGAGCTCCTCGGCAAGAGAATAGCCGCTCCGCCGAAGATGGGTC
>JGI12104J13512_1002707_pt1 | contig 10780 bp, 8 predicted proteins | sample TerdegcTABiofilm_FD_13512 | JGI IMG/M metagenome (IMG submission 13512)
GAGACCAACATGCAGAGCATCATCACCCGTCCAGGGTACCAGCCTGCAGATGCACCTTTCAAGATCAAAGTAAAGAGTGCAGATGGTGGTGTCTACACCAATCTTGTTGGTAACAACGGAAAGGAAATTTCGCTGACGAATCTTGCTGTCAACCAGCAGCTCTGGTACTGGGTAAGCCCTGACAACAAGCACACTGAGCCGGCATCCAACGATGGATGGAACACTGCAGCCGAGGACAAGTATGGCAACCGCATGTATAAGGCAGGTACCTACACCGTCTGGGCAGAGTGTAACGCCAACGGCATGAAGGATCAGTATACCGCACCCGACGGTTCAGATTATACCGGGAAGACTATCTCTGCAGTCAAGAGTGTTCAGATCGCCACCGACCAGGTGAAGATCGAAGCCAACAAGGACACAGTAGTCCGTGGCAACCCCTTCTCTGTAACCATCACTGGTGTACCAAATGCTGAGTACTACGTCTGGGCAAAGGGAACCGGCTCAATGACCGGCCAGCCTGATGACCAGCCACCGATGATCCTGTCCTCACAGGCTGATGTCAAGCAGGACGCAGCAGCAGGACCATACGAGATCGGTAAGTACCAGTATGAAGGCGGAGCAGGGAAGAGCATCAAGCAGGATGTCCCCGACGACCCAGAATTCCACGGAACCAAGTTCTACGCACTTGTGAAACTGAACTCCAGTGGAACCAGAACCGTTGAGTGGAAGACTTCCAAGGACACCAAGGACAAGAAGTACACTATCCGTGTAGAACGCAAATCCGGAAGTCAGTACAAGTCTGATGAGGTCGATGTCAAGGTAGAAAAGGGCGATGTTACTATCGTTGCATCTGGAGACCAGAGCTACTACCTTGGTGAGGAAGTCAAACTCTCCGGTACCAACTCCGAGACTGACGTTACCTATCTGTATATTACCGGTCCAAACCTCCCCTCCAGAGGAGGAATGCTGAAATCTCCACGTAAGGAAGTCAACAACGACCAGCCGGCATCCTTTGATCAGGCTGACGTTCAGGATGACGACACCTACGAGTTCAAGTGGCAGACTGCCAACCTTGAGATTGATGCAGGAACTTACACCGTGTATGCTGTCAGCGCTCCACGTGACAAGGATCACCTGAGCGACGCACAGTACGACACCGTATCTCTCGTTATCAAGAAGCCATACATCCAGGCAACCGCATCTGCAAGTGTTGTTGCAAAGGGTGACAAGATGTACCTCCGTGGTACTGCAGAAGGCGATCCGTCCAAGGGTGTCGCAATCTGGATTCTTGGAAAGAACAAGGTTCTCTATGCAACAGAATCCGTGAACGATGACATGTCATTCGAGCACGAGATCAAGAGTGCAACGACCTCATCCCTCTATGCAGGACAGTACTTCGTCGTAGTCCAGCACCCGATGTACAACAACGAGTTTGATGTCTATCCAGACAACCCGCTCGAGCCACAGTACGTCTATGGTTCCTACCCGACCCGGAACTCCCAGGTGTTCAAGCTTGGCGGATCCGGAGCACTTCAGGGAACTGACGCTGCAGAAGCACTTATCCAGGCAATCAACTCTCCAATGGTCGACGATACCTACACCAAGATGCAGTTCCTCGTTGAGGAGCCCAAGATCACCATCAACCCGATCGGTGAGCAGGCTGTAGGATCCAAGTTCGAGATCGCCGGAACCACCAACCTCATGTATGACGACAATGATCTGCTTGTCGAGGTAACTTCATCCTCATTCAAGCCGACCGACAAGTCACAGAGTGGTGAGTTCAGCGGTGCAACCGGAACTGTCAAGGTCCAGCAGGGCACTGATGGTCTGAACAAGTGGGCATTCAATGTTGATGCAAGCACATTCAAGCCGGATGAGTACATCGTCCGTGTCTCTGGTGTGACCACCAACACCGTCGAGACTGCACTCTTCAACGTTGTTGAGGCTGGAGCTATCCCGACCGTAGCACCAACTGTTGCACCAACCGAAGCACCGGTAGTCAATGAAACCCCGACTCCGGAACCGACCACTGTTCCACCAACCCCTGAGCCAACCACCGTTCCACCAACCCCTGAGCCGACCCAGCAGTCCCCAGGATTTGGTGCACTGGTTGCCCTTGCAGGTCTTGGTGCAGTCGCATTCTTTGTAATGCGCCGGAACTAAACCAACTAACACTTCCTTTTTTTCAAATCTCTATATCCAAATCCTACGGCCATAAATAGGATCAGGCTGCATATACCGGGTATGAGACTTACCGTCCGACTGGTGGATATTGCTGCACGGGGAATTCTCTTACATCATAATGATGCAAAATCACTCGGAGTGCTTGCGGGTGACCGGATTGTCATCTCTTCTCCTGTTACCGGCAAGGCTACCGTAGATTATGTGGAGACAACTGGCACTCTTATCGACCAGGGCCGTATTGGCGTGTACCATCACACGAATGAGCAACTGACCCTTACCGAAAATGAGGTTGTCGAGGTCAGGGTTGCAGACCGTCCGGTTTCTCTTGATTATATAAAAAAGAAGATGGAAGGAGAGAAACTGACCCGTGAGGATATCAGGGCTATTGTTGCTGATATTGTTCAGGATACACTCTCCCCGAGTGAAATTACCGCTTTTGTTGTAAGTTCCTATATCAATCAACTGGACATGGATGAGATTGAGTCACTTACCCGTGCCATGGTTGAGACAGGTGACCAGCTCTCATTCCATGCCGGACCAATCGTCGATAAACATTCAATCGGGGGTGTGCCGGGCAATAAGATATCACTTATTGTCGTTCCCATTATTGCTGCAAGCGGTCTTTTAATTCCCAAGACCAGTTCACGGGCAATTACCGGAGCAGGAGGGACAGCAGATCTTATGGAGGTTCTTGCCCCGGTTGAATTTAGTGCATCAGAAGTTCAGGAGATGACCATAAAGACCGGTGGGGTGATTGTCTGGGGAGGTGCCACGAATATTGCACCTGCTGATGATAAGATCATCATTCAGGAGTACCCTTTTAAGATTGATCAGATCGGTCAGATGATTGCAAGTGTTATGGCCAAAAAATTTGCAGTAGGTGCAGATGTCGTTGCCATCGACATACCGGTCGGAAAATACTGCAAGGTGCATACCATAGAAGAAGGGAAAAAACTTGCACGGCAGTTCATTGATCTTGGAGAACGGCTCAATATGCGGGTTGAGTGTGCTCTGACTTACGGTGATGCCCCGGTTGGCCGGGCGATTGGGCCGAAGCTGGAGATTAAGGAGGCACTCAGTGTTCTGGAAGGAAGTGATTCCCCCCGGTCACTCATTCAGAAGAGCTGTGTAATTGCGGGTATTGCGCTGGAACTTGCAGGAAAAGCAAACCGTGGTGAGGGGGCAAACCTTGCCCTTGAGATACTGCGGTCAGGAAAGGCACTCAAAAAATTCCTTGATATCATCGCAGTTCAGGGTGGAACACCTGATGTAAGTTCGGAAAAAATAACGGTGGGAGAGCATTTCTACACGGTCCGTGCAGACAGTACCGGGTATGTTATTGATCTGAACAACCATTCCCTGATAACAATTGCACGGACCGCAGGTGCGCCAGCAGATCATGGAGCAGGGCTCTATCTTCATGCTAAACATGGCACCAGCCTCTCCAAGGGTGACCCCATCTTCACGATCTATGCAGACCGGAAATGGCGGCTTGAAAAAGCAATTGAGGAAGCACGAAGACTCAGGCCGGTTATGGTTGAGGGTATGCTAATCGACCGTGTCCCCAATGTCAGAGAGTGGGTACCCGGGAGATCCAGAAATCTTGAATAACGGGTTATCCCGTATCCTTTTTTTATAGAACCACCAACACACTATATCAGGTATGCATTTTTCCGCTGTATGTATCGTCAGTCTATGTCTGGTCCTGTCACTGTGCCTTGTTTCCGGCTCTTCGGTGATGGTCATTGTATTTGAACAGTCTGACAGAACTGTGCTGATACCTGAAGCGATAATTTATGCAGATGGAAAAATTGCAGGGAAAACTGATGTGAACGGCGCATATAACCTGAGTTTTGAAGGGCATCTGCCAAATATCAGGGTTGTAAAGGGTGGCTATACCGAATGGACCGGATCACCGACAGAGAATGATACTGCGATTCTGGTTCCGCTTCTGGTCCGAAACAGCACTCTCCATGTGGAGGTATTTGATGCTGACACGCTCATACCTGTGCAGGATGCATATATCGTTGTGACCAGCGAGGATGGAATCAGGTATGAGGCCCGTTCCGGGTTTGAAGGGAAGGCCTCCCTTGGTCTACGGGCAGATCAGGTATACAGCCTTGAGATAAATGCCCCGAATTTTCAGGCAATTCATGATACCGTTGTAACCGGGGGGGATTCAACAACAGTCCAGTACTCCCTTGTCCGAAATGACAGAATCTCAATTCGAGTGCTGGATTCTGTGAGTTCATATCCGATTCAGTCAGCTCATATTGAGGCTGATGGGATTAAGATTGGAACAACGAATGATCGGGGGATACTCATCTCAAATATTAGCAGAAATGTAGAACATATTTTTGATATCTCTGCCGACGGGTATGAGCCGTCACATGTTTCCAGAACCATCTCGTTTGAGGATCAGGTGGTCGATTTCCCCCTGGTAAAGGCAAAATCTACTATTTTTGTTTCAGTGTATAACAGAGATCAAAAACCCCTGTCCAATGCATCTGTTCAGATGGATGGGATCATGATTGGTGATACCAATGAATTTGGCAGGCTGATGATCCCGTCACTTGAGATCAGGCCATATGAATTCATTGTGAACCGTGATGGCTATAAAAGAAATACCCTGACCTTTACTCCTGGGAAAGAGACTAGTGAACTCGTAGTAGTGCTTGAAAGTGAGTTCATCGACCTTGAAGCAAAGGTCATTGATGCGTATGGTGCTCCGTTGCGGGAAGTGTCAGTGTTTCTTCTTGGAGATGCCCAGGAAACCCTGAACTCATGTGAGACGGATCTGAACGGAACATGCATGCTCCCTGCAATCGAAGGAAAAATGTATCGCATCAAAGCAGAAAAAGGAGGCTATTATCCCAATTCAACATCTGCAAATACAGAAACGAACCCAAATACCATAGTGCTTCATAATCCTGCCACAGTCAGCAATGGTTCCTCTGCTCCCTTTCCATTCATTCCTGTAGCAGCAACATTGATTCTCCTTATTGCCGGTGCAGGCCTTTTTATGTTCTTATCAAAAAGACAACGGCCTCGCAGAAGAAGTCACAGCAACCGAAGAAAATCGTTGTAAAAGAGACGGATCCAGTGGGAATCGAACCCACGTCTCCGGGTCCGAAGCCCGGTAGGATATCCGCTACCCTATGGATCCCCTCAGAATTATAATCCATAGGCTGATAATCTTTATTCTCCCACCTGTAGGATATGATCCTGTCATCGCAGTCAATTCGTGCCCGTCTCCAGTTATCTGCTGAAGAAGGAGGTATTATTCTCAGGCCTTATGCAGAGGAGAGTCAGCAACCCGCCTCCTATGACCTGCGAGCATCAGAACCCTCCGTCATCCGGAGGAATATGATGACGCTTCTTGCAAGTAAGGAATGGGTTGAACTTCCTGTTGATATTGCAGCCACACTCCGGTGTCGTTCCTCATTTGCACGGCGCGGAATTTTCATCAGTGGAGGGTTTGTGGATCCCGGCTTTCGCGGTCATCTCACCTTATGTCTGTATAATTGTGGAACAGAAGATGTATCTGTGCAGGAAGGCGACAGAATAGTGCAGATGGTCTTTCAACAGGTAGACGCACCTGGTGCCGGGTATTCCGGCAGGTATCAGGACAGTCATGGGGTGGTAACAGCACGATGATCAAGACCGAGCATAAATACATCGAAATTCTTCGCATCCTCAAGGAACACCAGGAACCGATGGGAGCCAAACGCCTGTCTGAAATGCTGGCAGAACGGGGCTATGTGATGACAGACCGTGCAGTTCAGTATTATTTGAGGTATCTTGATACCCGGGGTTTTACTGAAAAGGTTGGTAATCAGGGACGGATTCTCACCCCATCCGGGATCATGGAGACCGATCGTGCTCTTGTTGACGATCGGATCGGGTTTGTAATATCAAAACTTGAACGGCTCGCCTTTAGAAGTACCTTTGATCCAGCGACCTCTACCGGGGATGTGGCATATAATCTCACCATTGTCCCTGATGAAATACTTGAACCAGTCTCACAGATGTTTGACAAAGTCAGGGATGCAGGGTGTAGTTTCTTCTCCGGATATTCGGTAATTGACCGGGATCCACGGGTACCTTCGGGTCACACCGGTATTCTGACCGTCTGCAGCATTACCATGGACGGCGTTTTCCAGCATAATGGCATCCCGGTAAAGGTAGCCTATGGCGGGACAATTCAGATAGAAGATAAAAAACCGGTTCGGTTTATGAATATTATCGGGTACCAGGGCTCAACGGTCGACTCTCTTCAGCTCTTCCTCGGAGCTGGTCTCACTTCTATCAATCAGTATATCAACACCGGTTCAGGAATATTGCTGGCAAATGTCCGCCAGATCCCGGGTGCTGCCGAGGAGCGCAGTCAAACACTCATTCAGGAGATGCAGGCCTGCGGGTTTCGGTTTCCCCTTATGATGGGAAAGGGGAGGATTTTTAATCTGCTCACCGATCCTCATCGGATCTCACTGGTGTCATATTCTGGCATGAATTCGATAGGTGGCGCCGTGGAAGCAGGTTATAAATTAAAGACTGAGATTGGTGCCGGTACGATCCCCTTTTCACGTGTCGTCGATCGATAATTATTCACGATCATCTCTTTTTTGTCCAAAGCGTTCATAGAGTTCCTGAACTCTGGTGACGGTCTTCAGACCTGAGAAGACAATGAGAACTGAAACACGGTTTGACTGCCTGGATGAGACCGGTATATCGCCTGCCCGCATCTCAAACCCGTCAATACTTTCATCGATCCATTTTCTCACGGCCATGTAGCCTTTCATGGACAACTCTTCTTCAGGGCCTGATAACAGGATAAGAGCCTTTTTTGCGGTTGAAAAATCACAATATGATGATATGTCGCGGAACACTGCCTTTTCTGCAAGTTTGACTATGCGGGCAGCCCGTTCCTGTCTCCCGACACGGGTTTCGCTTCGTTGCCTGAGAATGCTGATTCTGCCATGCTCCGGCAGCTCTTCTTCTGCAAGGCCGATGGTGATGTATGACATGCCGGTGATGGTATTGAGTATCTCGCGGGAGTCCAGCACGGTCTGAGGAACTCCCTTTTGTATCTCACCTGCATGCACCAGTAACCGAATCCTTCGCGCAATATGCCGGTTAACAAGATCATATGGCTCGATACCTCTCTTTTCAGATGTTCCAGGTATCCAGAATTTTTCTGCAATTCCGACAGGCCGCTGCTCAAGGGTCGTTTCTGCTAGTTCTCCCCGTGCCTTGTCAAGCCAGAGTTGATTATCAAAGATGATGACTCCGTCAACCAGAGGCCGGATCATTTGCAGGTTCTTCATGGCCCTGAAAAGACGTGATTCCCCCTCATCTTCTGTTGGGATGGTGACGAGGGCAAAGACAGGTTCAAACATTGTCTCCCTGATAATCGAGACGAGGTGTGGAACAAGACTTACCAGTCCTCCTCCAAGGCCTGCACATACCAGAACGGCATCGTGTGTACCCACATCAAATCCTTTCAGTTTCGACTTTACTTCATCGATGGTAAATCTGGTGGTGAGTAATTCCGGGGCTTCGATATCATCTTTNGGAAAGTAAAATTTCGCCTCCTCTCCGATATGGGTCAGATGCTCCAGAANTTCAGGGTCATTGTCAACTGCAATGGCATGAAGGTCTGAACATCGTGCGGAGTGACCAGATGGCCGGATAATTGCGTCTGCTATCTTACTTCCTGCAGTCCCAAGCCCGAGAATCAGCAGTCTCATAGTGTTATATCACGCCCGTACTTGCTCACGAGGATCTGTGTATATGTATTCTGTTCATCTGATACAAGTGTTCCTGATTCCTGTACTAGAGATATCCACATAATGTGCGATTATCTAAGAGAAACCGATGCGTTATCCAGAATATTGCAGTAATTTTTTCAATGAGTGGGTCATTTCTATCTGATTTTCCCTTTTCACTGGCAAAAAATCTCAAAATATCCAATATCAAATGATAATATTTTTACCGGTATGGGTATTAATACAGAAATGAGGTGTTAACCTTGAGTTATGGAATAGAATTCGTTCCGGGAAACATTACCGTCAAACAGGTAGTCAACTACTGTAAGCTTGCAGAATCGAAAGATATCGATTTTGCATGGATCACCAACCACTATAACAACCGCCACTGCTACCCGACCCTTGCCGCAATTGCACAGGAAACCACCACCCTGAAGATGGGTCCGGGAATTATGAACGCCTTCACCGACACTCCGGCTGCAATGGCTTCATTTGCATGTACCCTGAATGAGATATCCGATGGCCGTGCAGTCATGGGTATCGGACCTGGTGACCTTTCAACCCTTCCAAAATTAGCCATCAATCCTGAGAAGCCGGTCGGCCGTCTCGAGGAGGCAGTTGTTCAGATGCGCAAACTCTGGGGCGGAGAAGAAGTAAAGAAGAGTGGGATGAAGTTCTTTGACTACGATGGCGCAAAGCTCACCGGTGTCAGCCTTCCTGGAAAGAAGGGAATTCCAGTCTATATCGGGGCCCAGGGGCCAAAAGTTCTCGAACTTGCCGGAACCATCGGAGACGGTGCCCTGATTAACGCATCCAACCCGAAGGACTTCGACGTTGCCATCCCAATTATCAAGGCAGCCTGTGAGAAGGTAGGCAAGAAGGGCTTTGACATTGGTGCATACACTGCAATGTCTATCGACATGAACGAGAAGAAGGCACGGAACGCAGCAAAGATTGTTGCCGCCTTCATCGCCGCCGGTTCACCAGAACCTCTCCTCCAGCGTCATGGACTCGATCTTGCCAAGGTTGCCAACATAAAAGCAGCACTTGCAAAGTTTGATTTTAAGACCGCAGGTGAGAATGTCGATGATGCAACTATTGACGCATTTACCATTGCAGGAAATCCGGACACTGTCAAGCAAAAGTGTGAGGACCTGTTAAAATCCGGTGTTACCCAGATCATCTTTGGTTCACCACTTGGTCCGGATATGGTAAACTCCATCCGTCTTCTCGGCAAATACGTCGTGTAAAATCATATACCATATCTTTTTTTAATCGCCCTGTGCCTGTCTGTATCGTTAGATAATTCTTTGAAAATTCATTGTGCTGAATATGTACTCGGCTCCTGGATCAGGGTAAAACTGATATCCTCATAGGGGATATTGGGAAGATGAAATGTTTCTGACCAGTCGCCATGAACACGATAGCGGATTTATTGAGTTCAGGACTGATTCTCTCACCGGTATGAGATCACGCATCTGTCCGGAGCGCTTGAAACGCGGTATCGGAGTCCCAGATATTCCGGTTTATTCTTCAGAAGGGTGTCCCTTTTGTCAGGGTCTTGTAACTGAAGTAACGCCGGTGTTTCCTGATGGTTCCCGCCTGATTATTGGTGAGAGCATAACATTCCCGAACCTCTATCCCTTCGCATCATATCACATTGTCACTGTGATGACCAGGGAGCACCAGGTCCGCTCCTTCACCTGTGATCAGATTCATGATGCGCTCATGGCCCAGATACAGATCCTGGAAAATCGATCCGGATATGTCTCAATAAACTGGAATTTTCTCCCCTCCGCCGGTGCATCACTTCCTCACCCTCATCTCCAGGGTCTTGCTGATCCTGTTCCTGATACTCTTCCGATGAAGTATCTCGAGGGTTCACGGGATTATTTTCAGAAGCATGCCCGTTCCTGGTGGTCTGATCTCTGTTCGCATGAAGTAACCTCGAAACGATTTCTGGATGGATTGAATCTTTTCTGGTATGCTCATCCTGTTCCGGTCGGAGAAAAGGAGATACGGTGTGTCCTTCCTGGTGTAACCGTGTCAGATTTTAAAAAATCGGTTCGTTCATTTTCTGATGACCTCGTCCGTGTTCTTGATTTCTATCAGGATATCGGTCATGGGGCTTGGAATTTGTCTGTTTTCTTCGGGCAGGAGAATCAACGTAACTTTTTTTCTGCATTTGCCATTCTCATAGCACGCATAAATCCCAATTCGCTTTCAACATCTGACACGGCTTTTATGGAAAAACTTCATCTTGAACCGGTCATTCTGACTTTACCGGAAGATCTCGGTGGGCTGTGGCGTACGAATAATGGTGCGTAAATCAGGGAAAAAAAGAACCCGTAAGGGTTTAATTTACTCTGGTTTGCTGATGAGGGTCTTCTTTGCAACCCGGGTTCCATCGTTCTTGTGCGGCTTGCGGATGACAGCGTCAGTTGCCTTTTCCATCTCGCGTGCTTCTTCACAGAGGAGCATTGCCTGGCGCATCATCTCATGTGCGGATGCAACGATTGGGGTGTAGTTCTCAAAGCCCTTGGTCATGAAACAACCCTTGACATTGACACCGGCTACTGCCTGCGCGATTTCGTATGCTGCACGGGCCTTGGCATATGCATATGGGTTGCTGAATTCGCCTTCAACAGCCTTGTCTGATGTCATGACGAGCTTGGGGAGTGCAAGGTCCTTGCCCTTCTTTCCTGCTTTTACCTGGTCGATGACTTCATCGAGGGCAACCTGAAGTTTGCGGAATGCTCCGGTAATGGAGAGTACTTTGATGAGGTTTCCGTTGTAGTCAGCCATTTCGATGGGGTCAAGGAATTCAC
>JGI12104J13512_1002710_pt1 | contig 10769 bp, 11 predicted proteins | sample TerdegcTABiofilm_FD_13512 | JGI IMG/M metagenome (IMG submission 13512)
TTCTTAGTAGTGTTCCACATGCCTTCCCCAATTACTGTAACTTCGTTACGGTTCCTTTTTGTGTCCTTTATCCGCTTCTGTTAGGTGTTGGTTTCAAACTTGTCCCTCATTTAAAAAATAGTTAATATTTTGAATGTTTCATGAGTTAAAGTATATCTCTCATTTTTTACCGTTGTCAAGGATTAACTTTAAATATATTAACGAATCTAACAATTATATTAACAAAACAAACAATTACCGCTCATATCCAATAACATGAATTAACCTTCCGGCACTTTCGGGCATATAACGCGGCTAAACAATAAAAAAGCCGACTTTTACAGATCGGCTTTTCCCGGGCATATTATATATATCTACAAATAAACTTAGTAATCCCACTCAAATTGCTCAACCTGCGGAAACTTCTCCAGCGCCTCCCGCATAACCGAGCAGATCCGCTGCAGGCCTTCCGGTGATTTCGCCTCACAGCGGGCTACTAAAACCGGCTGGGTGTTAGACGCGCGCACCAGTCCCCACCCGTCGCCGAACAGTACCCGCACCCCGTCGACGTCAATTACCTCATATTCTTTTCTGAACTGCTCCACCAGCCCCTGCACCACCGTGAATTTATCTTGATCGGCACAGGGAACCCTGGTTTCCGCCGTGGAATAATATTTAGGCAGGCCCGCCAGCATTTGCGAGAGCCTTTCCTCAGCACGTGACAAAATTCTCAGCAGACGCCCGGCGGCATAAAAAGCGTCGTCGAAACCATAATACTCGTCGGCAAAGAACATGTGCCCGGACATTTCACCGGTAAAAACAGACCCGACTTCTTTCATTTTCGCCTTGATCAAAGAGTGTCCCGTTTTATAAAAGAAAGGTTTTCCGCCCAACCGGACAACCTCGTCCACCAGGGCCTGGGAGCATTTTACCTCGATAATCGCCTGCGCCCCGGGATGCTTAGCCATGATCTCCCGCCAGTAAAGACACATCAGCAGATCGCCCCAGATAATCCCCCCGGACTCGTCCACCACCCCGATCCGGTCCGCATCACCGTCAAAGGCCACTCCCAGGTCCGCCCCCTGCTCCGCCACAACCTTCCTGAGCTCAACCAGATTCGCGGTCTTGACCGGGTCAGGCTGATGGTTCGGGAAGGCTCCGTCTGATGTGCAATACAACGGGACAACCTCGCAGCCCCAATCGTGTAAAACCTGTTCGGCAAACAAAGCGGCCGTCCCGTTGCCGCAATCCACCGCTACTTTTAACCGGCGCGGTCCAAGATGGATTTTTTCCTTCAGCATGGCCTGGTAAGGCAGCACCCCATCACGCCGCTCCAGGCCGCCTGAACCCGAAATAAAGTCTTTTTCGTCCATTAGAGATTTCAGCTTTTGAATATCCGCGCCATATATGGTACCGCTGCCGAGAGCAAGCTTGAACCCGTTTTCATCGGGCGGATTGTGGCTTCCGGTAATCATTACCGCGCCGTCAATCCCGTAATGAACCCTGGCGTAGTATAGCATCGGCGTTACTACCAGGCCGATGTCGATTACGTCACACCCGGTAGAGCGCAGGCCGTTGATAATGGCGCTGCGCAACCGTTCAGAGCTGAGGCGGTTATCCCTCCCGACCAAAACCTTGCCGGTGCCGGATGCCCTGACATATGTGCCGAAGGCTTTTCCCAGCAGCTCAACAGTGTCGTCCGTCAGATCACGCCCTGCCACTCCCCGGACATCATATTGGCGAAATATTTGCGGGTTGACCATAGCCGCCACCCAACCTCCTCTAAATAGTTTGAACTAATTATAACATAGTTGCTCCTCTTTATCCATTTTTTAACTCTATGCTTACAAGTCTAAAATCAGGATTCAGGAGTCGCATATCCCCCGGGATGACTGCCGTGCCACCGCCAGGCTGTCGCAATAATATCCTGCAGGCCGGGAAAAGATGGCCGCCATCCCAATTCATTCTTGATTTTTTCCGCTCCCGCCACCAGCACGGCCGGATCGCCCGCCCGCCGCGCCGCGTATTTTACCGGAATGGGTTTGCCGGCCACTGCCTCGGCCGTCTTGATTACCTCCAGGACAGAGTAGCCGTTGCCATTGCCCAGATTGTAGATCTGCGAAGCGGCGCCGCCCGCCATTGCTTCCAGGGCCAGAACATGAGCATCCGCCAGATCGTTGACGTGAATATAGTCCCTGACACAAGTGCCGTCAGGAGTGGGATAATCCGTGCCAAACACATCCAACCGCGGGATCAGCCCGAGGGCCGCTTTCAGCACCAGGGGAATCAAATGGGTTTCGGGTTCGTGGTCCTCACCGATATCCCCGGCGGGGTCGGCTCCCGCGGCGTTAAAATAGCGCAGGGAAGCGTAGCGCAGGCCGTAGGCCTCCCCGTACCAGCGCATGGCTCCCTCCAGAGCCAGCTTGGTCGCCCCGTAAGGATTTAACGGAGCGGCCGGGTGGTTTTCCGTTATCGGCACTTCCATCGGCTCGCCATACACCGCCGCGGTTGAAGAAAACACAAAATAAGGTACTCCGGCCTCAACAACGGCGTCCAGAAGCGTCAGCCCGTTTACCACATTGTTCCGGTAGTAATCAGACGGCAGGCGAACCGACTCGCCCACCAGGCTGCTGGCGGCAAAGTGCATTACCGCTTCAATATCATACCCGGCGAGAAGACGCTTCAGCAATTGCCTGTCGGACGTATCCCCCCGCACAAATTCCAAGTCCTTGACAGCCGCCTGGTGCCCTTTGGTGAGGTTATCCAGCACCACCACCCGGTGTTTTTTATTTACCAGCACACGGGCGGTGTGGCTGCCGATATAGCCTGCGCCGCCTGTTACCAGAATATTCATTGCTCCACCCTCTTTTTCAATTATCCCGATCAATTGACCAGGCGATCGGGTTCTTCAAACAGATTATAGCTTATGTTTTTTTCCGGAATATGTCGGGCAGGGAGCAATCAATAATCGGCTTCCTGGTTATATAATGGTAAACCGGTCAAATTTGACAAATCCTTTGCTTGTTCAACCGCTTCCTCCTTCGTAGCGGCGGTCCCCATCACCGGACCGTCCTGCTCCGTGGAAATGGCGATACGCTGGCCTTCGGAAGTTATGACGAGAATAATAAACCATTCAGGCATTTGTCTTACCACCTTTCTTGTCCACCAATAGTTGTAAGCAACTGGTATAGTTCGGCACAGCTGAAACAATTTCCTTTTCACATGGGGCAACTTTTTTTGCTCACTATTATTGTCAACAACTTGTGTTTTTCTGTTTTATAGATTAAGATCCCTTAAAAGAAAGCGCCTTTTTGCCCTGATAATTTCCGGCCTTACTTATAAATGCAATTTCTGCGCCAACTTTATTCACGAATCTATATAATGATGAGGATCAATTAATGGGCGGACCAAAAAACAACCCGGCCCAGGCGGACGTCCTGGTGATCGGCGGCGGCCCGGCAGGCATGTTCGCGGCGGCGGCCGCCGTGATGTCGGGGGCAAAAGTGACTTTACTGGAGAAGAATGATCGCTTGGGACGCAAAATGAGCATCACCGGAGGCGGCCGGGGCAATTTGACCAATACCGCGTCGCTGCATGATTTTATTAACAACGTTCCGGGAAACGGAAGTTTCCTGTTCAGTGCTTTAACCCGCTTTTCCAGCGCGGACTGCAGAAAATTTTTCAAAAACCTGGGGGTGCCCACAAAAGAAGAGGAATGCGGACGGGTTTTCCCGGTTCGTGAACGAGCCGGCGAGGTCGTGGACACTCTGGCGGAATATCTGGCGGCCTCGGGCGTGCAGGTAATTTATCAAGTCAGGGCGGCTGGCTTGTTGCTGGCGAATCGCCGCTGTCAGGGAATAATTACCGGCGGGCGGCGCGTATTTTCCGGCAAAACAGTGGTTATCGCCACCGGCGGGGCTTCCTATCCGCAAACCGGCTCGACGGGAGACGGTTATTTGCTGGCGAGCCAGGCCGGCCACCAGGTTGCCCCGCGGCATCCCGGCCTGGTACCGCTATGCCTCGCCGAACAGCATTTATGCAGACATTTGCAAGGGCTGTCCATTACAGATGCCTCTCTCACATTAGCTACCGCCGCAGGGAAAACAATCGCCGCCGAACGGGGAGATGTTCTTTTCACCCATTTCGGCATTTCCGGGCCGGCCGCGCTCAGGTTAAGCCGGGCGGTTGCCCCAAAAACCGCTGCCGCCGGCGCTGGCGGTCTGCGCCTGCTAATGGACGTTTTACCCGATATGAGCGAGGAAAACCTGGCCGCGTCGCTGCTTTCCATGGCTGCGGAACAGCCGCGAAAAGCAGTCATCAATATTATCAAACAAATACTGCCCGGCCGTCTCGCAGCCGCGTGCGCCAAAATGCTCCAGGGGAGTGAACATCAAAAATCCGGTGAAACAAGCAAAGGAGCCTGGCGTGAAGCCGCCCGGCTGTTCAAAAACCTGCCTTTCACCGTAACGGGAACACGGCCGCTTGCCGAGGCGATGATCACCATCGGCGGGGTAAGCGTGCGGGAGATTGACCCCCGCACCATGGCTTCACACCTGGTCGACGGCCTTTATTTCGCCGGCGAGGTGATCGACGTGGACGCGCACACCGGCGGTTATAACATGCAAGTCGCTTTTTCCACCGGCTGGTCGGCCGGACTGGCGGCGGCGGAAGAAGCAGGCTTTCCGGTAGCAGCAATACCCAGGTAATTACCGCATCATTTTAGAAATTTAATGACTGAAGCAGGTGATCATCAATGGCTGAAATTGAATTAATCGCCACCGCCGCTTTCGGCCTGGAAGCGGTAGCGGCGCGGGAAATCCGTGCGTTGGGCTATGAGCGGACCGTTGTGGAAAACGGCCGGGTGACCTTCCAGGCCGACGAACGCGCCATCTGCCGGGCCAACCTGTGGCTGCGCAGCGCGGACCGGGTGCTCGTCAAAATGGGCGAGTTCCAGGCCCTTTCGTTTGAAGAACTTTTTGAAAGAACCAAGGCCCTGCCCTGGCCGGACTGGATTCCGGAAAACGCCGCCTTCCCCGTGCAGGGCAAGTCGATAAATTCCAAGCTGTTCAGCGTTCCCGACTGTCAGGCCATCGTCAAAAAAGCGGTAGTTGAGAAAATGAAACAGCGGTACCGCAGGCAGTGGTTTGAAGAAACCGGCTCCCGGTATACGATTGAAGTCGCTCTGCTGAAAGACATGGCCACCCTGACCATCGACACGAGCGGCGCGGGCCTGCACAAGCGCGGCTACCGCAAACTGACGGGCGCCGCCCCGCTCAAGGAAACCCTGGCCGCCGCCATGCTCAGCTTAAGCCGCTGGAAACCCGATCGCATGCTTATTGACCCCATGTGCGGCTCGGGCACGATCCCCATAGAGGCGGCGCTAATCGGCCTGAACCGGGCGCCCGGCTTGAGGCGGGAATTTGACGCCGAAAAGTGGCCGGCCGTGCCCGCCCGGCTATGGCGCGAAGCGCGCCAGGAGGCAGAAGACGCGATCCGCCGCGAGCAGCAGTTAACTATCCGAGGAACGGACATGGACAAAGATGTCTTAAGTCTGGCCCGTTACCACGCCCGCCTCGCGGGAGTGGAAGACCGGATCCACTGGCAGCAGTCGCCGGTGGCCGGGTTGCGGGCGTGGCAGAAATACGGGTACATCATCTGCAACCCTCCTTACGGGCAGCGCCTGGAAGACCTGCCGACCGTCAGCCGTCTCTACCGGGAAATGGGGCAGGTTTTCCAAACCCTGGACACCTGGTCATTCTATATATTGACCGCTCACCGCGACTTCGAGAAGCTGTTCGGCAGGCGGGCCGATAAAAAGCGCAAGCTGTACAACGGCCGGATTCAGTGCAACTATTACCAGTTTTTCGGGCCCCGGCCGCCGCGCCGGGATTCCGCGGCTGCCCGGGAACCAGGCGCGGAACCGGATTATATGGAAAGGAGAACCATAAAAGATGGTTGATCAGGCAATGGCGGCCTTACGCCGCTGCAGCCTTTGCCCGCGCCGGTGCATGGCGGACCGGCTGCGCGGCGAAACCGGCTTTTGCGGCGCGGGAGCCGCCGCCACAGTCGCCCTCGCCGCGCAGCACCACGGGGAAGAACCGTGCCTCAGCGGCAGCCGCGGCTCAGGCACAGTCTTTTTCTCCCGCTGCAACCTGCGCTGCGTTTACTGCCAGAACCACGAGATCAGCTGGGGAAACACCGGAAAAGACCTGTCAGCAACTGAGCTGGCAGATGTATTCATGCGGCGGCAAACCGCCGGGGCGCACAATTTGAACCTGGTCTCCCCCACCCCATACATACCCGTCATTGCTGCCGCCCTGCGCCGGGCGAAAAACCGGGGGCTGAAAATACCTGTCGTATACAACTCCAACGCCTATGAAAACGTGGCAGCCCTGCGGCTGCTGGAAGGATTGGTGGACATCTACCTGCCCGATCTGAAATATTTCACGGAAGAAGCGGCCTTCCGCTACAGCGGGGTAAAAGACTACTTCGCAGTCGCCGCAGCCGCTGTTTTAGAAATGCACCGCCAGGCGGGAAACCTGACCTTCAATAAAGAAGGTCTGGCCCGGCGAGGCCTGCTGATCCGCCACCTCGTCCTGCCCGGCCAACATGACGCCGCCTGCCGCGTTCTGGATTGGATACACTTCAACCTGCCTGCCGCCACCCACGTCAGCATCATGAGCCAGTACGTGCCGCTCTGGCGGGCCCGCCGGTATCCGGAAATCAACCGCCGCCTCTCCCCCCGGGAGTACCGGGCCGTACTCGAGCACTTTGCTCAAACCGGCCTGCAAAACGGTTACATGCAAGATTTAGCGGCGGCAACGGAGGAATACGTGCCCCGGTTCGACCTCAGCGGCCTCAGCGGGCATTGAATATACTGAAAGCGGGACGTTCTCATTTTTATTGTTGGATTTTCCAAGAAAAAATTAGTCATCCGGAAGGATGACTTTTAGCTTTGCCCAAAAGCATTATTCGGATATAAATTGCTGCATTGCATTTAACGTGGCCGATTGGAAAAAGTGGAGGTATAAAACAAAAAAACGCAAAATAACGCCATAAAACAGGTTAAATAATTATATACAGAGATTTTTGAGCTTGACAACGAAAAATCAGAAATTTTAAATTATAATTGATTTTACACCCTCCCCTTGGAAGGGCGCTATTGATAAGCCAAAAAGCAGGTGGCGTGTATTTATGTCTGAATGTTTGTTCACCTGTTTTTTGCCAAGACTTGATGGTGGAAAGGGGGTGAGCAATTGGATAAGTGGGAAGATAAGTGGGAGTTTTATAAAGATAAAAGGGGATTTTGGCAATGGATGCGCAAAATATCAGATGGAACAACTATTGCTTCATCTACTCGAGGATATGAAAACAAGGATGACTGTATTGAAAATGCCAGATCGCGCGGGTATACTGATAATAATTAAAAATTAGAGCCTCCGGGCTCTTTTTTTTTTGTAAAAAATACGCTCACCATCCGCATTCCTGGCCAGAGCCAAGGTGTTAAATCCCAGGGAGTTGCGACAAGGGCACGGTGAAAAGACTTAGGTATACGAATATTAAACTTGCCGGAGCAGCAAAACTGTCACCGGTTATATATCTAGTTGAAGACCGGCGAAGTCAGTCGTTAATCTGGCAGTCTGATTTTCCCGCATTCAGATAATTACATATTTTTGTCCAAACACGTTGCGTCTCAAGGAATTCTTCGTAATGCTTTTTTACATCATTATGATAACGTTCTAATTCGGTTACTATATTCATAAATTCCTTTCTCTTAAAGTAATTACAAAGCTTAGGCAGTGTTTCGGCCAATTGCTGCCTCATCTGTTTGATTCTCTCATCGTAAATATTTCGTTGCGTTATATATAAAAGAAGTGGTTTATACCGAATCCAGCCAATACAGGCGTTATAGAAGCGGGTGATAATTTGCTCAGAGTCAATCTTAACATATTTGAGATTAATAGGAAGTACCCCGTCAAGCAAATGATTATAGGTAGAAAAACCATCATGGAATGTATAACATGGTATGCGCATCACCCGGTGTTCGCCAAGACAGGTGCTTAAAAAAGTGTCTTCACCACGCGCATCCGGTGGATTGTAAAACGGTCTGACCCGTCTGGGATTGGTTAGATTAATACAAAGGTTCCCGCCCGAGATGAATTTGCAATGATTAATTTCCTTTACTTCCTCCACCGTGTCGCTGGTGAGTACATTTGTATCGGCATAAGTAACTCCGCCGTTGTCCATAACCGCTCGTATCGAATCCCAGTTAATGATATCATTGCTTATAGCTTCTATGAATACGCGAAAATCCCTTTCGGTCAGGATATCGTTGAACTCGATATACGGAACAGGTGAAACATACCCGCAATGGTATCCGTGAGTGATATCAGCTTGATCAATATAACGCAAATGAGTACCCAAAACATGCTGACCACCCCATATAACGTTGGAGCGTGTCTTGGTTACTGCCATGGGATATTCGTCATCGTCCAAGAAAATAAGATAGTCAAGGTTGTTTTTAATAGCAATGTATAGAATGGCATTACGCTGAGATGCATATCCGGTACCAAAGAAACGAGCTTCTTTTTCATTAATAACATTGTCGCGAATAAGCTGTCTAATTTCTGCTCTCATCTCTTTTTTACCAATAAAATAGGCATTATCAATCAAATCAAGCACTTCTTGTCTTATTTCAGTATAATCACTTGGTTTGGTATTTGAATATTTCAGATCATACGCAATTAAAAGGTTTAGACTGATTCCTTCTCTTTCAGTCAAGCCATTTTCTCTCCAGTTGTATACATAGGTTTTTAAAACCTTTCGAAAACTCTTACGCCCTGTTGCGAAACCTATTCCCACCTGAATATTTCTGTATTTCCCCATTATGAAACCTCCTTTACCATTTTTACAACAGCGTAATAGTAACAAAGGCTCATTTCACCTAGTATGAACCAGTTGGAAAAACTGCCAGCAATCTTTAACGTTCCCACCCCCCGTAAAGGTGATATTAAATTCAGAATATATTCCGCATTCTATTACCTGGTATAATTTATCAAAAAATATTTAATTTAGGATACCAAAATCAATAGATATTAGTCAATTCCAGGGATAGAAGCCTAAAGATAAATAAGCGCGATTATTTGTGCTTTTTAAGGTATTTTTCAACGATCGGCCAGGGTTTGCTTTAGTTCGACAACTATACTGAAAAGCAATAAATCTGAATTTAAGCGAATCCTAAATACTGTTAATAGGTTTGCAGAGCTTTCCGGCTTTCAAGCGGAAATTTTTGTTTTTCATACGAATAGTAAAAAACCAAACGGAAAAAATAATACCGCTATAAAATAATCCGTGAAAGGAGCAATATCTGTGGCACATTTAAATCAACTTGAGCTTCAAAACTTAAGGCACCTGATCGGCTCCCACGAAACAGCTCATCAAAAACTGCAGGCGTATTCCCAGCAGGCCAGCGATCCCCAGGTCAAGCAGATTTTTGAAAAGTCTGCGCAGGACGCCAGAAACACCAAGCAAAGACTAATGTCATTCTTAAGTTAAGGAGGAAAAATTCATGCGCGAAAAAGACATGGTAAACGACGTGCTGTCCATGGTTAACAGCAGTCTGACCGGTTACGCCAGTGTCATTTCCCAGACAGCAGACCAGCAGTTAAGACAAACCATCCAGCAAATCAGGGATAACGACGAAAAATTCCAATACGATCTTTTTAAACTGGCGGAACAAAAGGGGTTTTATCAGCCCGCGCAGCAGGCTGACCCGAAAGATATCCAGCAAATCAAGTCCCAGTTGAGCGGCGACACGGGCGGCATCAGCGGAACAGGCGCTGAAATGAGCGGCAGAGGCCGGATGGACTGGTAGCAAAATTAGTTTCCAGAAAACTAAAATTTGGTATTGACACCATAATTATCGCTCGTTATAATAATATCGAACGTAAGTTCGGGGGCAGGGCAAATGGTCAAACATTTTACCTGCCCAAAATGTTTTGTGCCATAGCCCTCCTCATTTTAATCAAAAACAACACTGAAGGCGCTTTCAACAGGCCTTCCCGGAGAGGAGGTGAACCATATGGCTGTAAACAAGGTCCCCGCCGCTTCAACACTCAGGCTGGAACTCCGCGTGGGTGTCAGCGCCAGCGGCAACCCGGTTATCCGCAACAAGAATCTGGCCAACGTCAAATCCACGGCGTCCGACCAGGATCTGTACGACGTCGCGGCAGCGCTGGCCGCCCTGCAACAGTACCCGTTGAACGGCATCTCGCGCGTCGACAACGCCCAACTGGTTCAGGTTTAGATAAACCGAAACAGTATCCGGCAATTGTGATCGATTGATAAAATCATCATACAACTGACCAACAAAATAACGAAGAAAGGAGAAGGTTTCCGGCAGTTGCCTGTCAAAAGAGCGTCCTAGTGTCGCCGGCATGTTTAACTGCCTCCCGTGTAGTCGACGGGGGATATATTTGAGCGGTTAACGGCTCAGGTATTTTTAGGAAACCGGTAAACGGATTGGCTACTACGACTGAGCAAACTTTGCGCATGGTTTTCCGCAACCAGGAAGGCAAAAACGTTACCATTACTCTGGGCAATCCCAAGGAAAACTTGACAGCGGCAGAGATCGAGACAGCCATGGACTTGGTTGTCGCCCGGAACATTTTTGCCAGCGCGGGCGGAGACATTGTCGCCAAGCAGGACATCAGGGTGATCAGCAACACCACAAACGATATGTATGACCCGTCCGCCTAGAATCCGGGCGTTCATATAAAGGCGGGGGGCCA
>JGI12104J13512_1002711_pt1 | contig 10759 bp, 13 predicted proteins | sample TerdegcTABiofilm_FD_13512 | JGI IMG/M metagenome (IMG submission 13512)
GTTCCTGAGCCTTTCCATTCAATCTCAATTCCCGCATAAGAGAATGCCTTTTCAACAAACTCTCTTACCGAGTGGCTTTCGCCTGTGCCAACAACATAGTCATCAGGTTCATCTGCCTGAAGCATTAGCCACATCATCTCCACATACTCGGGAGCAAATCCCCAGTCACGTTTGGCATTTAGATTGCCAAGATAGAGTTTCTTCTGTTTGCCTGCGAGGATATGGGCAAGGGCACGGGTAATCTTTCGTGTTACAAAGGTCTCACCTCTTCGGGGACTTTCATGGTTGAAAAGTATGCCATTACAAGCAAATAGTCCATAGGCCTCTCTGTAGTTTACTGTGACCCAGTAGGCATATACTTTTGCAGCTGCATAGGGGCTTCTTGGATAAAAGAGTGTTTTTTCATTCTGAGGTGGAGGAGATGCTCCAAACATTTCAGAGGATGAGGCTTGATAAAAGCGTGTCTTTATGCCGCTCCTCCTTACTGCCTCAAGAAGCCTTGTTGTGCCAAGGGCAGTAATGTCTCCAGTATACTCAGGCATGTCAAAGCTAACACGCACATGACTTTGAGCTCCGAGATGATATATCTCATCGGGTTGAATGTTGTATATAATATGCACGAGCTGTCCCGAATCAGAAAGGTCTCCATAATGAAGAAAAAGTCTTGCTTCAGGCAGGTGGGGGTCAATGTATATATGGTCTATCCGCTGGGTGTTGAAGGTGCTTGCTCTTCTTATAAGTCCATGAACTTCATAACCCTTTGACAGCAAAAACTCTGCAAGATAGCTTCCATCCTGCCCTGTGATGCCTGTGATAAGTGCTTTTTTCATCTATCATCCACCCATGTAATAATTTAACTTTTTTAACTCTGAGACTTTCCTCTTTGTCATTCTGTTCCTCTTCTTATCATTCCGCCTATCTTTATATCAATCTGAACACTCTTTTTGTCATTCCGAAAGTAGCGAAGCGAAGCGAGGAATCTCATCTTTTTTTTAAAAAGGAGGAGGCCCTTCGGCTTCGCCTCAGGGTGACAGAATAGGGGCGACTTCACTTTTCTCCATTACTATCATTTCTCTATTCCTGTCCTTCCGAGACTTTCTTTACTTGTCATTCCGAGAAGCGTAATCGACGAGGAATCTCATCCTTTACTGAGATCCCTCGCTAACGCTCGGGCTGACAAAGGAAGACTTTTTATCTTGGCAGCTTTCTTTCCCATTCAAGGGCTGTTTTTACTATGTATTGAATATCGTCGTATTTAGGCATCCAGCAAAGAGTATTTTTTATCTTTCTGTTGTCTGCCACAAGTTCTGGAGGGTCTCCTTCTCTACGGGTAGTCTCTATTACTTTGAAATCAACGCCTGAAACTCTCTTTGTAGCCTCTACTACTTCCCTAACAGAGTATCCATGACCGTATCCGCAGTTGAAGACTTCGCTTTTGCCATTCTCTATCAAATACTCCAAAGCCAATAAGTGTGCCTCGGCAAGGTCATCTACGTGGATATAGTCTCTGATACACGTTCCGTCTTTGGTAGGATAATTGGCGCCATATATTTCAAGAAAGGGTCTTTTACCGAGTGCAGTTTTTACAGCGAGTGTGATAAGATGGGTTGCATCTGGCCTTCTCTGCCCTAATCTTCCGCTAATGTCAGCACCTGCAACGTTGAAGTAGCGAAGGGATACGTATCTGAAATCCTCTGCTTGAGAGAGGTCAGCAAGTAGATGCTCTACCATTGCTTTTGTCCTTCCGTAGGGATTTATAGGAGCGAGTGACGCAGTCTCATCAACAGGAGACTTTTCAGGTATACCGTAAACAGCAGCAGAAGATGAGAAGAGAAAGTTTTTCACACCTTGCTCTATGCATGCCTCAATGAGATTCAGAGTGTTGCAGAAGTTATTTCTGTAATATTTAATTGGCTCTCTCACAGACTCTGGCACTACTATTGAGGCAGCAAAGTGTATCACCGCATCGGGTTTGAATTCTTCAAATACTCTCCTCAACTTTTCTTTATCTGCCAAATCAGCAACTACAAGGTCTCCATAAAGCACTGAATCTCTGCATCCGTATGAGAGATTGTCATAGGTGAGCACCTGATAGCCTCTCTCACCAAGTGCCTTCACTACATGGCTTCCTATATACCCTGCTCCACCTGTGACAAGGATTTTAATCTTTGAGTTCATTTGTTCTTTAAAAATTCTTCCACTGTTAATCCGCTTTTTCTAATTAAAGCTCTTAACAGTCCTGGAGCTAATTCTTTATGATTTGGAATTGAAAACGTTGGCCTTGATTCGTGATAAAGAATCATATGACTTCCAGTTTGATGATCAAGTATATAACCAAATTTTTGAAAAATTCTTACTGCTTCTTTGCCTGAAATATTGGACAAAGTCCCCAATTAAACAGTAACCTCGCCAAGAAACACTTCCTTTTCTTCAAAAACTTCAAATCTTCCGTGTTTTTTTTCTACTTCTATCCATCCTCTAATTGCATCTTTTATATTCTCAAGAGCTTCATCTATTGTTTTCCCCTGACTCATGCATCCTACAAGCTCTGGAACATCAACAACATAGCCATTGTATTCTGGATCATATATTATCACCACTTTAAATCTCATTTTATCTCCTCGTTTTTATTTTATCATGAAAATTAGCATTTCTAATCTTATTTTTAGGCTTATTTAACCCAAAATTCTCTTTTCTCATGGCAGAGATTCCTCAGGGCATCAAGCCTTTCGGAATGACACTTTTTTGCACAAGCCGTAACAAAGCGGAATCATGCGTCGCAGGCAAAAGATTTTTCTATTAGAGTTTATTTTCACTTTTTTCCCAATGCTCCGCCTCCTCAGTTACATTGGCAGAGAAATAAAACTACCAAAAATAACCGAGCAGGCTTTAAGTATTAAGCCAGTTCTACTTCAGAAGCATCTATTTTAACACTTACAGCCCTCTGAAGTATATGTATTGAAATAATAAAAAAATGCTGCTTCTCTTTTTTCTTCAGTATTCCCGTTGCTCCTGCAAGGGGTCCGCTCTTTATTTTTACCCTCTGTCCTTCCTTGAGATAAGGATACGGGTCTATTTCTCTTCCGTTTTCTATTGCTTTTCTAAGTGGGACTATTTCCTCCTCTGGTATAGGCTCTGGTTCGCCAGAAGGAGTTTTTATGAAAGTGACAACCCCCGGAGTTTTAAGCACTTTAAGCATCAATTCATAGCTTTTCTCTATGCATACAAAAAGATAGCCGGGGAAAAGCGGGAATTTAACAAGCTTTTTTCTATCCTTCCATCTTCTAATCCTTTCAACAACAGGCAAAAATGCCTCTATGCCAGCCTTTGTTAGTCTATCAAATACCTTAAACTCATGCCTTGATTTTACATATATACAATACCAGTTAAATGCTACGTCTGCCATAGATAATAAACCTTAGCATCTATATTTTTCAGTTCGGCAATCTCCTTTTCATCAAAAGTTGCCACAAGAATGGCATCAAATTGGGTATTTCTTATTTCTGCCTTTGAATAGACAGGTAAATTATGAAATTTTTTAGCTCCATTTAGACTTACTACTCCAAATATTTTAATGGGAAGCCCTATTGATGCAATATAACAGAGTTCTGCCAGTTCATCATTTCCCCAGATAACCACATCTTTAATACCCAATGACACCATCAGGTCATAGGTTTTATCTATTCGCTGTTTTATTTCCTTAAAATAGTTAAAAGACCTTGCCATATAGTTTAGCGTAAGCCGAGCTTTTTCCGTAAAACCCTTTGGAGTAAGCATGTAGATTATCCTTTTACCTGTAAGGTTTTTAATCTTTATATAGCCTTTTTTATATAGCCTCTTTATGTAAGAATTTGTAAGTCCAAGAGCTATCCCAAGCTTTGATGCTAAGTCTCTCTGGGTTATTGATGGACTTTCATGAATATGTTCAAGAATACGAAGGGAGATTTCATCGTTTATTGATGATTTGTTCATTATTTGAACAATAACATGAAATGTATTTTCATGTCAATAAACTATCTCTTTATCTAATAAAAAACTGTTCAAAAAATTGTAATTTACACAAAATCATTAAACTACAAGCCTCGTTATTTAGTGATTTACCTTCATAGCGTTAGCGACGAGGAATCTCCTCTGTTTTTTTCTGCAAGGGGAAAACAGGACAGAGATTCCTCACACCCATTGAGGGTGTTCGGAATGACAAGAAAAAGGAGGAGACTCTTCGCTTCGCTCAGAGGGGTAAGAAAATAAAAAAGTTTGGAAAACTTTGGAAAACATAGGAATATTGTCTTTTATAACAACCTATTATGTTATTATATTAAAAATTAAGCATGGGGAGGTTTTATGCCTTATTTGCTTATTGCTTTTATGTCATCCTTCCTTTTATGTCTCATTCTTCTAAGAATTAAACATAAAAGCCATCTTGATAAGTTTGAGGGAATACAGAAGTTTCATAACTGGCAAGTTCCAAGAACAGGAGGTATTGCAATATTTTTATCTCTGATTTTTGTTTGTATTGCCTTTTTTATTGCTAAAAAAGATTTTTCAAATAAATTTCTTTTTATTATTCTTTCCTGTATACCTGTATTTTTAGGAGGCATTGCAGAGGATATAACAAAAAAAGTTGGTGCAAAAATGAGACTTACCTGTGCCTTTTTATCTGGTATGGTTGCCTGTTTTCTTCTTGAAGCAAATCTTCTAAGGGTTGACATCCCGTATTTTGATGATGCTCTTAAATCAATTTTCATCTTTTCAGTCATCTTTACATCCTTTGCTCTTGCTGGGATTTCAAATGCTATAAATATCATAGACGGATTTAATGGACTTGCATCAGGTGTATGTATTCTTGTTTTTTTATCTTATGCTTATGTCTCTTTTTTATTGGGTGATATTTTTTTGCTCTATGTTAATCTATGTATTTTTGCCTCTTTAATGGGATTTTTTCTGTGGAACTATCCCTTTGGAAATATATTTTTAGGTGATGGAGGTGCCTATACTATAGGATTTCTTGCAGGACTTAGCGGAGTTTTGATAGTTAATAACCATCCTCAGGTTTCCGCATGGTTTCCTTTTCTTCTTCTTATGTATCCCATATGGGAAACCGTTTTTTCAATATGGAGAAGAAAATTTGCTCGCTCATTCAGTCCTTTTAAACCAGATAGTATACATCTGCATACACTAATATACAGAAGAATTGTAAAACCTAAATTCAGAAAAATAAAAAGAAGGCTCAGAAATTCATTAACATCGCCCTATTTATGGATAATGCAGATATTATGCACAATTCCTGCTTTGCTTTTCTGGAGGCATAAACTGCTTCTAATTTTATCATGCATTATTTTTATGATTTTGTATGCATGGCTCTACTTTAAAATTGTAAAATTTAAAACCCCAAAAATTCTAAAACTTAAATGAATTAGTATTTTAATATACTATTAAAGCTATATGCTCCCTTATAGCTTTTGATGAAAGAGCAAAGTTACCGAATTTCGGTAAAAAACTATAAATGTTATAATGATTGCTTTGTTTAAAATCTGCTGGATATGGTAAAACTTCAAGTCCTGCTTGCTTAAAAAACTTAACTGCTCTTTTCATGTGATAAGCTGATGTAACCAGTATCACCTTTTTAAAAGATTTTTCTTTGCATATCTTAGCAACATATAAAGCATTCTGAGCAGTATCTCTGCTTTTATTTTCTTCAATAATTTTGCTATCTTCAACTCCAAATTCTTTTAACATTGCAGCCATAGCTGCACTATCTGAAATTTTCCCTTCAACAGCTCCTCCAGACACAATAATAGGAAGTTTTGTTTTCCTATAAACCAAGTATCCTGTAAATAGCCTGTTTGACGAATCTTCTGGAAAGGAAGCCCAGCTATAAACACCTCCTCCAAGTATAACAATAGCATCAGCATCTAATTTTTCCGAAACGCTGTAACTTTTTTCCAGAGGATACAATAATAAATCTTTCACAGGTTCAATAGAGATTAGATAAACCAATAAGGCTGAGAAAAAAGCCAAATAACGGATAAAATTTCTTCTTTTCTCTAACAGTGCAATTAAAAGAAAAATAATTATTAAAATACCAGGCGGCAAAATCAAAGAGGTAATAACTTTTTTCAGAAAAAACATGAATTAAGTATACCAGAATTGTCTATTACATCCAAAATTAAGTTATAATTAAACCATTATGGAAGTAATAAGAATTCCAAGAATAATGAGGGAAATAAGTAAAGAATTAAGATTTAAAGGCAAATCCATAGGTTTCATTCCAACAATGGGAGCATTGCATGAAGGACATTTATCTTTGATCAGAAGAGCAAAGGAAGAAAATGATATAGTTATTGTAAGTATCTTTGTAAATCCAACACAGTTTGCTCAAGGCGAAGACTATGAAAAATATCCAAGAGATGTAGAATTAGATAAAGAAAAACTTGAAGCTCTTGCAATTGATTATTTGTTCTTGCCTGATGTTAATTCTCTTTATCCAGAAGGCTATAGCACATATGTTGTAGTTGAAGGATTGAGCGATAAACTCTGCGGCATCTTCAGACCTGGGCATTTTCGCGGTGTTGCCACAATTGTCTGTAAGTTATTCAACATAGTAAAGCCTTTGAGAGCATATTTTGGACAAAAAGATTATCAACAATCATTGATAATTAGAAGAATGGTTGAGGATTTGAATTTTGATATTGAAATAATTGTATGCCCAACTGTAAGAGAACAAGACGGTCTTGCAATGAGTTCAAGAAATTTATATTTAAATGAGAAAGAAAGACAATCAGCTACTGTTATATATAAAGCCTTAAAAGAGGGGGAAAGACTTCTAAACAAAGGTGAAAAGCCTTTAGATGTAAAATTAAAAATGCATGAAATACTTAAAAATGAACCACTTATCAGAGAAATTCAATATGCAGGAGTTTATGATCCGTTAACACTTGAAGAAGTTAAAGAAAGGCAAAATAAATATTTGCTTGCAGTTGCTTTAAAAATTGGAGATACGAGATTAATTGATAATCTTATTGTTGAATAATTTTTAATCTTTAAATGTTTCTTTTATTTTTAAAAATTCATCAAGATTGCTAATAAAAATATCAAAAAGATTCGGGTCAAAGTGAGTTCCTATATTTTTTTTCATAATATCAATTGCTTGGTCAACAGTAAAAGCTGGTCTGTAGACCCTATCTGATGTCATTGCATCAAAGACATCACATACTGCAACAACTCTCGCATAAATATGTATTTCCTCTTTTTTTAGTCCATAAGGATATCCTGAACCATCCCATTTTTCATGATGCTGTTCTGCTATTATTTTTCCTGCTTGAAGGGTAATAAATCTTGGATCTGTATCCAGAATTTTAGCGCCTATAATAGTATGGAGTTTCATTACTTCAAACTCTTCATGTGTTAAAGGTCCAGGCTTTCTCAAGATATTATCCGGAATTCCAACCTTTCCCACATCATGCAAGGGAGATGCATAAAATATAACACTCTGTTCCGATTCTGGTAAACCAGCTAAGTGAGCAAGTAATTTTGAGTAATAACTTATTCTTCTAATGTGCTGTCCTGTTTCTTCATCTCTAAACTCAGAAATCATACCAAGTTTTACAACCATTTCATATTCTGCCTCTCTTGCGAGTTCCAGAGCTTCACGGAGTTCTTTTGTTTTTTTCATTACTTCTTTCTGTAATACGTCATTTATATTTTTTATTAAATCATGATATTTTTTGAACTGTAGATTATTAATAACTCTGAGTTTTAACTCTTCTGCATCAAATGGTTTCGGGATAAAATCATTGGCACCATTTTTTAAAGCATTTTTTCTTTCTTTGTCATCTCCAGAAAGAACAACAACAGGAATATGAGATGTGTGAGGATCAGATTTTAAAACATTTAAAACTTCTATTCCGTTCATTCTTGGCATTCTTATATCAAGAACAATTACATCTGGAGTATGTATTTTAAGAATTTCTATTGCTTCAAGTCCGTCTTTTGCAGTAAGAACCTTAATATGTGGAGAATCTACAAAAATAGCAGATATTAATTCTAAATTTATACTTTCATCATCAACTACTAAAATTTTGGAGACTTCTTCAAACATGGTATGATATATTAACATAAAATGATTGCACTGTTGCAGAGAGTAAACAAAGCGTCTGTAGAAGTTGGAGGGGAAACAATATCAGAGATTGGAAAAGGTATCCTTATTTTTTTGGGGATAGACAAAAAAGACAGTAAAAAGGATGTTGAATATCTTGCGGACAAGGTTGTTAATCTAAGGATCTTTGAGGATAACAACTCTAAAATGAACCTCTCCATAAAAGATGTTGGTGGAGAAATAATGGTAGTATCAGAGTTTACTCTTGCAGGAGACTGCAAAAAAGGAAACCGGCCTTCCTTTGATAAAGCAATGCCGCCAGAAGAAGCAGAAAAACTTTATAGGGATTTCATAGACAGCCTTAGAAGCAAAGGTATTCCAGTGAAAGAAGGCGTTTTCAGAAGTTTCATGCATGTTTCTCTTATAAATGAAGGTCCTGTAACATTTATATTAAACACGAGGTGAGATATGTTTGAAACTCTGAGAGAAAATAAATACTTTAACGAAGTAGTGAAATTTTTACAAGAAAAAAAACTTTACCAAAACTCTTATCTTGTGGGCGGTTCTGTGAGAGATTTGCTATTAAAGAGAGATTTAAAAGATATTGATTTTGCAATCAAAGGTGATTCAATAGATCTCGCAAAAGAGTTTTCAAGAAAAATAGGAGGAACCTTTGTTCTTCTTGATGAAGTATTTTCAATAGGTAGAGTCGTTAAAGATAATGTAACAATTGACTTTGCCCAATTAAGCGGAGAATCAATTGAAACAGACCTGAGCGAACGAGATTTCACAATAAATGCAATGGCTACAGACTTATCTCTTAAAAACCTCATTGATCCCTTTGGGGGGATGGAGGATTTAAAAAATAGATTAATAAAAATGGTAAAGGAAGAAAATCTAAAAGCAGACCCTCTGAGAATTCTGAGAGCTTACAGATTTCACGCTACTGTCAACTTTGACATAGAGAATAATACTCGTGAAGCCTTGAAAAAAAATGCCTTTCTCATGCAAGTGACAGCAAGAGAAAGAATTAAAGAGGAACTCTGGAAAATTCTCTCAGTGGACAATAGTGTAAGAACAGTTGAAATGATGGTAGAAGATGAGATATTCAAAGCATTTTTTAAAATGCCTGATTTATTACAAATCAGACCAAATCTTCAAGTACTGATAATAATTGAGGAAGCGCTAAGAAATCCAGAAAAAATCTTTACTCATCACAAAATTACCTTTAATCCAAACATTATAGCCTGTCTTAAATTCACAGGAATTTTTGGACACCATGCTTTATCTTTCATAAAACAGATTAAGCCATCAAAAAAGGAAGAAAGATTTGTAGAAAAACTAATAGAAGCTGGGGTTAGTATTAAAAAAGTAGAAACTCTTTTAGACAAAGTAAGATTTGTCAAAAATTATGAAAATGTTTTATATCCTGCTCTTATTTATGGTATAAGCACAGACCCTCTTGGAATGGCAAGAGCATGGTTCTACAGAGAAATTGAAAACTTTTATAAAAAAGTCTATCTCAAAAACAAAAAAAAGCTTCCACTCATTAAAGGAGAAGACATCCTTTCTCTCGGATTTGAGCCCTCTCCTCTGGTTGGCGAAATAATTGAAAGAATAGAAACTCTTGTTCTTGCGGGCAAAATTTCAAAAAAAGAGGAGGCTTTGGAGGAGATAAAGAGAAGATATGGGCAAAACAGGTTGTCGGAATGACAGAAAAAGGATAGAATAACAGGAAATATGATTTAATCTTATTCCCTGAAAATATTTCCTCCATGACAATCTATCGCTACAATTGCAGGAAAGTCCTTTAAAAGTAACTTTTTTATAGACTCTGTCCCCAGTTCCGGGAAGGCTATTTCCTCTGCTGAAACTATGTGTCTGCTAAGAAGTGCTCCAGCTCCTCCTGTGGCAAGAAAATAAACAGCTTTGTATTTCTTGATTGCTTTTACAACTTCTTCACCTCGTTGACCTTTGCCAATCATTCCTTTAAGTCCTAATGAGAGCAGAAGCGGAGTGTAACTATCCATTCTTGATGATGTGGTAGGTCCTGCTGAGCCTATTGCTTTTCCTGGAGGTGCAGGTGTTGGTCCCACATAGTAGATAATCTGTCCTTTTAAGTCAAAGGGTAGAGGTGTATTATTATTTATCAACTCTACGAGCCTTTTATGTGCAGCATCTCTTGCTGTATACACATATCCGTTTATCAGAACCAAGTCGCCTGTTTTTAATTGCTCAATTACTTCATCTGTAAGGGGTGTTTCAATCTTTATCTTTATGCCTTCAGCCTTTAGCCTGCTCATATCTCTGCCTCCTTATGCCTTGCAGAGTGACACTGTATGTTTACTGCTACAGGAAGAGATGCAATGTGGCATGGAGCATACTCAATATGAACAGCTAAGGCTGTAATCTTACCTCCTATGCCCATTGGACCTATGTTTAGTGAATTTATTTCCTCAAGAAGTTTTTTTTCAAGCTGTGCATAGGCAGGATTTCTGTTTGACTCTCCCACCTTTCTTAATAGAGCCTTTTTTGCCAAGATTGCGCACTTTTCAAAGTTGCCTCCAATTCCTACTCCAACAATAATTGGTGGGCAGGGATTGCCTCCTGCATTTTTAACTGTTTCAATGACAAAATCTTTCACGCCCTTCAATCCCTGTGCAG
>JGI12104J13512_1002720_pt1 | contig 10724 bp, 12 predicted proteins | sample TerdegcTABiofilm_FD_13512 | JGI IMG/M metagenome (IMG submission 13512)
CATCACGAAATGTTAGTGTGGATGAAAGGTGGGGATGCCGAAAAATCAAGATATTCTGTGATACCAAGAGTTTTTTAGCCGGACAAATGTCCTAAATGTAATTTCCCTAAAGCCTCTCTAACCTGTGACTTGATGGATGACCACTCCGATATACCCCGTTCAGCACATGTATCCAGAGCACACCTTACCTTTAACCTGGCCTCCTCCAGCAACTCTTCTGATTCCCGGACATAAACAAAACCCCGTGAAACTATATCCGGACCGGCTACTATTAAACCTGCCTCGCGGTTTATAGTAACAACAACAATCAGGATGCCATCTTGGGAAAGCTGTTTGCGGTCTCTCAAAACTATATTACCCACATCCCCAACACCCAAACCATCAACCAGCACCTTCCCCGCTGTAACCTTACCGGCAATACGCCCATTGCGGCGGGTAAATTCAAGCACCTGGCCGTTTTCGGCAACAAAAATGTTTTCCGGTAAAACCCCGACATCTTTAGCCAGCTCAGCATGCTTGATCAGCATCCTGTACTCCCCGTGTATAGGCACAAAAAATTTCGGGCGAACCAGATTAATCATCATTTTGAGGTCTTCCTGGCACGGGTGCCCCGATACATGAATACTCGAGGCTGATTCATAAATAACATGCGCCCCCCGTTTAAAAAGCTGGTCGATAATCCGGGCAACCACCTTTTCATTCCCGGGGATGGGGGTGGCCGAAATGATAATCGTATCACCCGGCACAATTTCTACCTGCTTGTGATCAGACAGGGCCATCCTGGTTAAAGCCGACATCGGCTCACCCTGGCTGCCCGTAGTGAGGATAACCACCTTATGGCCGGGCAGGCGGGAGGCCTCATCTAATTCGATAAATGTATTCTCAGGAATATTGAGATACCCGAGCTCATAAGCTACATTAACCACATTGACCATACTCCGTCCGACAACAGCAACTTTGCGGTTCTGCCTATGGGCTACCTCAATGGCCTGCTGGAGCCTGTGCACATTAGAAGCAAAAGTGGCAATAATAATACGCTCAGTAGCCTGGCTGAAGGTTTCTTCAAAAGTATTCCCGACCATCCTCTCAGAAAGGGTATATCCTGGTATTTCAGCATTAGTGCTGTCCGACAGCAAGACCAGCACGCCTTTCTCACCCAACTGGGCTAACCGGTGAAAGTCAATGATCTGGCCATCCACGGGTGTTTGGTCGATCTTGAAATCGCCGGTATGAACGACCACCCCCCACCGGTGTATGAACGGCAATTGCTACAGAATCAGGAATACTGTGTGACACCCTGATGAATTCCACCCTGAACGGACCGATCTGAACAATATCCCTGGGTTTAACTGTATTGAGGGTGGCATCAACATTCCGCTCTTTTAATTTGCCCTGCAACAGACCTAAAGTAAGCTTCGTGCCGTATACCGGGACACTTAACTGCCTCAATACATAAGGAAGGGCTCCAATGTGGTCCTCGTGCCCATGAGTAAGCACTATCCCCCGGACCAAATCCCTGTTCTCCAGCAGGTAGGTAATATCCGGGATAACAACATCTATCCCCAGCATTTCTTCTTCCGGGAACATTAAACCACAGTCAATAACCAAAATATTTTCCCCAAATCTCACCGCCATCATGTTCTTACCGATTTCCCCTAACCCTCCAAGAGGAATTAGAGATAACTTGGGTTCTCGCGCCAAATCCACACCTCCTTATATAAACCATAAAATCACTATGAGATCTAAACAGCACCCGGTGAGATAAACTAAGGAGAAGGTGGGGAAATATAATATTGACTGGAGGTTTAAGAAAAGCCACTATTACATTCAATTTTTATTATACTTTATTTTTTTACCTGGGACAAGCGATATAAAAGCTCTCTAAATGGCATAGCCGTGGAATCCGGTTTCCACGGCCGTTCACTTTTCCTCAACAGGTTATGTCAAAACTATAACAATTTCATATTTTCCAGCAAAGCCTTAATGCTTTCCTTTTCCGCAGTTGTGGTTTCAACCATGGGAAGACGCAGCCCTCCCACCTGCAATCCAATGAGATTCAGGGCGGCCTTCACCGGCGCCGGGTTGGTGGTAATGAACATTCCTTTAAAGACAGGCATCAGTTCCAGGTGGATTTTTGTAGCCAGTGTGGTGTTGCCTGAGGTATAAGCGTTAATCATTTCTTTAATACGTAACCCCACCAGGTGCGATGCCACGCTAATTACTCCTTTACCGCCAAGCGCCAGGATAGGCAATGTCAATGAATCGTCACCGCTATAAACAGCGAAGTGCTCAGGGAGAATGCGCTTCAACTCACTGACCTGGTCCATATTTCCGCTTGATTCCTTAATTGCTACAATATTGCTTATCTCTGCCAGCCTTGCCATCGTTTCCGGCAACACATTTACCGAAGTTCTACCAGGTATATTATAGATGATTATCGGCAGATTCGTGCTCTCTGCTATTGTTTTAAAATGTTGAAAAAGTCCTTCCTGAGATGGTTTGTTATAGTATGGTGCCACCAACATAACCCCGTCTACGCCGGCTTTTTGCGCAGCCTGAGTCAAAATGATACTATCATGAGTCGAGTTACTACCAGTACCAGCTATAACCGAAGCTTTGCCTCCCACCTCTTCAACAACAGCCCTATAAAGCTCAATTTTTTCGTCCTTGCTCAGTGTGGGCGACTCGCCAGTTGTACCGGCTACCACCAGTCCGTCTGAACCGGATTGGACCAGATGGCAAGCCAGTTTTTTGGCCTGTTTAAAATTAATAGTTAAATCCTTGTTAAAAGGGGTAACCATTGCAGTAATGACTCGCCCAAAATCGTTAACCAAGTCTTTCACCTTCTTTTTTTACTCCCCCGGTCTGAATTGCCGGTGCAAGGCTTGAATGCTTTTTTCCATTTCATCCCTTTTTACGAGAACCCAAATCGTTGTATAAGAATCTGCCGATTGTAAAATATGAACTTTTTCTTTCGATAGGGCCTCGACAATTTTTGCCATAACACCCGGGACACCGGTCATACCAGCTCCCACAACCGCCACTTTAGCACAATCGGGCAACACCTCTGGCTTCACACCTATATTTTCCAGCAATTGCACAGCTTTGGCCGCAACTGAATTTTTCACTGTGAAAAGAACTATCTCCGGGTTGACATTGATAAAATCCACACTAATTCCAGCCTGTGCCAGAGTATCGAATATTTTTCTGTGATATTCCGGCACATCCAATCCTTCTTTTATAATGACCTTTATCTGAGTTATATCAGGAATATAAGTAATACCAGTAATAGTGCGATCCCTGGTGATATCAATAGCTCCCTTGTAAACTTCCCCATATGAAGTCACCAGAGTACCCGACGCATTGCTAAAAGTACATTTTATCCTTAAAGGGATATTCTTCTGCATTGCAATTTCTACTGCCCGCGGGTGAATTACTTTAGCACCTTCATGAGCAAGCTGGCAGATTTCGTTATAAGTTACTGTATCTAAAGGCCTGGCATCAGAAACAATCCGCGGGTCCGCGGTCATAATCCCTTCAACATCAGTATAGATGTCTACCCGTGCTGCCTCCAGCGCAACACCAAGCGCAACCGCAGTGGTATCACTGCCCCCCCTGCCGAGCGTGGTAATCTCACCTTCGCTGGTAATACCCTGAAAGCCGGCTACAACTACAATTTTCCCCTCCAACGCATGCTTAATAATTTGCTGCGGATCAACCTTTAAGATCCTGGCATCATTATACTCATTATCGGTGATTATACCGGCCTGGGCCCCTGTCAAAAAAATTGCCGGGCAACCTAATTTTTGGATGGTTGCAGCCATTACCACGCCGGAAATAATCTCCCCGCAGGACATCAAGAGGTCAGACTCACGAGGTGAAAGTTCCTTATTACCTGCACGTGCATATGAAAGGAGCGTATCAGTTGCATAAGGCTCACCCAGACGTCCAATAGCGGAAACAACGACAACAGGAGAATAACCTTCCTTCTTTGCCTCCAGCACCTTGGCGGCAACCTTCAAGCGCATTTCCTCATCAACCAGGGACGTGCCGCCAAACTTCTGAACAATGAACTTCATAACGACTCCTTTCAAAAGCCGCACTTTATTTCTTTTTCATCAAGCACCCATACTCAACAACCAGCTCTGCAATCTGAATCGCGTTTGTTGCTGCACCTTTACGGATTTGATCAGCCGAAACCCAAATATTAAGTCCGTTAGGAATAGAATTATCTTCCCTGATCCGTCCCACGAATACTTCATCCCGGTTGGAAGCAAACAGCGGCATCGGGTACTTTTTGGCCGCCGGATCGTCAACCACCACTATACCGGGAGACTTCTCCAACAGCTGTCTCGCTTCTGAAGCAGTAATTTTTCTCTCAGTTTCTATGTTTATCGATTCAGAGTGGCTGCGGTATACCGGTACTCGCACGGTCGTAGCGGTAATCGCTATAGAATCATCATGCAAAATCTTATGATTTTCTTTAACCATCTTCCATTCTTCTTTTGTGTAACCCATATCCATAAATACATCAATGTGAGGAATCAAGTTAAAAGCAATCTGATAAGGAAAGACCTCAGCGGTTACCGTACCATTTTCCAATACTGCCCTGGTCTGAGCAGTTAATTCTTCAATGGCTTCCAAACCCGCACCTGATACCGCCTGATAAGTTGATACCACTATCCTTTTTATTTTCGCAGCATCATGGATGGGTTTCAAAGCAACCACAGCTATAATGGTCGAACAATTTGGGTTGGCAATGATTCCTTTATGCCACTTTACATCTTCAGGGTTAACCTCGGGAACTACCAGCGGTACTTCAGGATCCATCCTGTAATTGCTGCTATTGTCAATAACCACCGCTCCTCGTTCGACGGCCGCCGGCCCAAATTCTTTACTTGCCGCTCCTCCGGCAAAAAAGACTATATCAGCACCATTAAACGATTCCGGTGTTGTCACTTCTACTTTGTAAGACTTACCCCGGAACAGCAACTCTTTACCTGCTGACCGGGAAGTAGCACAAAGCTTCAAATCTCCCACAGGAAAGTTGCGCTCTTCAAGAACTTTCAAAATCTCTTGTCCTACCGCTCCACTAGCCCCAACCACTACTACATTATATTGCTCCAAAGAATAAACCCCCCACCACAGAAAAATTTTATTTACTATAATTTTATTTAAATTATAATATAACCTGGTGTGCTACCAGCAACGGCTGGTACTGTTTACCTTTCATTGCCTCCAGTATTGTATCCACAATTAAGTCCCATTTAGCCACTAGAGAATTCGGCTTTCCAGACGGATTATCCTGCCCGAAAGGCACCATATAAATGTTTTTTACATTCAGCAGCAGTCCAATATTCTTTGCGTTCATGCTAAGCCCATCATTGGTTGAAACGGCAAGTACTACCGGCCGCTGGTTTCTAAGCTGGGCCTTTACGGCCATCAATACAGGGCTGTCAGTTATTCCGTTGGCAAGTTTGGCCAGAGTGTTTCCCGTACAAGGGGCAACAACTATAATATCCAGGAGTTTCTGAGGACCGATTGGTTCAGCGTCAACTATTTTTGTAATAATTTCCTTACCGGTAATTTCCTCAAGCATCTTTTTCCACTGCCAACTATCACCATATCTGGTATCAGTGGTATAAACAGCATCACTTACAATCGGAAACACCTCAGCCCCTTCATCAACCACATTGCGTACCTGTGGTATCACATCACTAAGACAACAATGAGAACCAGTCAAGGCAAAACCAACCTTGACTCCCTGCAAACGCATTTCAAGCACCTCCATACCAAAACCGATTAGCTGCTGACTGTTTCTTCCGTCAAGAATCGAATAATGGCCTGTGCCAGAATCCGGCCTGCTGTTTTAGGTGCAACTCTGCCCGGCAGGCTCGGCGCGAGAACGGCTCTAATTCCCAAACGTTCCGCCGCCCGAAAATCAGTCCCGCCCGGATCTGAGGCTAAATCAATGATAACTGTTTCAGGGGATAACCCCGCTAAAACTTCCGCCGTCAATACCGGCGCCGGAACTGTGTTGAAAATTATATCTGCCTCGTTCAGGTATTTGGACATATTGCTAAAGGAAATTGGGGTGAATCCCATCTCTGAGATCCGGGCCAGATCCGCCGCTTTTCTTGCAACAACCCTGGTCCGGGCCCCCATCGCGCCCAACAAGCGGGCCAGCGTCCTTCCAGTCCGTCCAAAGCCCAAGACAAAAGCTGAACTGCCGTGGATAGTAATCGGCAGCATCTCCATCGCCATCTGAACAGCGCCTTCCGCCGAAGGAATCGAGTTTAATATTGCCACTTCGTCTAATTTCATCAGTTCAATGAGACAAAGACCCAGGCGGGAAGTCATCTGCTTCAGCAGCGAACCTGCAAGGCCGGTAAAAACAAAGGTCTTGACGGGTAGTTGTGCCATCATTTCTTCAGTAATAACCAAAGTCTGTTCGGATAGCACGCAATGCAGAAAACCTTTTTCATCAATACCAAGAATAGGTAAGACAACCGCCTTGACACCTGCTAGACATTCATCTAAATCTGAACAAAGTACCACTTCGGCAGTCCCACTTTTTACAGGTAGTCCCATGACATTTACCCCGGCACCTGATGCAAGAAGTTCCTCGATCAAAACGAGATACCTGGCATCGCCTCCGATAACAGCAACCGTAATCCCTTCAAGAACTGGCTGCATAACCGTCAAGAACCCCCTAACATCTTAGCTGACTTTTACCCTCAGTATATGAGTTCCTGGAAATAGAGGTGCTTGTCATTATTAAGTTATAACTAATCAAAAAGCAGCTTATCTAAACCATAAACCACCCTTTCAAGCTGGACTACCTTGCGGATTGCCAGCAGCACGCCGGGCATGAAGGACTCCCGGGTGATAGAATCGTGTCTGATTGTCAGAGTTTGTCCCAAACCTCCAAAAATAACTTCCTGGTGAGCCACTAGCCCGGGCAAACGGACGCTATGAATGCGAATTCCTCCGCTTAATTTACCCCCGCGCACACCGGCTATATTTTCTGATTCAGCAGGCAATCCCTGCTGGAAATCTCCTCTTTGTTCTATAATAGCCTCAGCTGTTTTTATGGCAGTACCGGAAGGTGCATCGAGTTTTTGATCGTGGTGCAGCTCAACTATCTCTACATGAGGTAAATGACGCGCAGCTTCAGCCGCAAATTTAATCATTAAAACAGCCCCGATTGCAAAGTTCGGCGCTATCAGGCCACCAATTCCCAGTTTTTGTGAAAGATTAATTATCTCTTGAATTTGTCCGGAGTCCATCCCTGTAGTCCCGACCACCGGGCGCACGCCATGGTTAAGACAGGTCATTGTGTTCTGATAAACAGCCTGCGGAACAGTAAAATCCACAGCAACATCAGGACGGATGCGGTTTAAAAGAACTTCAAGGTCCTTTTCTATGATTATCCCGGTTTCACCGGCTTCAATCAGTGAACCGACATCAACTTCCTCTCCTCTGCTGTCGACCGCTCCAACCAGTTCTAAATCTTCAGTATTCCAAACAGCCTTAATAACCTCACGACCCATGCGGCCGTAAGCACCAGTAACTACAACCCGTAGCAAAGAACCACCCCTCCTCGGGAAATAAAAATATTTACATAAGAGGCATTAACTTTTTTTAAACTTAATTGTCTTATATATAATCAGATATGTCAATAATAATTCAGGAAACAGGGAGTTTTCCTTCATAATTGCAGTATATTAAAAGCTCGTTTTAGCCATACTACCAATTAAGAAAGGAAGTGAAAATGTGAGCAGTGATCCGGCAATTCAGGAGGAACATAGTCACAGCTATCCATTGATGAGCGGGTGGCCATATTTTACCTCAGCAATGCCCAATCCCTGGATCGAGCAAAACGATGTTGGAACAATTATTCCCAAGGTAAATATTATTGAAACAGATTCGTCTTTTATCTATATTTGCGACCTCGCAGGTGCAGACGGCAATCAACTGAGCCTTGAAATATCAAAGTACGAAATTGCAATCTCGGCCCCGGTGGTCAATCCCCTTGATAAGCATCCCAATGCCAGGTATATTTACCAGGAAAAGCCGGTCGGTTCTTATGCAAGGCTGCTGTCTCCCCCGGCCAACGTTGATCTGGACGAAGTAAAAGCTGATTTTAGAAACGGAATACTGGAAATTAATCTCCCCAAGCTCTCAAAAAAATCTTATCAAGATAAAAGATAGGGCTGAAATCTTTCCTCAAACTGTTGACAAACCTATATATCACAAAATCCATGGGTGTTGAAACCAGCTGCTCCTTTACGAGAACCAGGCAGGCTCAACACCCATGGCCTTTTTCTGCAATCTGAATGGGGAACCTCTATGATTCCCCATTTAGACTGCCGGCAAATCTTTTCTTTTTTTATAAATTATTCTTCGAATGGGGGAACCACATCCGCTGTTTTCGGCATATGCTCCGGAACCACGAGTTTGGTTCCCTCACACTTTGTTAAACCTGAAAAGGCAAACTCAGCCAGCGGGTATCCCGATCCCTCAGTCAACAAGTAATACTTTGTTTCATTTGTCTTATAATTGAAAGTGATCCTTTCCTCTGTTCTACCGGTAAGTTTACCTTTCATATAATACCTCCCAAGTATATTAAGAATTTCTTAAATTATGCTCCTCCAGCCTTGTTTTAATATATTTACATTTACTTTTCCTGCCTCCGGAAAATCAAGTCGTTCAACAACACCCGAAAAAATAAAAGCATCTAAACCATACAAAGACTCCACTATACCACTGGTTACCTCAAAGTCAGCCCTGCTGCCCAATAATTTTTCAGCTGGATTAAAGGGCTCTGATAAAGCCATTTCTTCAGCATAATCCTGATAAAGGACCCATATCAACTGTTCAAGCTTATTATCAGGCATCAGCACGTTAAGAGTAATTTCCTCAGCAGCCTCCCGCCTGGAAATCATATGGTTATGAGCGTATAGCTTTTCAGTCAGATTATCAACGATATGCTCGCTTCTTCCCTCCCGCAGCGGCTGCTGGTGCATTGCCAGCAGTTTTTTTGCCAGCGACCTGATCAGCAGGTAATTTCGGTGAACATTACCAAGAGCCAGGGGGTGAATACGCTCCACTAAAAGGGTAAATGCTTTTACCTGCTGGTCGTTCCCCCAGATACCAGCCTTTTCCCCGGCCAGAGCAAGATAAGAGTATACATCTTCAATATTTACCGGAATCCTGGCCGCCGGGTTATTGGGGTCTTGCGGGTTAAACGCATTTACCACGCTGGGATCAATGGGACCAAGCTCGCCCATCTTGCCCATTACTATTTCATCCGCTCCCAGGCATAATAACGTCCCTGCGCTGTAGCAGCGGAATGGAACGATGACACCAAAGCGCGGCGTATATTCCCTGATCAAATGAACAAGACGCCAGGGCGTCAGGACATCGCCCCCCCTTGTATAAAGAAAAAGGTCGATCTGATTACGTTGCCGTTGATCATGTTCTCTGATCATTTCTAAATGTCTGTAAAAAACCTGAGTTACATCCGGAGCTATTCTCGTATTGACATTTTCGCGATCACCTGTGATATAACAAAGCACAGCAGAATTTCTCAATTCAGCAATTTGCCTGATCATGTCAATCCTTTGTTGACGCCCCATATTTCGCTCCTCGCTATCGGTCTTATAGTATGTTAACCTTAGTATGTCAACCACAGGCAGTGTTAATGACAATTTTTTAAAAAATTAACGGTATAAATATTAAAAACAAGATAATAATATCCATGGGTACCCAATAATATTCTTACTTGAGGAGGCAAATCAATGCACATCTCATCTTCCTTCAACCCCAACCAGGTGGTGGCAATGAGCCAGGGTTACCAGAGCGGCGTATCAGCCTTCCCGATCTCAATCAGACCCAACATGCATGGCAACACTGTAACCTATGCATTCAATCCTTATCTTAGCCAGTCATCAGCTTTTAGCCTGAACCCGGCTCTTACCGCCGCTGGATTCAACCCCATGTTAAACCAGTCACTGGCATGGAGCTGGAATCCTATGATGGCTTCCGCCGGCATGGGCGTCTGGAATCCCGCACTAGGCGCAAGTATCGCCCAAAACATTTTACCAGGCAGCGGCATCAGTAGCTGGAGCCCCATGTTCAGTCAAGCACAGCCGCTAAGCATGGGTTTTAACACCCTGCAGGCAACAACAGGTCTGGCCCAAATGCGGGTAGACCTGCATGAGACTAACAGCGACGTAATTGTAGCCTGTGAACTGCCCAATGTAAGCTTAAATGACCTGAACCTGACAGTTACCGATGACTCCATGTCAATCTCTGCTACAGCTTTCGCCGGGAACCGGGCGACTAGCCTGTACCGCACTGTAGCTCTCCCCACCTCGATTAAATCTGAACAGGTAGAGGCGACATACTCCAACGGTATTCTGGAAATCCGTGCACCCAAGTCGGATATAGTCACCAGACGAAAAGTTAAGGTCAACCTTGCCTAAGTTAATAAAAAATTACAGAGGGGGCATTAGCCCCCTCTCAGACTGTTGACAAACCGTCAGGGACCTTGAGGTTGAAGGAAGCGAGCGATTTTGCGTAGCGTCGCAAGTGAACCGGGCGAAGTGAGGAAGCGATATTGGTGAGCGGACAAGGATGTCCGCGAAAGCCTGAACCGAGCCAGGACGGCGAGTTGAAGGCGGTCCAATATCGCCCGAAACGAGCCCTTGGTTCACTCG
>JGI12104J13512_1002721_pt1 | contig 10722 bp, 12 predicted proteins | sample TerdegcTABiofilm_FD_13512 | JGI IMG/M metagenome (IMG submission 13512)
TCAAACGGGCCGTCGTTGTACAGCTCCACACTCCGCTTGGGATAGTGCTTGAGAACGTCCTTGTAGTCCCGATAGATGTGGAAATCCGCCGTGATCGCCCACACGGTCTCGTCCTCCAAGGGCAGGGGTTCCACATAAAAGGGACCGGCAAAGCCCACACAGGGCGTGTCCTCGCTCCTTCCCGTGTGGTTGATGACAATCGTGGCATAGTCCCCCGTCTGCTCGATCCGGCGGTTGCAGTTGTCGGCAATCTGCTGGAGCTTCGCACGGTCAAAGTAAATGACCCGCCCGTCCGGCAGCCGCAGGTAGTGCTCCCGAAAGATCGGCACCCGCGGGATATGGACGAATTGTTCCGAATCGAGTTGTTGATCAAGGCTTACTGTGGCCATCTCTTGTGAATACTCGTTGGGGCGTTACTCGACTAATACCAGAAAACCGGAGATTGAAGTCAATAACCCGATCAGTGGGGATTAGACCATATAAGAAGGTGACTATTGGCGGGATAGATAGGAATAGAGAACCACGGGCTTACCGCCGGGCAAAAAAGAACCGCCTGTGCACGGCGTCACAGGCGGCCTTCGTGGAGGGCGCCACGAGAGGATTCAAAACAGACAAGACAAAGTTTACAGAATCAGGTCTTTAATGGCTTCCCATTCGTTGTCCCAGTAGGGTTCTCGCCACTGGTAAATGGGGTTTTCTTCATAATTCGCCCCGTATAGGCTTTCTAACCAGTACTGTTTCATTTTCTGTTCGTATTCCGCCTCGGCCTTCTGGTATTCCTCCGGCGGGAGTTCCTTCGGCGGTGGCTTGGGCTCCGTTAGTGTAGTCGGAATTTTGCGGAAATTCTTGGCCAACTCGAGCGCTTCGGCACGAGTCCGCGGTCTAGGACGATTTTGCGGCTCACTCATGGCCATGGCTCCTCGTAGCCCTCCGGATACTGATCAGCATCGAAGTCGCCATAATATCCAGTTTCTGCCCGCTGCCGAATCTCTTCTGGGTCTCGGGTGTCCCCGATATATCGCATGAAATAAATCGGCGGTCGGTCGTTCTTTTCGTAATCCCACCCCTCGGGGGCATACTGATCATCCCAGGGCACAACCTTATACACCTTAAACCCGAACTTGTGGTAGATTTTCGCAAGACCATCGCCGATGCAATCGAGTGTCGTGGCCCCCTGACTGATGGCCTCAATCACCGCCGCCTGTCCCCCGCCCTTAGGTCCTTGCGGGGTGCGGAACACGTTGCAGAGGTCATACTCGCCAGGCCTATCGGGGATCGGAACCAACATGTAACCGGCTGTCCCGTCCTCTGTCTGGAAGATTTTCGCACCCGCCTTAATTTTATCTTCAATCTCTTCCGCAGTGTATTGCGAGAGATAGGCCCGCTTATCAGCTGGTAAGGAATCACGGAACTGGATAAACCGCTGAGGCGTCGTCGGGCCAAACTTGACCTGAGGAAGTTTGCTGGCCTTCTGCGGAGGACCAGCGTGTTCTTCCTCCTTTTTCGGGGAAGCCGACGGTTCTTTCAGTTGCGATGGTTCGCTTTTCGTCTCGTCAACGACTTGCCACTGAAGCTTGCCAGCCGCATTGGGTATGTAAGCATAGGTCTTGCCTTTGATCGTGACCCGTGTTCCTTCCTCTGGGTTCTCCGGCAAACCTTCAGGGAGAGAGTACTGGATGCCTTTCGCCCGCGCATAATTAAAGGGAACCGTCGTTTGGGATTCTTGACCCTGTCCCGGCAGCTGCACGACCTCATCTTCCGGGCCGGGCGGGCTGATCCCGACCAGTTTCCTGATCTCCTCGGCCTTAATAGCCAGCCCCATCCGGTAGGCCCGCTCCAAAAGCTCCAGACGCTCGCTGACGTTCTCATCCTCCGTCTTGATCACAAACCGGAAGTCTTCCTCGGCAAACTCCGGAAAATTGTGCTCCAAAAGGGGCCTGACGAGGTCGGTCGTGATCGACTCTTCCAGGTTGCGGGCGTCATAGCGGACGATCTGCTGGAAGGTCGCCAGGTGAATCTCCCCGAGATTGCTCCCCAGACCCGTGTTGGCCGCCTCGCTCGTCAGGGTCTGTCCCAGGATGTAACGCTTGATGACGTGCGAGAAATACTCGACAATAACCCGCGCCGCCTCCGCCCCCGCCATCGAGGGTTCAATCCGCTGGTAGTTGAACCCCCCGAAGCCCGCCGAATCCGGCCACTGGGGGACCAGGACCACATTCCGGTGCTCGCCGATCCTTTGCGTGGCCGCCTGCCGGACCCGCTCCTCCGCCTCCTTCGATCCCGCCGGATAGCCCCAAATCTCAAACCCAAAGGCACTCCGCTCCAGAAACTCCATCAAAAATGACAGAATCTCTTGTTTTTGATACCACAACCAGTAGATGCGGCTTCTGATCCCGATCCCGTGCCGGGAACCGGCCATCTCCGGGCACTCGTAGGGGGCGTCCTCCAGGATGTGCTTGTGGACGGCCACCAGGGACCGCTCCCAGGGTTTCAAAAAATAGGCCGGTCCCATGCTCGTCACCTCCGTTTGGGACCGAATCGCCTCCCGCAAGAGACTCGGCCCGGCGTCGCTCATCATGGGCGTCGCCGGATTGAGCTTGATCCCCAGCTCTTCCCGCCGGGCGTTCTCGTCCCACCGGAAGACGAGCTTGTCGCCGCTGAGGGGATACCAACTGACAACCGTCAGGTAAGGTCTGCCCTCAACCGTCGTCCAGCCCCAGCGGTGGACCACCGCCGCCCGGCCATACCAAATGGCCCGCAACAGCGATTCCCGGTACTGCATGAACCGCGGAATCTTGCGAAGCAGTCGGCCAAGAATCCTTGCGATTTCCGCTTCGGCATCTCCTGACCCCTCGGGCGGTTCAATACTCCAGTCGAGAAGGCACGTCGCCCGATAGCGCTGCTCCAGGCATTCGGTGATCGTGGGGTCGTTGAGCATGTAGCGGGCGTTGGCCAGCGACGCCCGGAGGGCCTCGTCCGAAGGCCGGTAAATCCGACTGGCCAAATCCGTGACCCCGCTGAAGGTGAAGACATGGGGCACCGGAAACTGCCCGAGGTTGTCCGGCAGCCGAAAGAGCGTCCCCCCGCCGGGATGCCGGGCCACCACCTCCAGCATCGCCGGGACCTCCCGCTGATAGCGGATTGCCCCTTGCCCCTCAGCCCTTGCCCCCGGATTCTCTTCGGGGGCCGGAAAGACCTTTCGCGCCCATCCGTCAATCCATTCGCGAATCCTCATAGAGAACCTCCACCACGGCCCGGCAGGCCGCGGTTCGGTAATCCACGCACCGGCATGTCGGGAAGGGGAGACACATACTCCCGACCGCTCTCCCCAACGACCCGCCGACGCAAATACCACTCTTCGCCGCCGCCCATGTAAACCGCCTTGCGGGGGACATAGCCCCCAACAATCCCCGCCAGGGTGTAGTCATAACGATGCCCGGAAACCGTCCCCCGGATACGGATCAAATCCCAAACTGCCTTCCCTTTGCTGGGGGCTTCCAACAGGGCCAAGAAGACCTCCAAGGGGACGTGAAAATACTGATACAGCGGTCCCGGGCTGTCCGGCTTGGCCCGCGTCCCCGATCCCGGGGGAGGACTGGGCCTGAAACGGATGAACAGCGAACCGCTCTCGGCATCGTAGCCGAAACTGTAAACGTTGGAGGACCCTCTGGCCCGGACCATCTCCCCCGTGACAACCGGATGATCAGGGGGAAACGTCTTCCCGCGGATGACGACCTTGCCCCCCGCCACAGGCTCCACCGGGTAAGGCCGAACCCGATTCAGGTCTTGCCCTTCCGGGATGATCCGAAATCCCTTGCCCCGGAGGACCCGCGCCGCCCAGTTGAGTACATCCGGCTGATCGGAAAAGGCCTCGATGAGGCGCATCGCCAGGTTGAGTTCCCGCTGCTCCGGCCCCAGCGCGGCCTTGACCAGGGGTTCCAAACTCGCAAACCCCTCGATGACCATCCGGACCCCCTTCCAGACATCCCCCAGCCCATAGCGGAGGACCTCATCCTGGGCCCGGGCGTAGATGAACCGTGCGGCCTTTTCTAGGAATTGACTGGCCCCGCCTCTTTGGACAAGCTTCAAAAACTCCGCCGCGGCCCGCTCCGCTTCTCGCCCTCCCCGGCTGATCTGACGGGCGTAACCCTCCCACTGGCGAATCGTCTGCCACAGTTCGCCGCTGCGGAACTGCTTCAAGATGCGTTTCTGTTCCGGCGTCATCGCTCAAACCACCCTTCCCGCTTCTCGCTCACCTCGGGGACCGTCCGCAACACGGGACGCACCGTTTCCGTAATGACCCGCCCGGTGCGTTCGTCTCGGGTGGCTCCCCAGATCATGTACCGAAGGGCATCCACTGTGTCGTCCTCCCGTTTGATGGGCTCGGGTGGGGCCACATGTTGCCAGACACCCCGAGGTGGCCTCCGCCAGCGATACCGCCGGATTTCTTCAATCAGATGACAGCAATTATCGGTAATCCGGAGCCGTGGCAACGCTTCCCCAGTCCCCAGAAGTGTTCGCACCAGATCAATGCTTTCCAGAAGAGCGGACCGCACCCCCGCCCGCGGCACCGGAAACACCTGGAAACCCATCTCCATCGCCTGGGCGATGCAGTCAGGGCGACTAGGGTCGGCAAAGAACACCGGTTGAATCTTCAAACGCTGGCAGCGTTCTTTCACAGCGGCGAGGTGTTGCGACATCGTTGTCTGAGAGCGGTTGCTCCAATATTCCTCGACCACTACCCATTCCCCTTCCAAATTCCTTGCACCGAGAACTGAAGCAAATGGATGTTCGCGACTGGCCCCCCAGTCGATCCCGCCGTAGAACTTCCAGCCGAAACGCTGAAACGTCACCGACTCCCGCGGGATGACATGCTTGTCTCGCTGGAATGTTTCAAAGATTGCCCCTTCCCAGGTGGGCAACGCCCCGCGGAGTCGGGTGTCCCACATCTCCCGCGGGATGCTGGCCTTGAAAATCTGCAGCCACTCCCGCGAAATCGCCGTGTTGCACTCGGTGTTCAGCCGATAGACCTTCCAGCCTGGCGGGGGATTGTCCATGATCGCTTCCACCCACAGGCACAACTGCGGGTCGGTCGGTGTGAACTCTGCAAAACATGAACCAGGGAACATGTATTCCCGGCAGCCCCGCAGCGCCTCGATCAAGAGATCCGGATGGAACTGCTCGGAAAAGAGGAACCCGCCAATCGACCGCGCTTGGAGTCCCTTTTCCCCCTGGGCGAAACTTTTGAACTCCAGAATCCAGTTCGTCCCCGGACGACCCGGCCAGGGTTTGAGACGCACGGCCCGCGGCCATCCCCGCTTCTTGTCGAGCCAACTGATCGCGTTCCAATCGATCTCGCAGTCCGGGATCATCCCCAACCCCAGCAACTTTTCCTGCCAAATAATCCCGCAGACCTGCTCAAAGGTCTCCGAGACAATCCAAAACGGAGTATCCCGCCGAGGGGGCGGCTGCACCGAAAGCACAAACCGGGCCAGCTTGTACGCCGCCGCCGTGGTCGTCCCCGAACCGTTCCCCCCGATCAAGACCGCCACCCCCGGAAGCTGCTCATAGACAAACGACCACTGTTCGTCGAAGAGTTCCGGACGGTCAGGGCGGGGCCGGAACGCACAATAACCGCTTTCTAAGAGTTCAATAATCTGAGAAGCCTCGCGCATTGTTAATTGTCGGTCGGCCCAATCAGCCGCTGCACACGCTCTATAAGAATCTGCCGCATTTCTTCCGGACTGTGTCCTGCCACCCGAATCTCGGTGCTGATTGTATCTTTCGGTTGCTGGTAAATCCCTGCGATTCTCGCCTCTTGCTCGATACACCAGGCAATGAGCCTTTGTGTCCCTGGGTTCTTAAGCCCCAACTTCCACGCTTCCGCCTTGAGGTGGCGCAGCTCAGCGACGATCTCCGCAGGAAGGATCGATATCTCCTGGTTCCATAGCTTCCGAAGTTTCGCGACCTGCCTGCTGATCGTGTTCTTGTGGCAATGTATGGCCTTCGCAATGTCCTGGATCGTCCAACCCTTCAACCAAAGGGTCGCAATCTTCTCCAAATCCTCCGGACTCAGTCTTCTTTTCGAACTTCCCATAGAGGCTCTCCCACTGGTCGCGAAGCCGGAGAGTCTTGGCGTAGGAAAGACCCAAATGTGCGGCAATCTTCCGCAGAGACAACCCGGCTTTGAGCAAATTCCCGAATTTTTCCACTAGTTCCCAACTGTTTTTCGATAGCCCAGGCACTGGCAACAAGGTTTCAGACACTCTCACGGCAAGCCTTTTGCTCAACGCATCGAGCTTTTTTAAAAGAAGAGCTTTCCGCTGTTCGTGCTCTCGCACACCGGGTGGAACCCAGTTTTCATTCAAGTACCTCCCTGGCGATCGCCGCTCTTTGCGGAGCTTTTCCAGGTCGGGATTCCCGAATTCATCTTTCCAACCACAGATCCAGCAGATTTGCTCATCGCTGATCCCCTGACGTTCCAACTCGTGGATGTTGGGAATTTTGTAGGGCGGGCTAGGCCAAGACTCGATCGCCATTCGACACGCGGCCAGCGATAAAGACAGGGCCGATGAGAAGTCACCGGAGCGGAGTGCCTCTTGGGCACGCTGGAGATGATTGGCGATCGGACCTTCAGTGTATCCGAGCGACGAATCCCCGCAAACCACAGCTTCAGGCCCAATCGCGTTCTCGGCCAGCAAATCCACGTCGACCAGGTCGAGCAGTTGAGCGGCCTTCTCGCCCAGTCCGTTCTCGCGATCCACAGCGTTGCAAAAGTCGATAACCCAGTTCAAAACATTCTCCATGGCACAATTCAGGAACGAATATACCGAAAGAGGTGCGCCTTATGCCAGACTTTCGAGGGGTTCGGACCCAGGACATCCGCCACGTGTTTGATCCGCCCCATACTCGTCCGTAAACGCTGCTGATAAGATTCCACGACTTCTCGACTCAGCTGCGTCAGTTCCACAACGTCATTCACCTCCATGCCCTTAAAGAGCAGAAGGACACAAAAGTAATCCCTCACATACTCCTGCCAGGACTCGATTAAAGTTTTATAAAATGCTTTTTCACCATCGTCCATTTTCCTTTACTCCATTCTAAAGTAGGATGCCGCATCCTCCAACTCGGCGGCTCCACCATCCATGACTTCGTTCATCCCGCCCCGAGATAAAACCATCCGCCCGTTCACGTTTCGCCAGTAGCGATTGGCCGTCGGCGGCCAGGGCAGGTCGAGCGTGATCGTCCGTTCGCTTTCTGGATCAACCATTGAGAATCCTTTCCACGTCCGTTTTGGCCTCAAGTTCCGCCGCCAACTGCTTAACACCCCTGTCGTCGCTATCCGAGCTGATCAGCGGCGTGGGCGTCAGTTTCCCGTTGCACCGAACGAGACACGGTCGATCTTCCTCCCGGTGAAAGCCCATCAGCCGGTTCTGACGTTCAAACTCGCCCACCATCGGCATCGCGGCTTCCGGCGACACGCCGGTTCTCCGGTACGAGGCGTAAGTCGTGAGGAACTCCTTGCGGAGCCATTTTTCCTCTTCGCCGCCGCACCGTTCGCAGAATTTTTGCCAGCCGCCGAGACTGCGAATGGTCGCCGTGATGGCCGGGTCCTCAAATTGGACGCTCCCGTACCAGCCGATGGCTTCGACCGCTCTCGTCGCGATCTCCCAGGCGATCAGGGCGGCGTCTTCCGGCTTGGCGTCACCGGCCAGTTCCCGCAGCTCTGCGGGCGTCGGCATGAACTTGCAGGTTCGCAGTGCCATTTGTGTGGCCTGCTTGACCTCCTCCAGCGTCATCCCGGAAAGCCCGATCAGGTAGCCCTGCAACATGGCCGGGGTGACCTGCCGCTGGAAGGTGCTGGCCAGCACGCTCACCAGGAAAGTCACCTGCTCTTGCCAATCATCGCTCACAACGTCGCACCTCCTTTCTGCCGTTTCGCGTCGAGAAAGGCCCTTGCGACGGCCAAATTGCGGTCCTCAAACAAGCCGCAAGAGCCAGTCGCTGGGCCTGTTTTGCCCTTGCCGTTTCTCGCGTAATCAACCGCTCGGTTGAGCCAGTTCACGAGAAATCGCGGCATACCTCTGGCGGTCTTGCGACGCTCAGGAGACGCTTCCAGCCAAGCCAGGGCCTTGAGCAGTTCCTGACGTACGTCGATGCCCATGTAAAGCCCTTCCAAATGCTCTACCTGGCGGCTGGTCAAGACGAATTCCGGTGGAGTTCCCCGTGTAGGATACACGAGAAATGCTTGATCACCGGAAGGACGGGAGTTTTCGGAGGGGGCAGGTCCCGAACCGAGCGCAAGCTCGGCTTCGGGACGAAGTGCCGACGCTTCGGCACCTACATCCGTCTTCGTCTCCGTCTTCGTATACGTCTTCGTCTCCGTCTCCGTCTTCGTATAAGGATGGGATGCCGATGGGGTCTGGATGGGATCGGCATGGGATCCGTCAATTTTGCTTTCCCATCTCTGGTGGGGGTCTTCTGTGGGATCGGGGTGTGATCGAGGCATATTGGGATGGGATGGGGGCGTCATCAGGGAGGACGCGACCATCTGCACTGGGCCGTCGCGCGTTTGGACCTCGACATAACGAATCTCAAAGTTCCCGTCCGGATCGGGATACCTTGAGTACTGCGCGTTGCCGCAGCGCCTCCATCGGGTTACCTGGATCACCACCTGGTCACCCACTTCCCAACTAACCACGAGGCCTTGCTCCTCCAACTGGTTGACTCCGCGTTCAACGTCACTGGCTCGAAGTCGATCCTTCAGGGGGAATAGACGGGATTTGAGCACACTGCTACGGCCGTCTAATCGGCCTGCATCATCGACGGCGAGCAACAGACGGTGATAGACGCATTCGGCGAACCAGTCGAGGGCATCGACCCTTGGGCTGTCGAGAAATCCGTCTCGGATGACCCGGTTCGGCATTGCTTCATCCTTATTCGCTCATCCGTTCGCCGGACCGCCCGGCGATTCCCAGGCCCGGGAGTCGAACCCGGCCGTCCGAGGTCATGGGCCTCGGTTGGGCACCAGCCATGCCTGGATCAGCCTCATCTGAAGCGTTTCCCGACTTCCCTAACAGAAGTGCTCATCTACCTAATTTCGCGAACAGAAGTCACAATTTGCCCAGTGCTCATGCGATACTCCTAAGCCGCTCAAAAACATAGTCGCAAACAGAATCATTGCCTTCCCAGAAAATCTCGTAATTGTCGTTCCAGGGGGCGGGGAATAGAATGCCTTTATCGCATCCCCGGACATTCCTACCGCAGTCGTCAATGAGGATATTTCCACGCACAAGCGGGCTTTTATCGAAGGCAATAATCACAGAGTCGCCCATTGACGGGAGCCGCTCTTTAATCCACTGCGCCTTGCCAGCCGCTGCATTGGCAAAGCAGGACAGCTCCCCATAGCGAATGGAACCAGCCGATGTGCAGATATACGGTTTCCCGTACCTTCCCGTTAAAAGCTCTTCCTTTAGCTTGTCAAACCACGGCGTCGGCCTAAGCCTAGCCCAGAACGTCGGCGTCATGGCCTCCAATATCTGTTCCAGTGTCAAAGCAGGAAACAACTCTGTAAGATACCACGGGCATTTTTTCTTCGTCCCAAACACCCTACAGATATACTCCCGCGTGCTCTCTCCAAGCCCAAACTGTCTGGCCAGTCCGCCAACAAAATCAACCAGCACGCCGTCCATGTCAATCAACAGAAGGGAGTCCTGGTTGGCGTCTTGTTGTTTTTTCTGGTTGTTCTGTTCAGCCGGTTGAGCCGCGCAGCCCTCATCGCCACAGTCAATCAACTCGGGCCGCGTTTCCTCAAAGTGCATGGTTGTCATCAAGCCCCAGGCTGCATGCGCCAGATGGTCCTCCACCCTGTCGCCGCTCAACCAAAGATAGATGTGACGAATCACATGGTTAATCAGATCACTGGCCGGTATGCCATGCTTCCAGTTATTTGCCCCGTACTTGGCGGCCCCTTCCGCATAGGTTTCGGCCAGCCGACGCAACCCAATGGGTGTGATCAGATCAAACCGCACCATGTCGGCATCCCTGGAACGAACGGCGCCCGTCTCGAATCTCTTAATGTCCATGCTCAATTTCCTCGGTGAAGAGCGAATTCCGGATTGCGACATTTTGGACAGAATGAGTCACCAGCAGGGTATCGCGTGTAACACCGCGTGCAGACTTTGTAAGCTGGCCAGAGTTCGTCGTCCGCCTTCGGGTTTCGATGCTCTTATCAACGTCATTTCCTTCCATCCGTTCATCTCCCCTTGATCGCGCCACGAATCCACTGGATGATCGTCGGCAGTTGGGCCTCGGCACGGGCCTCCAGGGCATCAAGGAGGGATTCCGCCAGGGCCAGCGGGATCGCCCCCTCCTCGGCCAGCCCCAGCGCCCAGTTGGCCCAGATGTCCAGGCCGGCGCGTTGCCGGGCCATCGCCGTCCGCAGCCCCAGTTTGTACTGGCCCCACGGTCCCGACAGTTCCACGAACGTGTAGCCGTCCTTCGCCGTAATCGTGTAGCTGGCCATGTTTCCTCCGCTCAGAACAAGGTCGGCCGTGTCAGCTCGCCCAGGAGCTTGTCCACCCGTCGCTCGCAGCGCCGGGCCTCCTCCAGGGCCGTCTGACTCTGCGTGCGAAAGAACTCCATCTGGGCGTGCCTCATCTCGCCCACCGCTTCCAGGACGGCGTCCAGTCGTTTCTGCAGGGCCTCCAGTCGGCAACGATG
>JGI12104J13512_1002723_pt1 | contig 10721 bp, 8 predicted proteins | sample TerdegcTABiofilm_FD_13512 | JGI IMG/M metagenome (IMG submission 13512)
CCACACAGAAACCGTTGTCAATACCGCCATAACGCCCGGCATGAAGAAGCTGCTGAATAGCAACCGCTCCATTCTCCTTAAACATGGCGGCAATCCTCTCGAACTGGGGCAGGAACTTATCGTCATGCAAGGCAATTTGCCGGAAGTAGGCTTTGCCGTCGCCCCTGGGATCTACAAAAGCCCCCTGGTTGGTAATCATTCCGGCGCCCGTATTAGCAATAACCCTGGTCCGTTCGATTTCACGCTCGGTAATATACCCGTCCCGGGTATTGTAGTTCGATACTCAGCAAGCCGCGTATTTAATGCGGTTCTTTATTTCATACTTGCCTACTTTATACTTTTCAAACAGTTTTGGAAGCTTGGTTTCACCCGTTTTTTGCACCTCGCAACACTCCTTTTTGATTTTGTATGAGTATTATTAAGGTATATTGTTGAGCTGTGTTTTTTTACCAACCTCCTTCCAGAACGTCAAGGTGAGTTCGTCCTCAGCAGTCCTCAACATTATCCCCGTATTTTTTACCTCAGTTGGGACTATTTCAGCACACCTTTTTTAGCTGCAAAAATGTTGCCAATAATTTTCACAGAACATTCATATATAAACAAATTATTGTACGCCATAAAGTTGGGGGATTTGGTATCATATCATAATCCCCCAACTTTATTTTCGAACTGATTATAGATACTTGGCGCTATACACAGCCAGCAAGCTACAACAATCGTGATAAGGAATGAGAAAATGAACTTAAAACTAAGATACTACTTAAATATTTTTTGAAGCTTTTTCTTTAGCCAGTTTTTCGATAATGTCTTCGCGCAGCTTGCGTTTAAGAATCTTGCCCGCCGGACTTAACGGAAAGGCGCTGACAATTTCGAGTCTTTCCGGGAGCTTGAACGCAGCGATGTTTTGTTTCCTTAAAAAATCCTTGAGTTCTTCAAAAGTCATTGTTGCACCGGCTTTAAGCAGTACGAAAGCGCAAGCTTTTTCACCGAATACTTCGTCCGGCATGGCCACAAGGCAAACATTTTCGACCTTGGGGTTGGCCAAAATATAGTTCTCGACCTCTTCACAACTGATTTTCTCGCCGCCGCGGTTGATTAGATCTTTTTTCCGGCCTTCGGTAAACAGGTAGCCGCGTTCGTTCTTGCGCACTATGTCACCGGTGCGGTAAAATCCATCCGCGGTAAAGGATTTACTATTGTGCTCCGGCGCTTTGTAATAGCCGCGTATCGTATAGGGACCGCGAACAATCAGCTCGCCAGTCTGGCCGTCCGGCACTTCATTCCCGTTATCATCCACCACCTTGATTTCATCACCGGGGGAAATGGGGACACCGGAACTGTTGATTAGCATATCCTCGTCTGCATCCAGGGGGCATATGCTCAACAGGCCTTCCCCGGTGCCGAACACCTCCTGGGGCTTGCATTTAAATTGCTCGACGATATGCTTGCGCAGCTCCGGCGCCAGCCTGGCCCCGCCGTTTTGGATAACTTTTAGCGAACTGATATCATAACGCAACGGAACAGGTGAGCTGACCCACCTCGAAACCAGCGGCACAGCGGCAGCTATGATCGTCACCCTTTCTTTCTCAACGAGGGAAAATACCGTTTCCTCGTCAAGACCAGGCGATATTACTGCTTTACCGCCGTAATACAGGGCCGCCAAGAGCCCGGGGCAACCCAAAGTATAATTGTGCGCGATTGGCAATACGGCGAGGAAGACAGTATTTTCATCGTATCCTCCCACCTTGCCGCTCTGCCGTATGTTATAAACGTAGTCGTTATGTGTCCTGGGAATCAGTTTGGGTATACCGGTCGTCCCGCCGGAAAGAAGCATGAAAGCGACTTCATCCGGATCAGGCCGGTACCGGGCTAAAAAATCTTCCGGATATTTGTGCTCAATCGGTGAATCGAGCAATGCTTCAAGTGAAATCTGATCATTTTTTGCTTCGCCTTGTATAAATATATATTTGAGACAATGCTGTTCCGCCCGCACTTGTTCAACCATGCTAACGTAATCAAATTTACGCTGTACTGTGGGAGTAAAAGTGGCTACCGCGCCTGCATGCTGAACGAAGTAATTAATCTCCGTAAAGCGGTGGGCAGGCAATGCCATCACAGGTATCACACCGATCTTGACCAGAGCTAAAAATGTATATACGTTTTCCGGGGTGTTCGCTAATTGAAAGACGACTCGATCCAGCGGTTTCAAACCCAAATCCAAAAAATGGTGCGCTAACCGGTTAACTTTTTCCCCAAGCTGGTTGTATGTGATCCGCGAGTCTCCATAAATCAACGCCTCTTTGGGACCGTATTTTTCAACTGAGGACTCCAATATTTCACCGAGTGTCAAATCCGACCAGTAACCATTTTCACGGTACAGCCTGCCAAATGCCTCCGGCCACGGGGTGAAACCTTCCAACATAATCTTTCCTCCTTAATAAAATTTTGGCATAAACACGCTTGGGTAGTAATCAGCCCGACTGGATCAACCTCCTTAATTGAGAAAATTCATAAAATTATGAAGGTTGCAAAAAATGTGCCATCATTGATTGCGACAGCACATCATTTAGTGGAAATCCAGGTTTCCAAAAGCTCAAACTCTTTGGAATAATTAATTACCACCTGGAAGTATAAGTTTCCAGGTGGTAATAGTTTCAGGGAGGCTATAGTTGATACTTTTTCAATTTTTTTAGTACCGCCGTATGGGAGATACCCAATGCCTGACCAATATTCCGCGAGTTCTTATATTTTTTTAAGGCTTTGAACAATATCTCTTTTTCGGTAATTTCTAAAGCTTCTTTTAAAAGAGGGATGGTCTCTTCCGTTTGCTCCGTCCCAGGCTTTTCATCCGCATATGTCACAGCGGTTGTGAAGGTACCACGATTTGTCGCCGCAAAAGCATTTGCGCTGATAATGTCGCTTGAACTGGTAATTACCAGCCGTTCCAAAGCATTTTTCAACTCTCTTATATTGCCCGGCCAGTGGTAGTCCAAAAATTTTTGCATCAGCCCGGGTGTAATTATTTTATTTGTGCCGTACTTCTTGTTGAACCCGCTTAAAAAATAATCCGCCAGCAAAGGGATATCCTCTGTTCTGTCCCGCAGCGGCGGGATTAATATCGGTACAACATTGAGGCGATAATACAGGTCTTCCCTGAATTTTCGTTCCGCAACCATTTGCGTTAAGTCCCTATTGCTTGCGGCAATCAAACGCACACTAGCCTTAACCACTTTAGTGCCGCCTAAACGGATGAATTCACCGTCCTGCAATACTCTCAGAAACTTGCCCTGTATGTCCATAGGCAAATCTTCAATTTCATCAAGAAAAAGAGTGCCTTCATTCGCCAGTTCAAAAAGCCCCGGCTTGCCTTCTCTATTAGCCCCCGTGAAAGCCCCGCGGGAATAGCCGAAAAGCTCCGATTCCAGCAGAGGACCTGGTATCGCGCCGCAATTAACCTTAATAAAAGCTCCTTGCCTTTTGCTCCAGACGTGAATTAACTTGGCAAACACTTCTTTGCCAACGCCGGATTCCCCCTGCAGCAAAACCGTCACTTCACTGCCGGCGACACGTCTGGTTAATTCCAGTATTTTGTACATTTCCGGATTACAGGTAATCATTTCATGGGCATCCAGCTCTTCTTTCAGTATTTTGTTAAATTCCGACCGCAGTTGATCGCTTAGCTCGCGTGACTGGGCAAGCTGTTCCTGCAAGTTGATTATTTCCGACATGTCTCTCGCGTTCGTTACTACCCTGATCACGTCACCGTTATCATCCAGAACCGGTGAGGAAGTAACCATAACCACCTTCCCGGTCTTTATTTTCTGTATTCCGGTTACAATTTTTCTACTTTCCCTGGCCAACTGCGCAATCGGTTCGGAAGTAAAAAACCCTTTCATGTACAAGGAATCAATTTTTTTTCCTAAAAAATGGCTGGCGGTAAGGTTCGTTATCCGTAATAGAGATTCATTTATTTTCAGAACCTTACCTTTACCGTCGGTAATCAGGATCCCGTCATATGATGAAGCTATAATTCCCTCTAATTCTTTGTTAATTTTTTTAAATGATTCCAATTCAGTAGATATCTCTTCCAACTCGGTAATTTCTTGAAAAACTGTAACGGCCCCAATCACTGCATCTTTATCATATATAGGTGTCCGGTTAACAACAAAAGTTTTGTTGTTAAAGATAAACCGCTTGCCATACTCGCTTTGGCCTGTGTTAACAATGTTAGGCAGCTTTGTTTCCGTTATCAGGGAAGTAATTGGCTTGCCTAAGACAGGCTGGTTAAATCCCAGCATTTTTTGCGCCGCCACGTTGCATATTATTATGACTCCATTCTGGTTAATAGCAATTATACCGTGATGAATATAATCAAGAATAAAAGGAATTATATGGCCCACCAACATTTGCATGAGTCACCCCTTTGGGGTCAGGCTTTACTTTGTTACTTTCTTTTCATCCTTAATTTCCTTTAAACATTCTTCCATCTCAACTCGAAATTTTTCGTTATATTCAATTTCGTTGAACGTTCTAGTCACGGCTGATTGGCTTATTCCTAAAAATTCCGCCGCCCGGCTTCTGGTTAACAGGCCGCTGCTGACCGCCAGGTACAGAAAGTTCCTTCTAGCTCTTGCTATTTTAGGTAATTTGCTCTTTTTTAAAACCATTTCTTCAGAAATATTGATTTTCTTAGCTATTAACGTAAGCAATTCTTCCGCTGAGACGCCAATACTTAATCCATTGCTGGATTTTTTAATTTTAGGCAAAACTGGTTGATACAGGACTGCCGGGCTGCTCTTCAGCATATCTTCCTCTTGGTTATTTTGCATAAACTGCAAGTAATTTTGCACAGCCTTTTGGGGCTCATTACCAAAGTAATTTAAAATAAATTCAGTTGACACTAAATCGCTCTCAGCCCTTAGGTAGTCCCTATGACTGCTCCACTTATAGTCGAGAGACGGGCTCAATCCCGCCTTAACCGGGTTCGCATGTATGTATTTTATCAGCGTAAGAAGATAGTCATCCTTCCCGCATAAAACTGCTTTGTAACGCTGCTGAAAAACATGTCCAACACGCCCATAATTTTTGTTAAAGTACTGCGTATATGATAGCTGAATACCCTGCATTATTCCAGATAAGGGGTTATCCCTGACTTCTATCAGTAAATGCAGGTGGTTATCCATAAGAGCATAAGCGTATATTAAAAAATCATATTTATCTTTATACTTTTTTAGCAGATCCAGATATTTTGCTTTATCATCATTTTTACAAAAGATATTTTCTCTATTATTGCCTCTCGCTATAATGTGATTGATCGCTCCATGGTAGTGTATTCTAGGTTTTCTCGCCATATGACTGCTCCATATAACAAGTATTTACAAATCTATTTTACTCAAACAAACTCACAAAGTAAAGCCTGACCCCATGTTGAATCTTGTTTTTGCCTCATCCAGCAGGACTTTACTCTCCGGCCTTTGCAAATGCGGGTCTGCACTAATCCAGGCCAGAGCCTCCTCCCGCGCCGCCTGGAGTATCTTCCAGTCCGCCAGCAGGTCGGCGATTTTAAATTCCGGCAGGCCGGACTGGCGGGTGCCGTAGAACTCGCCGGGCCCGCGCAAGCGCAGGTCTTCCTCGGCCAGGGCGAAACCGTCCGTGGTACGGGTCATCGCCTTCAGGCGGGCGCGCCCTTCCTCAGTTTTCGGCCCGGCAACCAGGACGCAATAGGACTGGTAAGCGCTCCGCCCTACCCGGCCCCGGAGCTGGTGGAGCTGGGCCAGGCCAAAGCGGTCGGCGTCGAGAATGACCATCACCGTTGCGTTCGGCGCATCGACACCTACTTCGATAACAGTAGTGCTAACCAGTATTTTTGTTTCACCCTGCCGGAAGGAGGTCATTACATCTTCCTTTTCAAATGGTTTCATGCGGCCATGCAACAGCCCGACCCGCCACTTCCTGAACTCGCCGGCGGCGAGATTTTCAGCCAGCTCAACGGCTGCCTGCAAGTCGACTTTTTCCGATTCCTCGACCAGAGGACAAACAATAAACGCCTGCCGGCCTTGGCTGACCTGCTCCCTGATTAAATTGTACACTCTGGCCAGGAGTCTGTGCGGTACGGCGTAGGTCTTTACAGGCTGCCTGCCGGGCGGCAGTTCGCCAATTACTGAAACGTCCAGGTCACCGTATAGAGTCAAAGCCAAGGTGCGGGGAATCGGGGTGGCGGTCATCACCAGGGTGTCCGGCCAGCACCCCTTGCTCCGGAAAGCGGCCCGCTGGCGTACGCCGAACCGGTGCTGCTCGTCGACCACGGTCATTCCCAGCTTATTAAAACGCACACTTTCCTGGAGCAAAGCATGGGTTCCCACCAGCACCGCCACTTTTCCGTCAGAAACCCGCTCCAGCAACTCTTCTTTCTCTTTTTTGCGCATGCCGCCGGTCAACAGGGCAACTTCAACCCCCAGCGGGGCAAGAACACTTTTCATCCCGTAATAGTGCTGCTCGGCCAAAATTTCCGTGGGAGCCATCAAAACACCCTGCAGTCCGCTTTCCACCGCCTTGAGCAGCGCCAACACCGATACGACAGTTTTTCCCGAGCCCACGTCGCCTTGCAGGAGGCGATGCATGGGAAAACGGGATTCCATGTCACGGGATATCTCCCGCCATACTTTGGCCTGCTCCGCAGTAAGACGGTAGGGCAAACTTTCCAAAAAAGCAATCGTCATTTTACCTTCGGGAAGATACCGGTGCGCTTTTTCCCGTCGGGCAATTTCCCTGCGGCACAATGCCAGTGAAAACTGGTACAGAAACAATTCTTCAAAAATAAAGCGTTTTCTGGCTCTCGCCGCATCCTCAGCATTGCCGGGATAATGTATCGTGGCAAGCGCCTCCCGGAAAAGCGGCAGGCTAAATTTCCGCAACAGCTTTTCGGGCAGAAAATCTCCGGTATGACCGCCCAATTCATCCAGGGCAAACTTAACGATGGCGCGCAGCAGGCGCTGGTTCAACTGCCCGGCCAAAGGATAAAGCGGCACCAGGCGTCCCGCGCTTAAGCTCTCTCCCCCGTCGTCTAGCTCATATTCCTCCACCATCACCTGAACTGCGCCAAAGCCCCTTTCGATTTTACCGGTTACATACAGTTTTGTCCCTATGGGAATGTTTTTCTTAATATAAGGCTGGTTGAACCACACGGCGTAAAAAACGCCCAGCCCGTCATGCAGCGCCAGTTTGGTCACGGTCAGGCCGCGCTTTGGCCTGATCGCCTGTGCTGTCAGCACCGTTCCCCGCAGAGTAGCTGTTTCGCCATGCGCGCAGGCTCCGGCCTCCCGCAGCCGGGTGCGGTCCTCGTAGCGCCTAGGGAAATGATAAAGCAGGTCCTTTACTGTAAAAATCCCTGCTTTTTGCAAGATTGCCGCCCGCCGTGGTCCGATTGTCTTGATTGATTGGACGGGTTTTGTCAAAAAGTCATTAGACATACAGATCCTCGCTCTTGCAGCCCAAAATATTTTTTGGTAGAATGTATAAGTGGTTTAAAGGAGGTGTAATACATATGGCTAGAAAATGTTCTGTATGCGGCAAAGGAATTACTGTCGGAATTAAAATGAGTCACTCACACATACGCACAAAAAGAACCTGGGTTCCCAACCTGCAGCGGGTCAAGGCTATCGTTGACGGCTCGCCTAAAAAAGTGCTGGTGTGCACCCGTTGTCTCAGAAGCGGGAAGGTTCAGCGTGCGATATAAAAGCAATATATATCACTTAGATGTTATCACTAGACCCGGCGGTCGCCGGGTCTAAGTTTTTTCATCAACCTACTGTCATGTTTTTCAACAAATTAGCCATTTCGATAGCTGTCACCGCGGCGTCCCAGCCCTTGTTCCCGGCCTTGGTGCCGGCCCGCTCAATAGCTTGCTCAATAGTCTCGGCGGTGATGATACCAAAAATGGTGGGGACACCGCTGTCCAAGCCCACTTTTGCCACACCCTTGGCAACTTCGGCGGCAATATAATCAAAATGTGGTGTCGCGCCGCGAATTACCGCCCCAAGGCAAATTACCGCGTCATATTTCTTCATGGAAACCATTTTCCCGGCGGCCAGCGGTATTTCAAAAGCCCCCGGCACCCAGGCGACCTCGATGTCATGCTCCTCCACTCCGTGCCGGTTAAGCGCGTCCAATGCCCCGCCGAGCAGCCTGTTGGTGATAAACTCGTTAAAACGGCCCAGCACCAGCCCAAATTTGAGGCCCTGGCCTAAAAGATGTCCCTCGTAATACTTCGGCATACTCCATTCTCCTCTACTTCTAAATTCCGCCAGCATTCATCATTCAGCATTCAGCAAGACGGTATTTTGCAGGTATTCAGAAGTCAGAATCTCAGAATATTTCCAGACAATAAGCCATTTTCTTCATCTTCTGACCCCTGACTCCTGTTTTTCTAACGTTCGCCGCTGCTTACATTCAACAGGTGGCCAAGCTTTTTCTGCTTGGTGGACAAGTAAAAACTGTTGTTTTTACCCGGCCTTATTTCCACCGGCACCCGCTCCACGATCTGCAGCCCGTAGCCTTCCAGCCCGGCAATCTTACGGGGGTTGTTAGTCATCAGACGAAGCTTTTTAAGTCCCAGATCCGCCAGAATCTGCGCGCCAAAACCGTAGTCGCGCAGGTCGGCGGGAAATCCCAGGGCCAAATTAGCTTCCACCGTATCCTTGCCCAAGTCCTGCAGGTGATAAGCCCGGATTTTATTCGCAAGGCCGATGCCGCGTCCTTCCTGGCGCATGTACAGAAGAACCCCGACACCTTCCTCGGCAATCATTTCCATCGCGCGGGCCAACTGGTCTCCGCAGTCGCAGCGCGTCGACCTGAAAACGTCCCCGGTCAGGCATTCCGAGTGCACTCTCACCAGGGGCGTTTCAGCCTGGTTCAAATCACCCATCACCAGGGCCAGATGCTCTTTGCCGTCCAGCAGGCTCTCATATGAGACAGCTTTAAACTCACCATATTTTGTCGGCAATTGCGCCGAATCTATCCGGCGCACCAACATCTCGGTACGCCGCCTGTACTGAATCAGGGCAGCTACAGTGATTATCTTTAAGTCGTGCTCTTTAACAAACTCCATCAATTCAGGCACCCGCGCCATAGCGCCGTCTTCCTTGATAATTTCGCAACAAATCCCGGCGGGGTACAGGCCGGCCATGCGGGTCAGATCCACAGTAGTCTCGGTGTGTCCCGCCCGCCTTAAAACCCCGCCTTCCTTGGGGCGCAACGGGAATACGTGGCCGGGACGGCGCAAATCCTCCGGTTTAGTGCCGGGATTCAAGACCGCCTTGACGGTCAAGGCCCGCTCGTAGGCGGAAATGCCGGTGGTGCATTCTTCGGCGTCGATGGAAACGGTGAAAGCTGTCCCGTGGGGGTCGGTGTTGTTGGTTACCATGGCCGGCAAATCCAGTTCGTCGAGACGTTTTCCGTCTACCGGCATGCAAACCAAGCCGCGCGCATGCGTAATCATGAAGTTGATCGCTTCCGGGGTGACCATCTCGGCGGCCATAATCAAGTCCCCTTCATTTTCACGATCCTCATCGTCCACCACCACGATCATCTTGCCTTGCCTAATATCCTCGATCGCTTCTTCAATTGTGTTAAATTTCATTGTCTATGCCTCCTTGCATTAAATCCTAATAAAAATTCATAATCCTATACAAAACCATGTTCCGCCAAGAAATTCAAACTAATATTTGATTCCCCGGCGTCGTTTTCCGGAAAAGCGGCCAGTCTTTCGATATATTTCCCGATCACGTCTCCTTCCAGATTCACTGTGGCCCCGGTATTCTTTAATCCCAGCGCGGTGGCGTGGGCAGTATGGGGAATAAGCGACACCTGAAAGCTGTCCGCCTGAAAATCCACCACGGTCAGGCTAATCCCGTCTATCGCCACGGACCCCTTCTTAATTACATAGCGCATCACTTCACGGGGCGCCCGGATGGTAATCAGGGTGGCAATATCATGCTTCTCCAGGCGGGTGATCGTTCCGACCCCGTCAATATGCCCGCTGACTATGTGCCCGCCCAGCCTGTCGCCCAGCCGCAGGGCCCGCTCAAGATTAACACGGTCACCTGTATTTAAAGTACCTAGATTGCTCTTTGCCAGGGTTTCCGCCATCACATCGGCGGTAAATTCCCGCGGGCCCAAATGAACCACCGTCAGGCATACTCCGTTCACCGCGATGCTGTCCCCAAGCCGCGCATCCTCCAGCACCTTTTCCGCGCCGACGGTTAATTGGGCGGAAGCAGCCCCGCGTTTGATACCCTTAAGTGTTCCCAGCTCTTCGACTATACCGGTAAACATCGTTTACCCACCTCTATATTTTAAATATCCTGCTATACAAAAATCAGGCCCCAAACGGCTCACTTTCACACGCTCAAGCGCGGCGGCCCCGGACAAATCATCAACTCCCCGGCCGCCAACCGGACCGGGCGCCTCCTGTCCGCCGATAATCTTCGGGGCGATAAACCATACTGCTTTATCAACTATTTCCGCTGCGAACGCGGAACCGTGCACCCCGGCCCCGCCTTCAATCAATAAGCTGGTAATCTCCCTTTTGCCCAGTATTTTCACCAGTTGTGCCAGTTCCACCCGCGGGCCTTCATTAACCACCAGCACCTCCGCGCCGGCCTGCCGCAGCGCCTCCAGCCTTTCCGGCGGCGCGCCGGCTGTCGTGGCGATTATGGCGGGGG
>JGI12104J13512_1002727_pt1 | contig 10703 bp, 15 predicted proteins | sample TerdegcTABiofilm_FD_13512 | JGI IMG/M metagenome (IMG submission 13512)
AACTCGCCGTCCTGGCTCGCTGAAGGCTGGCGCGAACGTCCTGTCCGCGCCCCCAATTTCGCTTCCTCGCTTCGCCAGGTGCTGTTACCGGCGCTACGCAATTCGTTCACTCGGGACAACAAACGGAGTGTCTATATTCCCCAAGAATATTGCACCTATACCCTTTTGCCCGAGGGCAAACAACACATCCCTGCCTGCAGAGTCTTTTGTCCAGATGCGCAGCCGGTCATAAATGGAATCATTTTCATCTATCCACCGGTTGCCGTCCTCGTCGTATTCTGCCAGTTCGGAAAACCCGTTGCCGCTGCCGGGCCCAAAAAGCTCCCTGCCGTTGTTCACCTCTCCATCACAGTTAAGATCGAGGGCAAGCAGGCCGCTGCCCGGGCCAACAAAAGAAACTTGCTCCTCTTTCCCGTCCGTGTCCAAATCAAAACTGAATTTCTGGCTAGTAAACTCAGGAAGGGAACCATTAAAATGGATTACCAGCGGGTCAACTGCAACGGCGTCCCCGCCTCTGATCCTGATATCCTGCCGTGACACAAATTCCCTACTCATACTTAGCTGTACTGAAATATTTACTTCCCTGCCATCCGCTGACCTTATCACCCCCTGCGCTGTAAAAGATACTTTTTCCCGCTCATAATATGATTCATGAAGGTCATATTCCAAGCCCCAGTCATGCCTAAACCGCACAGGAAAGCCAGCCTTTCCAGTTGGCGCCTTCAAGCTTCCCTTTCCCGCATCCAGTTCCAACTTTTCAAGCACATAAAACTTCACTTTTTTACCCGTCAAAGCCTCCAGCATTTTTTGAATAATAAGTATTTTTTGTCTATCTTCCTCGCTAATCTCAAATGTTGCAGACTCCCCCGCCCGGCCTACCCCTGACAGGTTTTTCTCCCGGGTTGCCATTGTTTTTGCCTGTTCCGACAAGTTCCAGCATGTCCACCTGCACATCTGCCAGCTGTCCCGCCGCTGACTCCCGCCCCTCAGAATCAGGTCCTCTACCACCCACCCAGACTCTTAAAGACTCGTCTTTCGTGTAACTTTTTAGGAAACTGTATTCACTTGACATACTGACAGAAAAATCTTCAATTCTCACAGCAAACATCCCAATCTTAAAAGTTTCCCATGCTTTTACTATCGGCATTTACATAAAATTATTTATATGTTCATAAAGAAAAAAGTCCCAGACAATATGCCCGGAACCCGGTGAAGAACCTGCGCCTAGTTTAACTTCAAGTTAAAAAAAACCAGCGGCAAGGACCCTTCCAAAACACATAATCTTATCCACTTATGGAACCCATGACCATTGAATATACCAGTTGAAACAAAAATGTTTTCTGTCCCCTGGGCAGAGAAATACCCTGGTTGCACCTAAACCCAACCCTATTTCCTGGTAAGAGGCAGAGGATGACCGATCCCCCGGGCCAGCTGGTAGTTAATATACTGGTTGAGGCTGACGTTCTCCTCCTTAGCTTTCTCCACCAAAGCCCGGTGCAGCGACTTGGGCATGCGCAGCCTCAATTGGCCGGAAAACTCATCAGTGCCAGGCTCCGGCACGTGGCGGCCCAACTCCAGACAGGTCTCAATCCAACATTTTTTGGCATCATTTAAGCTGGCTATTGCTTCCTCCGGCGTTTCCCCATCAGACATGCAACCAGGAAGGAGAGGAATCTCCGCAAACCACCCGCCGCCCTCTTCGTTGGACAGTTTTCTTATCTTTATTTCGTAATTCAAGTTAAGATAGTAATTCAAATCCTTCACTTCCCTTCTCCCCCTTCCGTTAATTTTTCGATTGCCGCCAGTGCTTTTTTAACATAAACCGCCTTAACAGGCCTGGCTTTGGGAATGGACAGCGCTTCCGGAAGTTCTGGGTGATAGTAAATGTAGTGACTGGACCCTTTGCCGGGTTGCCTGCACTTAAAACCGTGCTGCTTCAAAAACTTGTCCAATTCCTCGAAGTCAACATCTTTCGGGTTGCGAACTATCCTTGTATATAATTTATGCAGCTTTGTCAACCACATCACCACCCAAGATTTATGGTATCACATATGGAACCACCAATCAAGCAAATAATAATATCCCTCTACGGTTATGCATACTCGCCGTTAGAATCAGGCAAAGTATTTAAAAATCTTGTATCTCCCAGATTTGCTTTTACCCTAAAGATGTTTCATTCTCGATATGATACTGTTTATTTTTTAATGAGAAAAATAAAAAAGCCTTAAAAATCAAGGCTTTCAGGCAATTCACTGGTGCGCCCGGCAGGAATCGAAGAACGCATCTCGTCCTGAGAGCCCTGATTTTACTGCATTTTTTTATTTTGGTCTGCCTCCTGGTCTGCATTTTTCAGGAGGTCAATAACATTGCCGCTCTTCCGCACGGCGTGGGCATAGACCGCTGCCGTGGTAGCCGGGCTGCTGTGACCTAAGAAAGCAGCTACGGTCGGGAAAGAATATCCGGCATCCAGCAGGAGAGAGCCTGCCGTGTGTCGAAGATCATGGACACGGATGTGGGACAGTCCGGCTTTTTTTAAGGCATAGTTTAAGGTGCGCCTTATCGCGTCCTCCCGTACCACCCTGCCGTTGCATGAAAAAACCAGTGCGTCCTTTTTCATGGAAACTATTCTCTGCTCCTTTTTGAGCGACATCAACAAGCGCATCGTTTCCTCGCCCAGCTTAAACATTCTTTCACTGCTGGCCGTTTTGGTTTGCGGCTTTAACTTCCGGTGTCTCCCGTCAGCCGCCCTTTTTACGGTCAGCGTTTCCTTTTTGAAGTCAATGTCCTGCCATTTCAACCCCAGGACTTCGCCTAAGCGCATCCCGGTTAACGCAAGCAGCCGAATCACCGGATAATACTTGTAACCACTGGCAGCATTCAAAACGGCCTGCAGCTCTTGTTGCGTCAAAACCTTTCTCTCCTGCCTCGGCACCCTCGGGGCGCGCAGCCCTGCTGCCGGATCCGCGGCAAGCAGCCCCCAGGCAACCGCTTGCCGCATTGCCGTCCGTAGAGTGCCATAAACGCCCTTTAAGGTTTTTGGTTTCAGGTTTTTTAATTCAGCCAGGGCTTCCTGAAGCTCAAAAGCCGTCAAATTGAACATGGACAGCTTATTCAAAACCTCCTTGAGCCGCCGGACATGCCATGAATACGTCTCATATGTCCGCTCGGAAACCGTGCCCTTAATCCTTGCTAACCATATCTCAAGGTACTGGTCGACAGTCATGGACTTCGCCGGGCCGGCGCGCTTCTTTAGCCCGGCTTCAAGCTCGGCGGCCCGCAGCCTGGCCTGCGTTATTTTGCCGTTGAAAACCTCCCTGTAGTATGTCCTCTTGCCTTTCTCATCCCTCCCCAGGTATATCGAGATAAGGTACTTGTTCGGCCCTTTTCTCACCAGTTGCGCCATTTGAACGCCTCCCTCAAAAGAGAGAGCCGGGCAAGGCTTAATTCGCCCTGGCCCAGCCGTTTTCCTGCTTCGCGTATTCGCCTTGCAGGTAGTCTTTGATCGCCTCTTCGGATATCCTGATGCGCCTTTCGGAGAGCTTTACTGCCTTGAGCCTGCCTGTCGCTATAAGCTCATAGACATACGCCTTTTTGACCCAGAGGATTTTAGCCACCTCCGGAGCAGTATAAAAGTTGATGGTCATATCGTATTTTACCCCCTTTAAAATTTGAATTATTTAAAAAACCTAGCCAGCTCTTCTTTGTCGCCCCGGCTGGCGCCTAACTTTGATTTAACCTCTCCTCCAACAATGTAAACCCGAAAATCTTCTGCAAACCACTCCTGCACCAAAAAAATAGGGTCAACGCCGTATTCTTCACACAACTTCAGATCAGCCTGGTCAGGTTCTCCGACTATGCAGCCGTATTCCTCCTTTTCAACCTCATCTAAAATATTAAACCAAACCCAATGCCCAAATTCGTGAAGAAGATCGTTCCTGATTCCTTCCACGCCGTCTTCTACTGAATGCCAGGTTAAAACTATCATGTTGCGGCTTAAATCATACCACGCCGACGTATTGCCCGGGCGGCCGACTCCTGTAAGAAAAAAAGGCGCAATAACTACACTTGGTTTCAAGAAACGCCCGTTATTGTAAAGCGGAAAGGGCTTTAATTTAACTGAAATACCTTCAACCGCCTGCTTAAATTCCGATCTAACCTTTTCTTTTATTTCTGCATCAATCTGCACAGTTTCCACTAACCACTTTCCTGGAGCCATGCACATAATCGGCATAAAAAAAGGGTACAGTTCCTCGATTTGAAATTCTCCTGTTAACTGTTCAGTAGTCAGCAGGCCGGGTTCTGCTGCCTGTCCCGCCTGCCCTAAAAAATGAATGATAAAGACGGCGGCAAGGACTGCCGCCGCGATTTTTCTTTTCATAAAAAACCCCTTCTAGTTAACTGATCAGAATAACCCGAATTTTTCCTCTTTCTGTGCCTGTGCCCACATCCGGAGTTTCAAAAGGCTCCTCCACGTATACGCCTATGCTGTCCCTGTTGTTACCGGGCCTGCAATCCTCTATCCCGTCCGGCCACGCTTCAACGGTAAAGCTCACTTCTCCCCCGCCGCCAACGCTATATTCCGCGCTGAAACTCTTAGAACCGCCCCTGTCTAGCCAGAGCGTCCCCCTCTTGCTGCCGCCGTAGTCGCTGTATATGTTCACGTTTACCGGCACGGAGCGGTCAGGGCCGTCCCAGGCCCTCTCTACGAACGCCTTCACGGTCACGGACCCGCCGCTCTGGACGCTCAGGGGTTTTATGCCCGCCGTCACGGATATGTCCGTGCACGGTTCTTCAACGTAATACGATACCTCCATCCGGTTGTCGCCCGGCCAATCGCCACTTAATAAGTTGACCTCGTTAGGGGGCCAATCCCCGTCAGGGTTGACCATAGCCGCCACGCTGTAAGTGTCCCCTCTGTCGGGCGTGAAGCTGAAGGGCAGCTCCTTAGATTCCCCTGCCGCGAAGTCCGCTATGAGCGTCCCCTCGTCCAGCACGGTGCCGTCGGAATGCCTAACGCGCCAGATCGTCCGCACCCACTGCAGGTCTCTCTCGGATTCGTTCTGGACGGTTATAACACCGCTGGTCAGGTGGTTGGGCTGGCCGGAATCGGGACTGAGGGTTATGCTGGTGACTTTGAGGTTGACTAGTTCGACAGGTATTTCTGCGCTGACAACGTTGTCCTCGTAAGTAGTCTCCTGATAAACCTTCCCGATCTCGTCCCGGTTGACTATCCCGGTCAAACCGTCTTTGGTCTGCCCGAACGGGTGCCACTTGCAGTTGAACGCGCGCCTGGCGTTCGGCCCGCCTTTTTTGCCGAAGTCGGCCACATGGATTTCTTTGCCCCCAACAACTTTCTTAGGCAGAACCTGGCCGGTTTCGTCGTACAAAGCAGCCTGGTAATCGCCGTGCAGGACAGCAACGGGCGTTCCGGGATAAGGCTGGTCAGACTCGTTCTCGAACACCACGGTTGCAATGTATTCTGCTCCAGGCTCGGCTTTCTGGCCCTGGGGTACGCCCAGGTCGATGGACACGGCCTTGAGGTTGCCTGGCTTAGGAATTAGAACTTCCGGCATAAGCGGAACCGTGATATACCATAGGCCGCCGTCCCTGTGGTGCCACATCCTGCCTATCCCCCAGGCGTACTTAGTAGGAGGGGCCAGGATGTGGACGTACTGCTCTATGTTGTTCCAAAGCTCAGGTCTGGAAGCAGTGTCAAAGGTGTAACCGTTGTTCTGTAAAAAAGCCGTGCTTAATATACCCCAGTAAATTGCGTCGTGGTACTTGGGATCTCCGTCGCCGTCAAATTTAACAAAACTCGGGTTACTTAGTTTGATTATTTCCGCATTTGGGTCTTTCCACGGCTGATAAACCCAATTCCTGCTGGCGAAGTCCGCGCCTCCGGCATGGCTGTCCGGCGGGAAGGACATATTGGTATAGTCCTCGCCGTAGAAAGTGTAGCCCAGGTAGCGGTATTCGCCTTCTTTAAAGTCACCGTGGGGCTGGCCGTAAACGATAACGCCATAGCTATAGCCGCTGTCGTCAACCAGCCCGCTCAGGACGGCATCGGGAGTATAGCATCATCAAAACCATAACTTGCCTTAGCGTCACTTAAAGCTTTCAAATCATCATAAAGCTTCCCGGCAAAGGCCGGTATCGCAAAGGCGGTCAAAATAAAAAAGACCGCCGCTATCACGGACAATCTTTTGAACATATTTACTTAAACCTCCCTGCCCTGCTTATTTGATTGACCAAACACCAAATTGCACGCTGTTTCCGCCCCAACCCGCACTAACTCTTACAGCTTTACCATTATATGAATTGAAAGTTTTAATATCCCAGGGTTTTTTAGAAAGCAGCGCTTCCTGCAATTGTTTTGCAAAACTTAGCACTTCCTCAACCGTCTTCTCGTCCACCGTCTGCAGCAGTATGAACCTAGCATCTTCGTATTGCTGCTGCACGTCTCCAGCTCTAAGGTCGATCTGGAAGTCTATCTGGCCTTTGGGGTAATAACCATCCCTATCAACCAAGATCCTCAGTTTGGTTCCCTGCGGGATAACGTAGCCGCCGTTAGGAACTTCAGCAATTCCCGTCACAGAATTCACTCGCTCCCCCTGCGCTATATTATTCAGGTCATTCAGATACTGCACTGCTGCGCTCACCTCCGGCTTCCGCTCACCAGCCGGCCAGCATATCACGGTCTGGGTCGCTTCGTCCCAGTCCACCTGGTACCCCAGGCCCTCGGCCACGAAACGCGCCTGCAGCATGGTACGCCCGGGGTCAACCAGCATGGGAGCCACATCGATGGCCCTTACCTGGCCGTTGCTGGTTACTTCCGGCCTGTCGATGGTCATGCTCAGAACGGCTTTAGCGCCTCTTAAAAAGGAGTAAATTTTACAAACATGACAGCTTCGGACAAAATGTCCGAAGCACATTCCAAACCAGCTTCGGCAAATTTTTGCACAAGCTACCCATCTTATTATTTAGACACTCGAACATTTGTTTTTGTTCCCTGGAATTTCCACCCCCTGGTTTTTTTATAAAGAAATTTCGCCAAAATGGCGAAAATATACCCAATAGTCATATATTAACATATTTTCCTTTTATACCGTTCGATTTAAGGCCTGCAAAATTCGCGACAAAGGCAAAGATATTACCCTGCCGCTTTTACCTGCAATATAAGACAAAACCGGGCTTTCAACCCGACCTAGTGTTCAAGCTTCGCCATGTATTCTTCTATTGTTTCGGCGCTCATGGCTTTGCGCATCGCCTGCTTGATCTGCTCATAGTCCTTTAACACTTTCAGGCGGTCCCTTAATTCATCCGGCACTTTGCCAAACCTGGTTTCAATTAGATCAATCAGCATTTCCTGCCTTGTCCTGGCCTCCCATTCTTCCCGGATGCCGTCAAACAGTGGTAGATTTTCCAATTTAATCACCTCCAGAACCTTTAGAATTAATCCCTTCGGAAACCTCAAGGACGACAGTGCAGCCAGGGCCATATACAGAACATCCCTCTCGTCCTCCGCCCCCACTTCGCACCCAATGCGTTCCGCGCACTTCTCCAGCACCGCCTCCGGAGGATCCTCCTGCCGCATCAACGGTGTCAAGGGCAGTAGGCCCACCGGCCCCCGGTAAAGCAGGTCCCGGCCGGCAACGTCCTCCAGGTTGATCAGGCGGTAGCTGAAGTCAACCACCGTCAGGTCAAGACACTCAAATAAGTACCGCTCATCCTGCCGGCCGCCGCCGGTCAGGTTGATCACCACTGGGTAGACCGGCTTTTCGTACCGGCAGTGATGTATGGCTGTATACTCCAAAAGCCGCCTGGCCATCTTCCGGTCCGGCCTGGCCTGGAACTCAACTAACATAAGGTACTCATAACTGTCTTCCCGCACTTTGACCAGGGCATCAGATGTACGTTGCACGGCCACGGCCTCTTTGTCCCTGTCCTCGATTTGTTCCACCGTAACCGGCAAGCCCCGCACAAAAGAAGCAATCTGATCCATGTACCGCTCTGCCAGGGCTTTGATGATCAGGTCGTATTCAGCCAAAGGCACCAACTCCTTGTGGTTATAATTATATCAGATTTGAAGGTAATTTAGATCTCTTCTTAATAAGGACAGAAACATCAAGCCAACTTCTAGGACCTCCCCGCTCAGTCTTTCTTTAAACATATCTTCAGCTATTTCCAGAGTCGAGAAAGCTTCCTCCGGGCTCAGGGTAAGCAAGTGTGACAGAACTTTTCTGTGCAGCTTGATCAAATCTTCTTTTGTCAACGTTAAGCACCTCCTTGTCGTCCGGATACGCCGTGCCAGGTTTCGAAATAAATTATTCGGCGATTTTCGCCTGTTTTTTTACCCCATTATTAACATAAACTGTATTTGCCAAAAGGACAAAATGTCCTCTTGGCAACACCTAAATATTTCAAATTATAATAAATGTCGTACATGTACTCATCCCCTTTATTCAATATTTCCAGTTAGCCTTCAAGACCTTAATCTTCACATTCCCACCGGCAAGCTTTACAACCTGACTCTTTTTTGTGTCACTGAAAACAAGGATTACGATATTTTCCCTCGTCCCTGGCAGCTTTGAATACGCCCTAATTCGCTCAGAAAAATATTTCAAAGACAGTTGGTTATCTATGATCAAAACATGCAAAACCCCATCCTTTTCGTAAAAAACGTCATTGGACCTGAACACCCTTCGCAGGTCGGAATATTTAGCTTTCATGAATCTTTCCAGCACATTTTCCCGCGGTAGGTATTCAATCCCAATAGCCAGGGCGAAGTCAGTCAAAATTAACTGATTGATAACTGTACTCCTGGCGAACCGATACCGGTACCAAGCGTCCGGTAGATCAATCGCTTCCCCGGCTTTGGGTGTAAGGCAGTAAAAGAGTTTTCCATTTGCCAGCCGGTATGACTTGATATACCCGTTTTTACGCAAGACAGCCAGTCTTGCAACACACTTTTTCACCGACGAACAAAAAATCCCGGCTTTCATCAACTGCTCAACCGTGCAGAACTTCCACTTGGCGAGAAATTTCATAGCCATAATATCACGTTCAGTCAGTTTAACACCCATCTTTCCCCTCCCTTCTTTTTGCATAACAAAAAATAACGCGGGCAAAATGCCCACATTTGACACCGCATGTTATTCGCCTTTTAAAAACCTGTACATCTCTTCAATCGAAGCGAATTTTAATTCCCTCGTGGCAATTTTCTGCGCCAGGCCAGCACCCACGTTCCCTTTGTGTTTAGCGTGGATAACGCATGTCCTTTTAACCCCGTCCGCCCCAACCCCCTTCCAAACTGATGTTTTGCCCTGCCTTTCCATCCCCAGCTTGCGGCAGATTTTCTCGATATCGTCCCAGGTAAAGGTATATCCCATTAATTCACCAATACCTTCTTCAGGTCCAGGACGCGGAAAAGCTTTTCCCTGTCCCCAGCGCACCGCAGGACGCGCCTTAAATACCAGTAATGCCCGCGCCTGCCTCCAGAGGGGCTTAAATAATAAGGCAGGTCGGTGAAATAAACCTGCGCGTAATCAAGGATGTTGTCGATAAAATCCTCTACCGCATCTTGTTTGGTCGGGCCAACGCCATAGACGCCGGTTTCCACGTTGTATAGGGAATAATTATCGCTCTCGCTGCTCGGCCGGTCGATCCACTCGTAGGTAAACGTCTTGGTCTCACACAATTCATCAAGAAGGTCAGTGGAAATAAGGGATACTGGCGAATCGTCCTTTCGTTTTACGTCGGCAAGGAGAAATTCTTTGCCGGCAGCGGCCTCGCGCCTCAGCGCAGTTAGTTTGTTTTTTGCTTCATGGACCGGTAACTGGAGCATAATCTCACCGCCTTTTAAATTCCTCGCCCCTAATTATACTACAATATAGCTATTATGGCTATATTATATTTTTAGACAGCTAACCCATAAGTAAAAAACCGCCCCTTGCCCCGTATTTGATCAGAAAACCTTTTCTGTTTTCAGGACAAACCCACAATACTTTTTTGTCTGCAAAGCTGTCGGCCTTTTCTCTGACCTGCTTAGACGTGTAACAGCCTATGTCGGCTTCAACAAAAATCTCATCTCCCTCGTCACTTATGTAAGAAGCGTCCGGGACACCGGCATCGCCCCCCATGTAAACCCCCCGCTCTATCTCCATAACATCCCCAATTTTGTAAGTAGACCTTTCGATCTCACTCAATCGATAATAGACCTCGTTGGTCCTGACCTGGTGGAGGATTTCGTTGAACTTGCCCGGGTGAGTAAATACCGTTTTTCGGTCCATCCCGCACTCCGGCCCGGTGGCCCATTTTTTACCCTTCTCGTCCAGGCAATAGACTTTCATCCACTGCCTGTCCTTTTCCGCGTAAATGATCTGCCCCTTAATGAAGCCGGCCTTTTGGAGCCTCTCCAGCCTTTCCAGGCAGGTCCTCTCCTTAGCGTCAGGCCAGTAGGCATTTTTTATCTGCCTGAACGAAAGTACCCGGCAACGTGCAAGGTCGGCCAGAATAGCTTTGTCTCGATCGGTTAACTGTTTGGCTTTGGTAGTTTTACCTACAATAGAACCTCCTTCCTGCCGGGCACTCTCCGGCCGCAAGACCGGAGTGTGCCATTTTAATCGGCCAGGCGGCTGAAAAGCGGCCTGGCCGTTCCTCTGTTCCTCTGCGACGAAGCCGGCACAGGGGGGGTCCGGGGGACT
>JGI12104J13512_1002728_pt1 | contig 10697 bp, 7 predicted proteins | sample TerdegcTABiofilm_FD_13512 | JGI IMG/M metagenome (IMG submission 13512)
TCCCTGATGTAGTCCCTGGCCACAAGTTCCACGCCCTTGTTCATGGCGAAATTGTTGTGCCCCGTGGCGACGATGAGGTTTACCCTCGTGATGGCCCCCCGATCGTCCACCTCGTAATGGTGAATGAGCGTTCCCCGGGGCGCCTCGATGACACCGATTCCCTCGGGATAGAGTTCCCGGGAATGCACACGAAGATCGCTTCCCATGATGTCCTCGTCGTCGAGGAGTTCCTCGATCCGCTCCAGCCCGTAGAGGGTTTCGATGAGTCGGGCATAGTGATAATACATGGTGTAGTGCACCACGCCGTCCTCGGTGAGCTTCCGGAAAGCCGCCAGCTCCGCCGATGCCTCGGGAGTGGAAATGTCGTCGCAGGCGTTGACGCGCCCCAGAGGACCGACGCGGTAACTGCCGTTGGGATACCCCAACCCGCGATAAAAGGGGAATTTGAGATAGCTCCAGGCCTCCACGTGCTCACCGATGTGGTCGAGGTACTCCCAGTCCGGAAACTCGTCGATGATGCGCCCTCTGGGCCCACGGAAACGGATGTCCCCGTCGTAGAGTTCGAGAAAACCGCCGTTCACCAGTCCCAGAAAGGCCGTCTCTAGGGTGGCGAACCGTTTTGCCTCCTCACCCTTTTCGGCGAGATAGTTCTTGATCAGGTCCAGGGCTTCACGGACAATGGCCTTCATCGCGGGAAGATCTCTGACGATCTCGTCGCGCTCGTCCTGCCGAAGACTTCTGTTCACCCCGCCGGGAATGCTGTGCCAGGGGTGGACCTTCTTGCCGCCAAGAGTCTTGATGATCTCCTGTCCGAACTTGCGCAACGAAATCCCCTTGACAGCCAGCTCGGGAAACTGCCTGGCCAGACCGACAACGTTGCGGATGGCGGGATCCGCATCGAACCCGAAGAGCAGATCCGGGCTGGAGAGGTGGAAGAAAGAGAGTGCGTGGGACTGGACGAACTGTCCCATGTGCATGAGCTCCCGGAGCTTGTGGGCGCTCGGCGTGATCTCCACCCCGAGAATGGCGTCGCAGGCCTTGGCCGCCGCCAGATGGTGACTTACAGGACAAATGCCGCAAATGCGGGGCGTGATGACCGGCATTTCCCGGAAATCCCGACCCTTGGAAAAAACCTCGAAGCCCCGGAACTGAGTGACGTGGAATCGTGCATCCTGGACCTGTCCCGCTTCGTCGAGGTGGACGGTGATCTTTCCGTGTCCCTCGATCCGGGTCACCGGATTGATTTCGATCTTGCGCACCGTGGTCATACTCTTCGCCCTCCTCCTAGTCGTACCGCATCATGTTCGCGGGAACCTTGGGCACTCGCCCTTCGAGGATCTCCTGGAAGACCCAGAGGATGGTGTCCGCGTCGGGAGGGCATCCCGGAATGTAGACGTCGCACTTCACCACATGGTCGATGGGGATGGCCTTTGGCAACAGCGCCGGAAGCTCTTCCCCGGGAATGACCTTTTCCGGGTTCACGGTGCTTTTCGTCTCCGTGTAGGCTTCTTCCAGAACCTTCTCGGGGGAGAGGAAATTCCGCATGCAGTTGATGCCCCCGAAGACGGCGCAATCACCCCATCCGACGAGGATCTTGCAACGATCCCGCATTTCCTTGGCGAGATGGACTTCTTCCTCGTTGCCCAGAGCACCGTCGATGACGCCCACGTCCACCTGGGGGATTTCCTTGCCGTCCACCACGGGCGAGTAGAGGATATCCACTTTCTCGACCAGATCGGCGAGGCGCTCGTCGATGTCGAGGAAGGACATGTGACACCCCGCGCACGCCTCAAGCCATACCGTTGCGACTTTTGCCTTCGCCATTGCCGACACCTCCTACTTCAGAACCATCTGTGCCGCCGACGGAGCCACCCGGGATGCGAACACCGCTTCGCAGGGCGGAACGGCGGGGCGCTCGATGGAGATGCCCAGATCCTTGGCGAGATCGTCGAGAATGGTGGACAGCCCCCGGACCTCTCCCTTGGGCGGAACGATCACGTTGAGCCGGCGCCGCTCGCCTTCGACGGTGCAGTAGTGACCGCTTCGCTCGTACCACGCGGGAGCGGGAAGGAGCACGTCCGCCATGTTCACCAGGGGATGGACGAGATAGGGAGTCTGTACCACCACGAAGCGCGTCCGGAAGATCGACGCGAGCATCGTCTCGTCCTCGGGAATGAGCCCCGTGGAGAAGACATAGAGGAATTCAAGGTCCTCCTTGCCAAGCCAGCTCTCGGAAGCGCACACCGTGTTTGCCGCGCCAAGGCTGTTGCCGCTTGTCACGAGGGGAACCACACCAAGGCCATCGTCGAAGAAAGCCTTGCTCGCGATGGCTACGTTCACCGCCGCCGTAACCGTATCGGGGTTCTTCGCTGCGCAACCACCGAGAACGAAGACAGGCTTTTTCGCCTGTATGAGGCAGGCTGCGATCTCCTCCACAACTTTCGGATCCACCCCTGCGATGGTCGCACACTGCGCCAGAGATTCCCGGTAGGGCTCAAGGGCCTCTCGGGCTGTTCCCGTGTCGTTCTCGGAAAGGCGCAGTGAAGCGATGGTCTGCGCCAGGGCGTTGAGAAACTCGGGTCTGATGACCTTCCCAGGCATGGGCACATGCACGTCCGTGATCCCTTTGAACGGGTCCTCGTCACAGGAGATGTTCAGCAGTTTCGCACCATCCCGAAGAACCGCCACTCGGATGTAACTTGCCACGACGGGAGCTTCCTCCTGGGGATCGGCGCACACCGTGACAATACAATCGCTGTCCAGAATGTGATGCGCCGCCGTGAAGGGGCGGACACCCTGAACACGGAAGGGATCGAGCCCCTTGATGAATCCTCGGAGCACGTCACCGTCGAAGGTATCCACTTTCTCCATTTTAAGCCCACTCCGGAAGAGGCCGGAGAACAGGGACAACTCCTCGTCCGTACACAGGCTGGACAACAACGCTCCCGCCTTGCCCCGTTCGTAGGCAGGTTTGAACTTCGCCGCCACGAAACTCAGCGCTTCGTCCCAAGATGCCTCGCGATAGCCCGCACCGTCACGGATCATGGGGACCGTCACGCGATCCCGTTCCGTGGACTGCGGGAGCCACCAGCGTCCCTTGTGGCAGAGCTGCCCTCCGTCGGGCTCCTCCGTGCCAAGCCCTTCCACACGGGTGATGCTGCCGGTTCGGACATAGGCCTTGAACCGGCACCCCACGGAGCAGAGCGGGCAAACGCTCTCCACCGCGTCGTCGCACTGGCTCCGTTTGCCTCGATAGGCGAACTCGCGGAGCGTGATGGTCCCCGTAGGGCAGACCTGCGCACAGGCACCACAGCTCACACAGGTATCGCTCTCGCCGAGCTTCTTTCCCAGATCGGCCACCACCGTGGCGTTCCAGCCCCGTTTCTGAAGATCCAGGGTGTGGGCGCCGACCTTCTCCGCGCAGATACGGATGCAGCGAAGACAAAGAATACAACGGTTGTGATCCAACTGAATTTCCGGGTGCGTCGCGTCGTTGGAGAAGTCCGCGTAGAGATAGGGATAACGCACCGAATCCATACCGTGTTCGATGGCCTGGCGCTGCAGCTCACAGTCGCCACTCTGGGAACAGTACATGCAAAAATGATTCCGACCGGCGAAGAGGAGTTCCAACACCTGCTTTCGGTAGTTGAACAGCTTCTCCGTTGTCGTGTGCACCACCATGCCATCCTGGGCGGGCGTGGTGCAGGACGTGAGGAGTTTTGGGTTTTTTTCCACCTCCACCACGCACATACGGCACGCACCGATGGGGGTGAGGCCCTTGAGATAGCACATGGTGGGAATGGTTACCTCGTTCTTCTGAGCCACCTCCAGGATGGTCTCGCCCGCAACGCCGCTGCACTGTTTTCCGTCTATGGTGAGGATGATCTCCTTCATTGCGTCTCCCTCCGTCACGAGTGCCGTTCCGTCTTCGGCAACGGTCCGTCAGCTCTTCGTCACCGCGGAGAAGGGACAGACATCGAAGCAGGAGCCGCACTTGATGCAGCGGTCCTGATCGATCACGTAGGGTGTCTGTCGATCTCCGGCAATGCAGTTCACAGGGCACTTTTTCGCGCACAACCCGCATTTACGACATTTCTCCCTGTCGATGGCGTAGGTGATGAGTTTGGTACAGGCCAAGGCAGGGCATTTCCTGTCCCGGATGTGCGCCTCGTACTCGTGCCGGAAGTAGCGCAGCGTGGTGAGCACCGGATTCGGCGCGGTCTGGCCGAGTCCGCAGAGGGACATGTCCTTCACCATGTGAGCGAGTTCCTCCAGGGTAGCCAGGTCCTCCATCGTCCCCTCACCGGCGGTAATCTTCTCGAGGAGGAGGAGCATCTGTTTCGTTCCCTCTCTGCAGGGAACGCACTTGCCGCAGGATTCCCGCTGGGTGAACTCCAGAAAGAACTTGGCCACGTCCACCATGCAGGTCGCCTCGTCCATGACGACGAGTCCCCCCGACCCCATGATAGCCCCCGCCGCCGTGAGCGACTCGTAATCCACGGGAAGATCGAGGTGTTCCTCGGTGAGACAGCCGCCGGAGGGACCTCCGATCTGAACGGCCTTGAATTTCTTGTCGTTGATGATGCCGCCGCCGAGCTCGAAGACGATTTCACGAATGCTGATCCCCATGGGAACCTCGACCAAACCGGTGTGTTTCACTTTTCCGGTGAGGGCGAAAACTTTGGTCCCCTTGGATTTCTCCGTACCGATGGCGGCGTACCAGGCGCCGCCGTTGCGGATGATGGCCGGAACGTTGGCCCAGGTCTCCACGTTGTTGATGTTCGAGGGTTTGCCCCAGAGTCCCTTGTTTGCCGGAAAGGGGGGACGGGGACGGGGCATGCCGCGCTCCCCTTCGATGGAGGCCATGAGCGCCGTCTCTTCGCCGCAGACGAAGGCTCCCGCACCTTCCTTCACGTGAAGATGGAAGGAGAAGGACGTGTCCAGAATGCGCTCCCCCAGCAGGCCGTATTCCTCGGCCTGGCCGATGGCGCGATTGAGGCGCTTGATGGCAAGAGGGTATTCGGCCCGGCAATAGATGTATCCCTCGTCGGCGCCCATGGCGTAGGCACCGAGCATCATCCCCTCGATGACCGCATGAGGGTCACCCTCGAGGATGGAGCGGTCCATGAAAGCGCCGGGATCTCCCTCGTCGGCGTTACAGATGGTGTACTTTTTCGTTCCCGCCGCCTTGCGGCAGAACTCCCACTTGAGTCCCGTGGGGAACCCGCCGCCGCCGCGCCCGCGAAGGCCAGAGGTCTTCACTTCCTGGAGCACGTCCTCGGGGGACATTTCCTTCACGGCCTTGGCGAGAGCCTGATAGCCGTCCCGGGCGATATACTCCTCGATGTTGTCGGGGTTGATGTAGCCGCAGTTGTGGAGCGCGATGCGCTCCTGCTTGCTGTAGAAGGGAATGTCCTTATAGTGGGGAACCTTCTCGATGCTTCCGGAGAGGGCGTAGAGAAGTCGCTCCACAATGCGTCCCTTGTAGAGATGTTCCTCCACGATCTCCGTCACATCTTTTGGCTCCACCCGACAGTAGAACGTCCCCTCGGGGTAGACCACCACGATGGGTCCCATCTCGCACATGCCGTGGCACCCCGTCTGGACCACCATGACTTCCCGGTCCAGCTTCCTCTTCGCCAATTCCTCTTTAAACGCGCTCATCACCTCGCGGGCGCCGCTCGAAACGCAGCCCGTCCCGCCACAGATGAGAACGTGCGCACGATACACTGCCATGGTGTCAGCCCCCCTGCTCTACCCGATCGGGTATGGAAGAAACGGGTTCAGTCCGCTCTGCCGATGACTTTTTCCTCGACGACGTTGCCGTTCACGAGATGCTCGGCAACAATGCGCGGCACGTCGGCGGCGGAGAGATTGCCGTAGGTGATGCGCGGTTCGCCGGGGCGGATGATGTCGAGAAGCGGCTCCTGCTGGCACATGCCGATGCACCCCGTGGTCTCCACGGAGACGTCCTTCAATCCCCGTTTGTCCAGTTCGGCGAGGACCGCCTGCATGACCTCCCGTGCGCCTGCGGCGATGCCGCACGTCCCCATGCCGACGATGACGCGGACCTTGCCCTTAGAGCGGGCGGATGTGAGATCGCTCGCCTGTTCCTTGATCCTCCGAAGATCCTCCAGACTCGTTACTTTGGGCACGGACTTCACCTCCCATTCGCATTTCCTCAAGTCCTTCTCGAACGAAATCCCGAAGCCACGACGCCACCGGAGGCGTACGCATCAGCTCGGGATCTTCGATAATTTCGAGAATGTCCTTTTGATCCACCTCGAAGGAACGCTCCCTTCGAGAAAAACGGAACACCCACCGGATATCGGGATACCCCACAAACAACGTCACTACCGTGGCAGGAAGATCTCCCAAAGGTGGACAATCAATCGATCCTGCCCGAAAAGCGGCGCGCAGGCAGGTACCAGAACCTGGAACGGATTCGATGGAAAAACTGCCTCCCGCAAGTTCCGCCGCCTGTTTGAGAAAGGGAATACCCAACCCCACCCGTCGTGTCGTTCGCGACGTGACGAAAGGATCCGTCACGCGGCGCACCATCTCCGCATCCATTCCCTTTCCATCGTCCCGGATTTCAAGCACACGAAACCCCTTATCGTCCTCCTCGACAAGACGCACATCCACACGGGAAGCCCCTGCGGCAACACTGTTCTCGGCAATGTCGAGAATGTGCTGGGACAGATCGTCGAGCATGACATGCATCCTCGCGCCGCTTTTTATTCGTACCGGGCGATCACGTCACCGAGCTTGTCCGCTGTGAGTCTTCCGTGGGTGTCATCGTCCACCATGATGACCGGCGCGAGACCGCAGGCACCGAGGCACGCCACGGGTTCCAGGGTGAAACGAAGATCCTCCGTCGTCCCGTTCTCCTCGACGGAGAGCATCTCCTTGAGTTTCTGCATGAGCTGCAGACTGCCCCGAACATGACAGGCAGTGCCACGGCAGACGCGGACAATATGTCGCCCTCGTGGCTTGAGGTGAAACTGGGCATAGAAAGTGGCCACTCCGTACAACTCTGCAGTGGGAATTTTAAGTTCCTCCGAGATAGCCTGAAGCGCCTCGGAGGGCACGTACCCAAACTCCCGTTGCACCGCCTGCAGTACGGGAATGACTCCCCCCTTTCGGTCCTTCCAGGGCAGAACGAGTTCCCTGGTTTTGGACGCGACATCCTTCGTCTCCACGGGCATATGCATTCCTCCTCCATCGTCACCGACAATCCGGACATTCGCACATTCGGGATCCGGTAGTACATCATCCCCCCGATCGGGAACCCTACAACGACATTCTCCGGAAAATCACTCTCGGCGCTACACCCAGGTCATATCCTTTTCCGCTCACGCATGCGAAAAAATTCACTTTATGCACAGACAAAATCATCTTTCCGAGTCCTTCTCGGCGTTCAGAAAACAGCTCCAAGAGAGTCGTACAACATTCGACAAAGGGACAAAGACTAGAAAACCTCTGAATAAGGCTACGTCAGCCCCGCAGGGCGCCTCGCAGAGCCTGATGCGACCCGAGTCAAGGAAAAGCGAAAGGTCTTTATTCAGGGCTTCCCTAGAAAAATCAGAAAGAGAGCCCCTAAACCCCAAGCGGCATAATGCTTCAGAGTATATCATAGGAATCTCGGAGAAGCCGTTGACCATAATTGACTATATACACTGTTTTTATTTCGTTTGTTTTTTTGTGAATCAACCCGGAAGATTCCGGACCCTTCGTTGGGGTATTCTCTTCCTGCAACTGGTATAATCCAGGCAAAGACCGCCCGGCACCGTGTATTTTGTGGAAACGAGGTGGATTCCATGTGGCAGGGACGCCTTCCTCGGGACCTCCTCCGGGATACCCGAGAAAGTTATGTGACCCGGAACACGAGCCACCTTCGGACCGAAGTTCCGGGGGGGGTCGTGGATTGTGCCCTGGGAACGAATCCTCTCGGTATCCCTGATTCCGTACGAGCTTTTCTCGCCTCCCCTCAAAACTGGGATCCTGGATGCTATCCTCCTCCGGACCTTACCCCTCTGCGGGAAACCATCGCGGAGTACCTTGGCGATTCGGACGTCACGAGAGAGCACATCGTCCTCGGCCACGGCTCCTTCGGCGTACTTCTCACGCTCCTGCGAATCCTTCTTCCTCCGGGTTCCTTACTCGGCGGGGTTTCTCCCCAGTTCACCGACGTTCCTCTCCAGGCGATGCTCAACAATGTCCGTTATCACCCGCTGATCCTGCATCCGCCACTTTTCGAGGCGCACCTCGACGCGTGGCTCCGTGCCGCACGAGGACGTCCCCACGTCCTCTACGTGGATCGTCCCCACAACCCGACGGGCCAAACGCTCACTCTGGCGGAGCTCGAGCATTTAAGCCACGTCTGCGCAAAGGGGGGAAGCTGGCTTCTCGTGGACGAGGCCTACGGGGACTATCTCCCCCGTGATGAATGGGCGACCCGACTCACCTCCCCCAATGTGATCGTGGTCCGCTCCTTCTCCAAGGCATGGGGACTTGCGGGAATGCGGGTCGGATACGGCGTGACACGCCATCCGGAACTCCTGGAACTTTTCCGGAAAGTGCACCCTCCCTTCCCGGTGAATACCCTCGGGGCGATTCTTGCCCGGGAGGCCCTTTCCGACTCGGCTTTTCTCGAACGAACGAAAACCTACGTCTTCACGACGAAGACGCGCCTCATGGAGTTTTTCCGAAAGCACTCCTTTCTCCGGATGGCTGCGACGGATCCCCGAACACCCATCCTGCTCCTTTCCGAAAATCGGGGAAATTTGGCGACTCTTTTGGGAGAACAGGGCATTGCGGGCGAATCAGGGGAAGGATACATGCACCTGGACGAGCGCTATGTCCGCCTTCGCATTCCCTCTCCGGAATTTCTCGAACTCTTTCTGGAACGCCTCGACGCCCTCAAATCCGGGGGGGTCCCGTCGCTCCTTGACGAAACACCCATCAGTCCGCTCTGAGGGAGGGAAGTCTCCATGCGCTGCGTCTGTATCCACGCTCATTTTTATCAACCACCCCGAGAAGACCCCTGGCTCGACGAGGTGCTCTCCGACGCTTCGGCTGCCCCTTATCACGACTGGAACGCACGCATCAACGCGGAATGCTACCGCCCGAATCGAGCGGCGCGACTCACCGACGGAAACGGGCGCATCGTCAGTATCGTGAACAACTACCGTTATCTGAGTTTCAACGTAGGCCCCACGCTGCACCGCTGGATGGCGCGTCACGACCACGTTCTGGCCACGCGAATCCGCACCTCCGACGAGGAGGCCACCCGGGAATTCGGTGCCGGAAACGCCATCGCCCAGGGTTACAATCATATGATTCTTCCCCTCGCCTCCGCCCGGGACAAACGCACACAGGTCCGCTGGGGAGCGGTGGATTTCCGGAGCCGCTTCGGGAGAAATCCCGTGGGAATGTGGCTTCCGGAAACGGCGGTGGACACGATGACTCTGGAGGCATTAGCGACGGAGGGCGTTGCCTTCACCATTCTCGCCCCCTGGCAATGCGCCTCCGTGCGTTCTCCCTCGGGAGAGGGTCAAAAAACGCCCGGCGGGACGGGGCTCGATACCAGTCGTCCCTACCGCGTCGCCCTTCCCTCGGGAAAGAGCATTGTGGTGGTGTTCTATTCGGCGGACATAGCCCGGGACATCGCTTTCGGGGGACTCCTGGACAATGGAGACCGCCTCGCCGAAGCCCTTTTACGAAGTGTTCCCGACAATGGAGAGCCCCGTCTCGTGGTGATCGCCACGGACGGCGAGAGTTACGGGCACCACCATCGTTTCGGGGAAATGGCCCTTGCAAGAGCCTTTCAGGTTCTTTCCTCCTCAAGAGATGTGAGCTTGAGCAACATCGACGCCTTTCTTGCCCGACACCCCGCAACGTGGGAGGCGACCATCGCCGAGAACACCTCCTGGTCCTGCGCCCACGGGGTGGAACGCTGGCGGAGCGACTGCGGATGTCATACCGGCGGAGAGCATGGCTGGCATCAGCGATGGCGAGGACCGCTGCGACACGCCCTGGATCGCCTCCGGGAAAAGCTGGACGATTCTTTCGAGGCAAACCTGGCGCCGTTCACGCAGGATCCCTGGGCGTTACGAAACGAGGCGATCGCTCTCCACCTGGACCAGGGCGAAGAGACTCCCGAGGCGTTTCTTGCGGCACGTTTCGGAAAATCCCTCCGTGAGGAGGATACCGGAAAGATTCTTCTCCTCCTGGAGGCACAGCGCATGGGGATGTTCATGTACACCTCCTGCGGATGGTTCTTCAACGACCTTGCCGGCATCGAAACCGTGCAGATCCTGTCCTACGCGTATCGGGCGCTGGAACTTCTCCGGGAAGCGGGCGGCCCCGATCTGGAGGAGTCCTTCCGAAGCGACCTCCGGAAAGCCGAGGGCAATCGCCCCGAACTGCCCCGGGGCGACGTCGTCCTCGATCAACTCGTCCTCCCCTCCCGGCGCTCTCTTCGGGACGTGGCGACCCAAGCGGCGCTACTCGGCGTTTCTTCGTCCTACTACGCCTTCACGGTGGACCAAACCTCGCACACCATCAGCGGAGGCGATCTGTTCCTGCGACTTTCCGACCTCTCCGTGGAGGACCATCGCACCAACCGAAGATGGAAAGGGAGCGCCTGCGTTCTTTCCTCGGGGGGATTGGGCGACGTGTGCCGCCTCCGGGAG
>JGI12104J13512_1002730_pt1 | contig 10691 bp, 12 predicted proteins | sample TerdegcTABiofilm_FD_13512 | JGI IMG/M metagenome (IMG submission 13512)
GGTATTTACTCCTTCGTTAATCGTTCCTTTGATGGGCTCGTGAGACCCGGCGCTTCATCTGTCGACATTCCTAAACTTGCTATCCCTGTCGTTAAAACCTCCGGGACACCTCTGAATGACTCAACCAGAAAAAAAGCCAAAGCTGACACCACTATGGTCAATGTCCCGCTCACCGCTTATGCTGTGCCTCTTGCTGAAGAAGTTATCGCCGCCTATGAATCTAATGGCGCTTTAATTAAAGAATATATTAATTCCGCCGCTCTTGCATTACAAGAAAAATTTGACTCGCTTGTTATCGCTGAAGCAATGACAACATCTAATGTTGGTAGTTTTGTTCTCGATAATCTTTCTTGGCTTGATATAATAAATGTGATGAAAGAATTTGATGTAAATAAAGTTCCTAAATCCGGTAGAATAATTGTAATCCCTGCTGATCTTGCCAATGAATTCTTTTCAATTGATGTTGTTAAAGGTGCCATCCAATACAATCCGAATTATCTTGAATCTGGCAATTTTGTTAACTTTGCTGGTATGAAGTTCTTCATTAGCGGGCTCGTTCCCAAATTCAGTAATTTCGATGCAATAGTTGGTATTAGTGGTCCCGGTTTAGCTTTTATCCTCTCAAGGATGGGTGATATTAAAGAAAGCTACGATTCAACTAATATTCAAACAGTTTATGATGTAATCGCTCATGCCGGTGCTAAACTCCTTGATAGTAAATTTGCGGTTGTTAAACATAGACCTGCCGCATAATTTTTTAAACTAAATTATAATAATAATTATGGCTGCCTCAACAACTAATAAATCAAATTCTATTAGATTCTCCTCAGGTAATATGTTCCTTATTAAAGATGGTAATAATTGGGTCGGATTAGGTCATATAATCAGCGGTAAATTAACTTTAAAAACAGATAAAAACTCTATTACTCTCGCTGATGGTGAAACTATCTCTAAAAGGGGTAAACGCGAATGCTCCCTTCAAATTACCCTCGCTCAAACTGATGAAATTGTCCAAGATAAAATCTTTGACTTAATTGGTAAATCTCTTCCTATATATTACTATAATGGTCTTGAAGATGGTAAACACCAAGAATATTATTTCCCTTCCGGTGAAATCATTGAATCATTCGATATTGATATGAAAGGTGATGCACATCAATCAATTGCTCTTGATATTACCATCTCTCCCGCTACATCTGGTAATGCTACTATTCCCGCTAACGGTTTACCCGATGAAGCTTATGCTAATGATACCAATCCTATTACAGGCTCTAATCCTTACTATGTCGTTGTAGATACTACCGCTACTTAATTAAATTTTTATGGATAAAATTGTTGACATACTTCTCTTTGCTTTCTCAATATTATTTTCAATTATTGGTACATTAATTATTATTCTTTTAAATTCCATTAAGACCGAACTTAAGGATATTAAAAAAGAATTATCTGTTCAAAGAGACGCTATAAATGAACATAATACGCGACTATCTATTCTTGAAACTGAACACAAACTTAATCATTAATTTATATGATTCTATTCCTTGATCCCGCTCACGGTAAAGATACTCCCGGTAAAAGAAGCCCCGACGGCAAATTTCGCGAATACTTATGGTCCCGTGAAATTTGCTCTATAATTATGGACTTAATTTATCAAAACCAACCTAAAAATTTTAAAGTAATTTTAACTAATGAATCTGAATATGAAATTGGCTTACCCGCAAGAGTTAAAGTTGCTAATAATTATCCGATTAAACCTTCTTTGAAATTTTTCCTCTCTATCCACGCTAACGCCGCTGGTAAAGGCGATAAGTGGATGAATGCTCGTGGCTTTTCTGTTTGGACTCATATCGGGCAAACTCGTTCAGATGAATATGCAACTATTATCTATAATAACTTTAAAAAAGATTTTCCTGATATTCCTACTCGTAAAGATTATTCCGATGGTGACCCTGATTTTGAACAAAACTTTTATGTCCTTGCTAAAACTATTTGCCCCGCTGTTCTTATTGAAACACTCTTCCAAGACAATAAAAAAGATGTAGAAATTCTTCTTGACCCTGAGTTTAAACATAAATTTGCGCTATCTTTATTTCGCTCTATTATTCAAATTAATAATTCTTATTAACTTATCCTTTTTAACTATGAAATCCATATTCCTCTCAAAATCTTTCTGGACTTTTCTCATTCTCTTTGCAGTTGCTATACTTAACCTTACTGGCATTACTAATCTTAATCTCTCTCCCGATGCCTCTTGGGTTACTATTGTCTTATCTGTCATCGCTATTATTCTTAGAATCTTTACTAAACAGCCTGTTACTTGGTAATTATATGTCTGATGACCCTTAAATGGTATGAATATTTTTTTATTTTTGCCTTATTTCTCTTTGCTTTATTAATCTATAATATCTTTTTTGACAAATCTTCTATAAATTATAATTATGTAACTTATAAAGACAAAGATACAGTAATCATTAAATACAGGGATTCTATTATCTATTATGAAAAACAAATTCTCAAATACAGAGAAAAATATATTATTGATTCTGTTAATGCTGTTTATTTACCTGATTCCCTGCTCGTCCCAAACCTTATGTCAAGAACCTGCAGAATCCTCAGATACAACAATGATTCTATCTAATTGCAATTATGACTCTTTAGATCTCCGTTTAGTTAATTTTGCTCTTATTAAATGTGAATATATAATTAATGAAAATTTTTATCTAAAAAAACAATTATTATTTAAGGATTCTATTATTAATAATTTGAATAATAAACCACCTATAGTTCAAGATAAATTTATCCTTAAACACAACTGGGCTATTACCGCTATTTTCACTTCTTTAGTCCTTATCGTTAATTATTCTATCTTTTTTTATCTAAACAAGTAGCTATGAAATCATATATAATTAAAGTAAAAGATAAAGAATACACAGTTTTTCAAGATGAATTGAATATTTATCAAGACCATCGGATTGCTCAACTCTTCTCCGACCTCGATATTAAAAATATTGATGATATTAAAAATCTAACCTTTTCTCAAATTATTTCTTTGCTCTCAAAATCTAATGTCTTAATTAAGTTTCTTTCTATCATTCTGACTGATGTCTTAGGTAACCCCGTTCCTGATAATATTATTGGCTCTATTAAAAATTCTCAACTTGAAATTATTTTTAAGGATTTTTTTTCTTTAAATCCAAAACTCAAAGAATTATTGATGATTTTAAAAAACGCTCTGATTTCAACGAACTTGACTTCCATTTCCAAAAATTTAAAAGAGAAATCAAATCCAAATCTCCACAGTTCACAAAACCAACATTCGAAGAACTAATTTTCGTCCTTGCTGATGGCGACCCTACTAAATTTGATTACATTAAAAATATGAAAGTATCTGATGTCGTTATCCTTTCTATTCTTAAAGATATTAAATCCTTTAATGAATGGTTTATCTTAAATAATAAATAATTTTTTCTATGGCTTCCTCTTTAATGGCTTCCTCTTTAATCCTAATTTTGAGAGACCCTTCTACTGGGCAAGCTATTACAGGTAAAACTTTATCATTAAGAGTATACCCTTATAATTCTGACGCCTATATTGCTACTGAACTCTCCGGTAAACCCGGCGCTTACCAATTCTTAAATGTTAATACTGGTAAATACAAATTATTCGTCGATGGCTCGGAAGATTCCTCCTTTGGCGGTAATAACGGTAGATGGCTCTTTGATGGGGATAATGGCACTATCCCTATTGATATTTTACCTTCTAATATCCCCGCTGATAAAATTGCCAATGGCTCCGTCTCTAACCAAGAATTTCAAGCTCTTAATGGTATTAATGATAATATCCAATCTCAGCTCGATAATAAATTAGATAAATCAAATGGTATCTTAACTGGTAATCTCAACGCCAATTCTAATAAAATTGTAAATCTCGCTACCCCTTCTAATAATAAAGATGCTACAAATCTGAATTACGTTAACTCTAATTTTCTAAGAAAAGATGGCAATCTCGGTACTCAGAATATTCTATCTAATGTTAATTTTTCTTATGGTGAAGGGGCTTCTTATTTCTTCAGATATTATGGTCCCATTACTCATAATAATGATATTACCACTCGCTTATTCGTTGAAAATAAAATTCAGGAATATTTATCAGGTAGTCTAACAGCCTTTCAGGAATCCCCAAACATTATTAGAATTATTTATTCCGGTACTCAAGAAACAAATAGAGTTTACAGGACTATTTCTGGTGCTATGTCGGCTGCTAATCAACTCGCTTCTATTAATCGAGAAATGTGGTGTATTATTCATGGCTCCGGTATTTATGATAATCTGAAAATTAATTATAATAAATATTTGTCGTCCGACATCCATCTTTATTGTCATCTAAGTGGCGCTCATCCTAATCTTAAAGTGGAAGTTGATGAAGACCAATATATAGTTGGCTTATCTGATTCTGATTTAGGTAAAGTCATTTTATCTAATATTATCATCTGGGGTCCTAATGATGGGCATCAAACTTTATTTAAAAGATTTGTTTTCCAAAATTGTATTTTCCTTTTTAATAATGCTGGCTCCTTATCTCTTGAAAAATGCTATCTGCTTGGAACTAATGTATTCTTAGTTAATAATGGCTCCTTATCTATGACCAATGTTAAAGGAAATATGTATTTCACTAATATTATCCCTAACGAATCTGGTACTAATCCTGATTATTTCTACGATACTAATTCTTTACTCCTATGAGCAGTAAATTTATTAACGGATATAATTCACCTATTTTTAAAATATTTACTCCCGGATTATCTACTCCTGAAATAATCTCTATTGATAACTTTTATAATTTCCTCTATGAATATATAGAAGATGTCTTTATTGAAAATGAAGCTTTTGATGGTACTGTTCTTAATAAATATAGATATTCAATTATTCATTGGTCCCTCGATTTCTCTCAAATCTTTACTAAAGAAAATGCTCTGAAAATTCAAAATTTATTGCTTGCTTTTTATTCTAATAAACAAGTGTTCTTAATTCCTCATTCTGATGTCCCTTCTCGTTTCTTTGAAATTTCTCTCGTCCCTGAAAAAAGATTAATCGCGCTTATGTATGGGGGACGTCTTGCTGGTGGTAACTATGGCTTTACTATCAATTTTAGAACTAAATACCCCGTTTATTCTCCTCATTGGGTTGACCCAAATGCGCAACCAACAATTTCATCTGAATCTTTTTATGAGTTCTTTTAATCAAAAATTCTTCTTGAAATCATCCCAACCGGATTGTATGATTCTCATAATTGAATATATTATTAAAACTACAAATATTATTATAAAAAATTCTATATCCATACTTAATATTAATATTATTTTATCTATTTGTCAATGAAAATTGGTGAACTAACACTGGATATTATTATTAATTATCTGAAAGCTTCTTCTGATATTAATAAGTTTTCTAATGAAGTATCCTCTTCCTTTAAAAAAGCTGAATCCGCTGTTGTTTCTCTAAAAGATAGATTTGCAAACTTAGGACTGACTATAAATGGTATTCAAGCTGTTTTTTCTATCTTAAAATCTACCGTCGCTGATTTCATCAACTCCGCCAATAAACAAGAAATTGCTGTCTCAAAACTTAATAATGGCTTAAAAAATGTCAATGAAGGCTTTGATGCCTTTTATAAATTAACCGCTCAGGCTGAAGAATTACAAAAAATTACTCCTTTCTCTGATGAAGACATCATTAATGCTCAAGCTATGCTTACTACCTTTATGAAGTCTTCTGAAGAGATTCAAATACTTACTCCTCGTATCCTTGACCTTGCTGCAGCTTATATGCAATCCGGTGATGCATCTATGTCATTGCAACAAATTGCTGTTATGCTCGGTAAAGTCAACGAAGAAACTATTGGTACTCTCCGTAGAGTCGGCGTCGCTTTCACCAAAGAACAAGAAGAAAAATTAAAATCCCTTACAGGTACTAAACAAGCTATCTATCTCGCCAAAATTCTCGACCAGAATTTCAAAGATATAGCTATCACCGTTGGCTCTACTACCGCCGGTAAAATGAAAATATTCCAAAATTCTATCGATGACCTTAAAGAAGCTTTGGGCTCGCTCTTCATAAATGCTTTATTACCATTACTTTCTCCCATTAATTCTTTTATTAACTACATTAAAGATGCTTCCCCTAATGTTAAAATCGCTATTACTTTATTTATTGCTTTAAGCAGTGCTTTTATCCTCCTTAATTCTCATATCCCGTCCTCTGTAAAAATATTTTCTCTTTTATCTACTGTTTTAATTGCTTTACCCAATCCTATAAAAATCATTATTTCTTCTCTTTCTTTATTATCTGCTGCTTTTCTTGCTCTTCGCGGTCCTATTACTCTTCTTGGTGCCTCTCTCGGCGGTTTACCTATAATCATAGGTTTAATTGCTACTGCTATTACTGGTATTATCCCTTTATTTTCTTCTGCATCAAAATCCGTGTCTGATTTTAAAACTTCTTCTGAACTATCCAAAGTCTCCAGTGAACTTTCTCAAATGTTACTTCTGCAAGAACTGCATAAAAATAAAACTAAATTATCTGAACAACAACTTGCTAATTATAATTCTACCCTACTATCTCTTGCTCAAACCTATCCGCAAATTATTTCTTCTACTAATTCTCATACCGGGGCTCTTGAATTAAATGAAGCACAATTATCCTCTCTTATTGCTAAAACGCAAGAATATGCTCGCATTGAAATTGCAAAAAAATTAGATGAAAATACTAAAGCTATTATCAATAACGCTGAATCTTTCTTTAAAGCTGGTTATGAAATTCAAGAAGCATCTCGTAATTATGAAAGATTTTCCGAATGGGCTGAGTATAATCAAAAAAAATTACAAAAACTTTATGAATCTACTAATGGCTTAACTAATGCTACTAATGACCAAATTGAAACCTATAAACTTTATGCTGATGCTATTGCAAGATGGACACTCGCTGCTAACGATGCTCAAAATAAACAATCAGAGTTAGAACAATCTACTATGTCTAATCTTGATGCAGTCTCTAAACTCCTTGCTCAATATATTTCTTTAGGTGAAATTATCCCTCTCCTTGCTAACCTTAGAATGGAAACTGGTCAAAATTCTCAAGCTATTATGTATCTTAATGCTGCTTTAGGTAATCTTGGGGCTGCTGGCTTTGCCGCTTTTAACGGTATCAATTCTCAATTAGTTCAACATACATCTGTATTTAAAGCTTTTGCTGACTCTTGGAACCTATTTGTCTCTGCTGTACAATCAGGTAACCTTGCAGCTGTGCAATCCGCTTACGCAAATATGATGTCCGCTCTTGCTTACCTTAAATCTGAATCTGTTAAAATTGAAAAATCTGTTACCCCTACAAAACAATCTGTACCCTCATCTCGTAAAACTAAATCAACTTCTGACTATAAAAAAGAAATCGATGAAGTTGATAAATTGAAAAAACAATATGAAAAACTACTCCAAGACCTTGAATTAGAAAAACAAAAATTAATCTTTGAAACCCCTGAAAAAGAACTCGAAATTACTAAATCCTATGATAAAAAAATTTATGAACTAAAATTAGATTATTATAAAAAATTCGTAAACGATTTTTATAACGCCTCTGAAGAACTTAAAGATAAATCTCATAATATTGCATTAGATTTATTAGAAGATATAAATGATTATTTACTTAAAACACGAAAAGAAAATGAAGAATTACTTAAAATTCGCAAAGAAAATGAATTTAAAATTGCTAAAATTAAAGCTGAAAACGACTTAAATGAATTCTCCCGTCAAATTTCCCTAATCGAACTTGAATATCAACAAGAATTATTTGAATACCAAAATCTGATTCAAGAAAAAAAACTTACAGAAGAAGAGTTTAATTCTTGGATTATTGAAAGAGAAAAGAAAAAATCCATCGATATTGAAAAAATTAATAAAGAACGACAATTAAGATTATTAAATATTGAAAAACAATTATTGGATTTAAATGAAAATCAATATATCGCTAAATCTAAATCATTACAAGTAGATTATCAATCTGAACTATTAGAATTAAAAGATACTGGCGACCCTGAACTGAAAAAACGACAAGATGAATTCTTAAAAGAAAAATATAAAAAAGACCTTTCTAAACTCAAAGAATCTTTTAAACAAGAAATCATTGATACACTCTTATCTGGCTTAAATCAAGGTATCTCCTTAGTGCAACAAATTGGTTCTCTCTTTGGATTAGCTGCTGATTCTTTTATTGCTAAATTACTAAACGGTCTTCAACAAGCCGTCTCTATTATTAGCTCCATCTTTTCTTTCATCGCAACTGTTGCTAAATTCTTCTCCTTAGCTGCTACTCCTGCATCTATCTTCACAGCTGGCTTTGCTTCCGGTGGTTTAGTACCCGGTTACGGTGACTCTGACTCTGTCCCCGCTTTACTTACTCCCGGTGAGTTTGTTATTAGGAAATCTCGCGTTTCTGAATTAATCTCTAAATTCGGCACAGGCTTCTTAACTTGGCTTAACGGTGGCTCCCTTTTATCGGCTAACTCGAATAATTTCTCTACCGGTGGTCTTATTACTGATTCTAATCCAATTTCTATTCATTTAGTAGCTGAAGATAAAATCTCAGGGGAAAATATTTATAAAGTTTGGCATATTATTGATTCTAAAAGAAATAAATGGAAAATCTAAATTTATAAAACTATGTTACTCAAAATTAATGAAATTAAAGCAAATAAATTGAATTGCGAATCTGTAAAAGATTCATCCAATACTCAACTGTTCAATTCACAAGGGGCTTTTTTACCTGCTCGATTAAATGATTTAGATGCTCCTAATAATTCCATATATTATTCAAATACTCAGTCTGCATTGGTCTACAAAGATTCAAACGGTACAATATGGAAATTTAGCCTTGAACCTACTTAAACTAACAATTTATGGATTGTTATATAATTTCATATCAAATAACCCCATCTGATAATATTAAATTCAAATTTTTCTATGACCCCGCTAAAATAATTTACCCCTTTGACTTCCATATTTCTGCTGATGGCATCTCTGATATTCAATGGGGCTATGATACTGATTTACTTCATTTCTATCCCGGTAATCTTACTATTAATATTATCGATTATTCGCGTAATAACCTGCATAATTTTTTCTCTCTGAAAAATGCTTATAATCACTCTCAACCATTTAACCATTGGAATACTTTTTATTTAGAAATTTATAGAAATAATCAAATTATTTTTAAAGGTATTCTTGACTCCATCTCCGATGATTGGGATAATGAAACTTTATCCCTCTCTTTCACTGATGCTACTAATCTATTCCGCTCTATGTCTTTTAAAAATTTATCCGTGATTTTATCCCTAATATCTTCTAATTTTGGTGAATTAAAAATTCAAGATTTAAACCCGTTAGGTTATAATAAAATTCTATATTATTTTGGACTAAATAGCATTGCATTTTATGGTAATGGAAACATTGATACCATTTATCCTAACGACCAACAATTAAGAGATAATTATAATCTTTACTCTTTAATCCTTAAACTTCTTAAAATTTTTAATCCTAATATTTCTCTCGGTATCAATATCCCTTATACCTTTTCTCGTCCCGCTTTAAATCTCTATGGAAATTTTAATTCCCTCTATCTTGGTTGTGCTCATTATGGCGATTTTAAACCTCACCCAATCTATTCTCTCTTTGGTAGATATATGTTTGTAAAAGATGAGTTCCCTTTTTATTCCAGTAATCTATTAGATCATTTTGATTATATCGGTAAATTCTATATTTCGCAAGGTCTCGAAGGTCCCGGTTATTATGCCCTCTATAATTTAAAAAATGACGCTGGAATTACTCCTTCTTTCTCTGATTTTTTTAAACTCTTAAGCAACTCCTTTTCCGCTAATTTCGGATTTACAGATTTTAATCATGCTTTCCTTTGGGAATTTAATACCCCTCGTATTGATATTAATACCGCTCCTTATTTAAGAGATGTATCCCGAGAATCTTTTAAAGATATTGCTTCTTACATCGATTGCAATTTCAAACTTTATAATTCCTCCTCTTCTTATGGGGATAAAACCGCTGATTCTGAGCTAAATAAATCTATTGATGTCCTCTTTGATACCTTTAACATAGATAATTTAATAGAAGGTAATTTATACCTTAGACATAAACCTCAACAAACCTATATCTACGAATATATTGATACTGTCTATAATACCGGTGTCCCCGGTCCTCCATACGGCGGCTTTATGCCACTCTCTAAAGTCGCTGCCTATTCCCATTTTATCTCCAAAAAAGGCAATATTTTTAAATACAATTTATCCTTAAACGGTCTCCATTCCCTCTTCTCTACCTTTGTCCTCAATTACTATAATAAAACAATCAAAATTACCCCCACCGAAATCAACTACAACATCATCTCCAACATCTCCAAAATTACAGGCCTCTCCCTCCCCCCCTATTATTAATTATTAAACCCTCTATTATTTATTTAATTTTCCTCCTTTCTTCCCTCTCTCTACATTTTATACTTCCCTTTCTCTCCCCTCATTTATATCACCCCCCCCATTTTATATTCCCCTATTGTGACATTTTTTTCACATCCCCCTTTCTCAAATAATTAGAAATACCCTTCTCATTTATTCCGATCACATACACTATAATT
>JGI12104J13512_1002732_pt1 | contig 10685 bp, 10 predicted proteins | sample TerdegcTABiofilm_FD_13512 | JGI IMG/M metagenome (IMG submission 13512)
GCAGACGATTCACTTGTCGCTGTTGCTGAATCAACAGCCTCCTTTGCAGTATCTTTCAGCATGGCAGATACTTCATGCATACTACTGGTGATCTCTTCAACAGCTGCAGCCTGCTCTTCATTCATACTTGCCACCTGCTCAATATTCATTGATATCTCCTCAACCGAACCGGCCAGTTTCCCAAAGATCGCCAGGGTATCGGATAGCAGTACATTTCCGTCGCGAACTGCAACCGTTGCTCCATTCACTGCACCAGCTGCTTTCTGGGACTGTTTTTGAAGGTTACTTATCATATCTGTTATCTTTTCAGCAGACTGGCGGGACTCCAAGGCAAGGGCTTTCACTTCGGCGGCAACAACTGCAAAACCCCTTCCCATTTCCCCAGCACGAGCAGCTTCTATCGCTGCATTCAGGGCAAGAAGGTTGGTCTGATTGGCAATGTCGGTAATTAACCGGACGATCTCATTTATCTTTTTCATCTCACCCTGGATGTCTCCAATGAGCTGATCTGCTTCTTCTGCACTGGATATAATAAGACCCATGCCTTGTTCTGCCTTTTTCGCAAATTCTGAACCTTCCCGTGCCATTTCGGTCCCCTCATGTGCAAGACGTGATACAGATTCGGCTTTTTGTGAGACATCCCCTACGGTTACCGAGAGATCCTCCATTGCCCTGAGGACCTGCCTGACTCCTGCATCACTCTGCTCAGTATTTTCAGAAACGGCTTTTGAATTTCGGGCTACCTGCTGGGAGCTATGAGCAACATCCTGAACACTCGCATTTGCCTTCTCAACATTTGCCGATAACTCCATAACCTGCTTGTTAATAGCCATCAGAGCATCATGAACCTGATCACCGATGATATTAAGAGATTTTTTAAACTCGTTCCAATCGCCCCTGGCCTGAACAGTATCCTCAAATCTGGCAGAAAAATCATATGCAGCATACCGTGAGCAGACTCGCATAGCCTCGTCGAACGGGTTTTTTACCGAATGAATCAATGTCTGAATATCTGTGGCAATTTCTTTATAAACACCGGTATGAGGGGATAGATCCATGTGAGTACCCAGCTTTCCTTCCTCAATATCCTTTTTTACTTGTGAGATACTGGTATGCAGGGTTTGTATCGACTTCCTATATTTATTGTAGGCACCTAGAAGCTTCCTGACCGACAGATTCAGATCAGGATTCTTACTGTCACGAGGAGCACTGAAGGTTTTTGTAAGATCGCCTTCAGCGAGTGAGGTCATTCCTTCGGTAATACTCTTTAGAGATTCTGATACATAGGAAAGTGATTCTTTATAATCTACCGACTGAACTCCGCTCTCGGTGGTTACTTTTCTGATCTCCTGTTCATAGAGATCCAGTATTTCATTTATCAGACGTGCGAGATCCCCGGTTCCGTCGGTCAGGGCAGATGGAGAAATTCTGACATCAAATCTTCCATTTCGAACTTTTTCTTTTAATGAAGAGATCTCTGCTGATAATTCCATACCTCATTCCCTCGCATATTCCTACCATTATCTCATCATGGCATCGTATTAATATATGGTGGATCAGGATTTTCGTATACTCTGTTTCTCAGGTTATAAAACACAAATACTTCGTGATTCTCTTTCGGGAGTAAAACAATAACAAATATACTGATGACTGTCCACTTTAGTAATGTACCATCAATGAGAGGAGGGTTGGATGAAAATTGAGGTCTTGAAGGATATCAGACTTGCAGAAGAAGACTACAAAAAGATGATTTCAGAGGCACAGGAAAAGCGCAAAACAATTATTACCAGTGCCGAACTTGAAGCAGACAACATGATTCAGAAGGCTCATGCCGACGCCGAAGAGTTCAAAAAACAGCGGATTGCAGATGCACGGAAAGAGGCTGATAACCGTTATCAGCGGATTGTCAGTGATGGAAAGGCTGAAGCAATGGCTCTGGAAAACAAGGGGCGGCAAAATCTGCCAAAAGCAGTAGACCTGCTCGTATCACGATTCCGGGAGCAGCTCAATGTTTCAACCTGAGTCAATGAGCAGACTGCTCATCGTCGCATCCAAGCAGCAACTCGAGCCAGTCATAACTGAACTGTATCGCATGAACATCTTTCATATCGACGACTATGTTGAGAAAGGAGATGGAGAATGGGAAGGGTTCAGGATTGGAATGCCCCTTGCCGGGGCCGATGTAACATCCGCGGCACTTGTGAAGATACGATCAATTGCCAGTGCATTTGGTATTAGTAAAGATACCGTCAGTGACGCAGAACGCTCTTCGATCAACGTATTAAAGCAACGCATTGAGCAGGATCTACCTGCAATTGCTGAAGAAGTTGAGAAACTTCTTGCCAAAAAGACAAAATATGAGTCGATGGTCAAGGAGTATGAACAGCGGATTGAAGCACTGCGACCATTTATTGATGCCCCTGCGCCATTGGAACTTCTGCAGGGTTATGATACCATCAGTTTCATCGCCGGTAATGTAAAAAGCCCGGTCAGTCTGTCTGTCCCCTGTGAAATATGGGAGAAACAACTGAAATCAGGGTATTTTGTCATACTTGCTGTGAAAAACTCAGACGTTTCAACGGTAGAGAGAGAACTGCTCGATTTCCAGATTCAAAAGATTCAGATCCCGACAGAAACCGGCTCAGCTTCTCAGGTTATTCATGAATATGAGCTGAAGATTGAAGGGCTTAAAAAGGAAATTGCAGATCTCGAACGCCAGATGGGAACCATCCGGGACAAGCATGAATTTTTCCTGATGTCATCAGAAGAATTCCTTTCAGGAGATGTAGAACAGGCAGAAGCTCCACTTCGGTTTGCTACCTCCGAACATGCATTTGCTGTAACCGGCTGGGTCCCGACAAGTAAAGTAACCAAGGTCTTTGAAAACCTGGACAAGGCATGTGCAGGAAAAGTCTACGTCTCTGAACTTGAGGTCGAAGATTATAATGAAATGCCGCCGGTTGAATACCACAACCCGGACTTTGCACATCCGACCCAGTTATTCATGGATCTGTACTCGCGGCCCAGATATACCGAAGTCGATCCGACACTGTTAATGGCTATTTTATTCCCGATAATGTTCGGGCTTATCCTTGGAGATGTCGGGTATGGTGTTATCCTGCTCATCATGAGCATGGGTCTGAGGTCATTTGTAAAGGGCAGTGAAGCAGGAAACCAGCTGATCACTGTTCTCCGTAACTGTAGTATAAGCAGTATCATCTTCGGGTTAGCGTTCTCAGAAATATTCGGTTTTTCACTTCCATGGCAGCCGATCTGGCTTTCACGTCATATTAACATGGGCGGAGCTGCACACGGGGCAGCAACTGAAGCTGCAGCACATGGAATGGAAGCTTCTGTAGAACATGTATCACATATCCCGCAACTGCTGGTTATTTCGATCTGGATTGGTATTCTTCATATCACCCTTGGAAGAATCTGGGGTGCACGAAATGCCGCAAAAATGGATCACGGACATCACCGGACCCTAAAGATCTATGCGAACATCGGATGGATTCTGGTCATGTGGGGTATCCTTGTCCTTATCTGGTCGAATTTCCCAATACCCATGATGCCTGACTTTTCCCAGTTACCAGCCCTTGTAGCCGGTTTGAATCCTGCCATGATTGCAGGTGCCGTCATGCTTATTCTTGGACTGGTCTTTATTGCCCGGGAAAATGTTCTTGACCTCATGGAAGTTCCGACGATTATCAGTCACGTGCTTTCATATACACGTCTTATCGCCGTTGGACTTTCTTCCGTTGCAATCGCAATGGTTACCAACTTTATCGCAATTGATATGATCATCAGCCCCCAGCTGAAGCTCCTATCACCGATTGGGATTATCCTGGTCATTGTAGGAATTGTAGTCTTCCTCTTTGGTCATGCGCTAAATACTGCACTAGGTATCCTTGGCGGTGGATTACATCCCCTTCGTCTTCACTATGTAGAGTTCTTCACCAAATTTTACCGTGGTGGAGGAAAGAAATACACCCCATTCGGGATGATTAGAAAACTGACTAAACAGACAGATTAAAAACAAAATTATTGGAGTTTAAATTATGGCAGCAGAATCAGTAGCAGTAGAAGTGGCAGCAGCAGCAGCATCAGCAGCAGGACTTAAGGCAGTCGGTGCAGGTCTCGCAGTAGGCCTTGCAGGCGTTGGTTCCGGACTTGGTGAGATGGGTATCGGAGCAGCAGCAATGGGAGCTGTTGCAGAGAACAAAGACATGTTCGGTCTTGCTCTCCTTTTCACCGTTCTGCCGGAGACTATCGTCATTTTCGGTCTTGTCGTTGCACTCCTTCTCATGTTCCAGTGAGTGAGGAAAAGACTATGGGACTGGACGCAGTCATCGCAGAGATAAAGGAAAAAGGACGACATGAAGCGGAGACCATTGTTAACGAAGGCTCCGCACGCAAGGATGAAATAATGAATGCTGCCAAGCAGGAAGTTGAGAAGATACATCTCACTGTCAGGGATGAAGTGGAGAAGAACCTCTCCCATATCATCTCCCAGGAGGAGGCAGCAGCACATTTAATCGTAAAGCGTCAGGTTCTGAACGCCCAGAAGGATTTAATGGATCAGGTGTACAAGCAGGCGCTTGATAAAATCGTCTCAATGCCTGAATCTTTTCATGAAGAGGCGATCACTTCCCTGCTTCGGAAAGCAAAGGAAGAGATCCCAAAGGGTAGGGTCAGCTGCGCAGCACGTGATGAAAAGATCCTCAAGAATGTCCTGAAACAGTCCGAATTCTCTGCATACACATTCGGTTCTGTCATCGATACCGACGGGGGCATCATCGTTGAAAGCGATGACGGACAACTGCAGGTCGATTACAGTTATCGTACATTCCTGAACCAGGTTTGGGAATCAGGATTAAAGGACGCATCAGACTCTCTCTTCGCGTGACTCAGAGGGGTATAAGAAATGGTTCAGAACAGTGGCGGCCCGGCTCCGTATATCTATGTCAGTACACGGTTACGGGTCAGGAAGGCCAAACTGCTCCCCCCTGAAGAATATCAGCGGATGCTCAACATGAGTCTTCCGGAGATTATTCGTCTGATTGGAGAGACAGAGTACCAGAAAGAGGTCGATGAGCTCGGAACTTCTTTTGAAGGTATCGATCTGATTGAGGTCGCTCTTTCCTGGAATCTTGCCAAAGAATATCAGCGGGTTATTGAACTTGCCCCCGGATCCCTCAAGGAATTCACCATGGCATACCTTCGCCGGTGGGATATCTATAATATCCTGACCATTCTGCGTGGGAAGATACAGGGCATGAAGGAAGGGAAGATTAAAGAAGTACTTATTCCTGCCGGAAGCCTTGACCGGACTATCCTTGACCGGGTTTTAGCAGAAGAAAACTGCGAACGGGTTGCAGACGCTCTGAAGAGCTGGAAGATGTATCCGACACTTTCTGCAGAACTTTCTGAAGGATGTGCCGTTGGTTCATTTGCCAGACTTGAAAATGAGCTCTACAAGCGGTTATATGCAGATCTTCTCCAGATTGCACGGAGAGGAGTGAAGGGAGGTAACCAGTTCCTGAAATTTGTTCAGCTGGAGATTGATGTGAAGAACATCAAGACGCTCTTTCGGATGAGGGGCGACGGATATGAAGAAGATGCACGTGAATTTTTCATCCCCGGAGCCACATTCACCCCTGAAGAGCTGCAACAGATGAACCAGATGACCAGCAGGAACGAGGTCATTGATGCCCTGCTCGCACGGATAAAGGCAAAGGCTATTCAGGTTGCCCTGGAAGATCTGAGAACAGAAAAGTCAGAGCAGGAGGTCGATGCTGAACTTACCAAAACACAGCTTGACCATATGGAACAGCTCTCCAAGATTAATCCGTTCTCAATTCATCCTATCCTCGTCTATCTTGAAAAGAAGAAATACGAGGTCTTCAACCTGAGAGCCATAGCCCGTGGAAAAGAATCCCGTCTTGCCGGTGATACCATCGCAAAATATCTGGTGATATAATATGGAGATCGCGGTAATCGGAAATAGTGAATTCATCCTCGGGTTCAGGCTTGCCGGAATAACAAAAACGTACGCGGCAGAATCTGATGAAAAGGTTGTTGAGTATGTTCACAAGGTTCTCGATGATGGTAAGATCGGAATTCTTGTCCTCAACAGCAGTGATATGGCAAAGATTCCAGTACGACTCCGCACTACCCTCGAAAACTCAGTTCACCCGACGGTTATCACACTTGGTGAGGAGGAAGGCGGATTGTCGATGCGTGAGAGAATTAAACGATCAGTGGGTGTTGATCTGTGGAAGTAAAACGAACCAAAGGGGTTTTAAAGAGAATTGCAGGACCTGTCGTCACTGCAGTCAATCTCGACGCACACATGTATGATGTGGTGAAGGTCGGGGATGAGCAGCTGATGGGTGAGGTCATCAAGATCAAGGGTGAAGATATCATCATCCAGGTCTATGAGGATACCTCAGGCATCAAGCCGGGTGAACCGGTAGAGAACACCGGTCTCTCGCTCTCCGTTGAGCTGGGACCAGGACTTCTGACCAGTATTTATGACGGTATTCAGCGTCCGCTCGAAGTACTGGTAGAGAAGATGGGAAATTTCATCGAGCGTGGAGTTACTGCTCCCGGTCTCTCCCATGATAAGAAGTGGGAGTTTAAGCCAATCAAGAAAGCAGGCGATATGGTAACTCCCGGCACTATTATCGGAGAGGTTCAGGAGACCAATATCGTTCACAAGATAATGGTTCCCCCCTACTGCGACGCAGGGAAGATCAAGGATATCAAAAGCGGTTCCTTTACCATCGATGAGATCATCTGTACCCTTGACAATGGGGCAGAGATCGCCATGATGCACAAGTGGCCGGTGCGTATGCCCCGTCCGGTTACGGAAAAACTCAATCCGGATATTCCGCTCATCACCGGTCAGCGTATTCTTGATGGTCTTTTCCCGGTTGCAAAAGGTGGAACGGCAGCAATTCCAGGACCATTCGGATCCGGAAAGACGGTTACCCAGCAGGCACTTGCAAAGTGGTCTGATGCCGAGATCGTCGTGTATATCGGGTGTGGAGAGCGTGGAAACGAGATGACTGAAGTTCTGACCGAATTCCCCGAGCTCGAAGACCCGAAGACCGGACGTCCGCTCATGGAACGTACGGTTCTTATCGCCAACACCTCAAACATGCCAGTGGCTGCCCGTGAAGCATCTGTGTACACTGGTATTACCATCGCAGAATACTTCCGTGACATGGGGTACGACGTTTCCCTGATGGCAGATTCCACTTCCCGGTGGGCAGAAGCCATGCGTGAAATCTCATCCCGTCTTGAAGAGATGCCTGGTGAGGAAGGATATCCGGCATACCTTGCAGCCCGTCTTTCTGAATTTTACGAGCGTGCAGGTCGTGTCAACACCCTGAACAAGGACTTTGGGTCAGTTACCGTTATCGGTGCGGTTTCACCACCTGGTGGAGACTTTTCAGAGCCGGTTACCCAGAATACCCTGCGTATCGTCAAGTGTTTCTGGGCTCTGGATGCAAAACTCTCACAGCGGCGTCACTTCCCGGCTATTAACTGGCTGAACTCCTATTCACTGTATCTGGATACCTTAAGCCAGTATTATGATGAGAATGTCTCGCTTGAGTGGAACCCGCTTCGTACCTGGGCTATGGAAGTTCTCCAGAAAGAAGCCGAACTGCAGGAGATTGTGCAGCTCGTCGGTTCAGATGCACTGCCGGATGAGGAACAGGTCACCATCGAAGTTGCCCGTATGCTTCGTGAGATCTTCCTGCAGCAGAACGCATTCGACCCGGTCGATACCTATTGTGACATGACCAAGCAGTTTGACATACTCAAGGCAATCAGATTCTATTCTGACCAGGCATATGCAGCTCTGAAGGCAGGGGTCATCACCTCTCAAATCACCGGTCTGAAGGCAAAGAACGACCTCCCACAGATCAAGTATGTCAAGGAATACAAGCCTGAAATCGAACGGATTGTCAAGACAATGGAATCAGAGTTTACCAAACTCCGGGAGGCGGCTTAGATGAAGGAGTACAGAACTATCACACAGGTTGCAGGCCCTCTGGTCTTTGTCGAGAAGACTGAACCTGTGGGATACCAGGAACTCGTCAATCTTGTCCTTGCAGATGGATCAGAAAAGCGTGGTCAGGTACTTGATACCTCTGATGACATTGTCGTCGTTCAGGTGTTTGAGACCACTACCGGTATTGGAAAGGACACCGGTGTCCGGTTTACCGGAGAGACCATCAAGATGCCCGTCGGTAAGGATATGCTCGGACGTATCCTCTCCGGTGCAGGAAAGCCAAAAGACGGCGGTCCTGACATCGTTCCGGAGAAGCGTCTTGAGATCACCGGTGCGGCTATCAATCCATGGGCACGTGGTTCACCACGCCAGTTTATCCAGACCGGTATATCAACCATCGATCTGACAAACACTCTTGTTCGTGGACAGAAACTGCCAATCTTCTCTGGATCTGGTCTCCCCCACAATGAGATTGCGCTGCAGATCGCCCGTCAGGCAAAGGTTCCAGGATCTGATGAACAGTTCGCAGTCGTGTTTGCTGCAATGGGTATCACCAAGGAAGAAGAAAACCAGTTCATGGCCGAGTTCGAGAGAACCGGAGCACTTGAGCATGCAGTGGTGTTTTTAAACCTTGCAGATGATCCGGCAGTCGAGCGTATCATTACCCCACGACTTGCTCTGACTACCGCTGAATATCTGGCATTCGAGCTTGATTACCATGTGCTGGTTATCCTGACCGATATGACCAACTACTGTGAAGCTCTCCGTCAGATCGGTGCAGCCCGTGAAGAAGTGCCAGGTCGTCGTGGATATCCGGGTTACATGTACACTGACCTTGCATCCCTGTACGAACGTGCAGGTATCATCAAGGGCAAAAAAGGTTCAGTTACCCAGCTGTCCATCCTGACCATGCCTGGTGATGATATCACCCACCCAATTCCTGATCTGTCCGGTTACATTACCGAGGGCCAGATCGTGGTGAATCGTGATCTTCACCGGAAGGGTATCTATCCACCGATCAACGTTCTGCCGTCACTTTCACGTCTGATGAATCTTGGTATCGGAAAGGGTTTCACCCGTGAAGACCACAAGAAAGTCTCAGACCAGCTGTATGCAGGGTATGCAGAAGGTGTCGATCTTCGTGGACTGGTGGCAATCGTCGGTAAGGATGCACTTTCAGAGCGTGACCGGGGATTCCTTGAGTTTGCCGAGATGTTCGAGAACCGCTTTGTCCGTCAGGGCAAGGATGAGGACCGGACCATCGATGAATCACTGGATCTTGGATGGGATCTGCTCAAAGACATTCCTGAAGAACAGCTTGTGCGTATTGACCGTGAACTTATTCAGAAGTATCATCCAAAATACCGCAAGAAGGCAGAGTGAGCCTCCATGGCACTGAAAGATGTCAAGCCGACACGGTCTGAGCTTATCAATATCAAAAAGAAGATTAAGCTCTCCCAGAACGGCTACAAAATCCTCAAAATGAAGCGCGATGGACTCATTATGGAGTTCTTCAAAGTGCTTGAGGAGGCAAAGGACTCCAGAGGTGCTCTGCTTGAGAAATATGCCCGTGCACAGGAGATGATGGCTATCGCAAACACCATTGAAGGTTCAATCGGTGTGAAGGCAGCTGCATTTTCTGTCCGGGAAAACCCGGATATCACCCTCAAGAGTAAAAACATCATGGGCGTCGTGGTTCCGGAGATTGAATCAACCAAGGTCAGAAAAGGCATTGCAGACCGTGGATATGGTGTTATTGGCACTACCCCGGTCATCGATGACACAGCAGCTGCCTTTGAAGACCTGGTTGAAGCGATCATTAAAAGTGCAGAGATAGAAACCACGATGAAACGTCTGCTTGATGAGATTGAATCCACCAAGCGTCGGGTCAATGCTCTGGAGTTCAAGGTTATTCCTGAACTTTCCGATGCACGTGACTTTATCAAGATGCGGCTTGATGAAATGGAGCGTGAAGAGTTATTCAGGCTCAAAAAGATCAAGGCCAGATCCACTGCTTAACTTTTTTTATTGAAATTTTTTTGTTCTTCGTTTATTCTTTTATAGGCTTTTTCTAAAAATTAGGGACATATTGAGAATTTTTCTCTGTATCAATTATCCTTTTTTCACCATTCCCACTGAATGAATTGTTATACCAGGAGTAATGATTATCAGCAATCATGGAGAAAATCAGGAAAAGTATGACACTTGTGAAAATATCAGAAAAAGGACTGATTGTCATACCTGCAGCATTCCGAAAGAAATGGAATCTCGAAGGAGATTCAACGATTATACTCACGGATGATGCAGATGGTATACATATCAGACCTCCTGTCCGTCTCTCTGACCTCTCCGGGATCGATGAAGGGAAGGGATATTACAGAAACTTCAGGAGATGAGAGAAGAAGAAGAAGAGGACATTTAATGCCGGATATGCTTTTCGACACACATGCATTCATCACCATGTTCGAACGACAGCCGGGATGGGAGATAGTCAGAGACTATATGAGAGCAGTTGATGATGACGATTGTTCAGAGTTTATTCCAACAGTAGTACTCACGGAGATTATGTATTTGTACACTCTCCAAGAGGAACATACTATCGCAGAACAGAGAATTGTACAGATAATGAATTCCCGAATGAAAACTCTCCCAATGGATGAAA
>JGI12104J13512_1002733_pt1 | contig 10676 bp, 10 predicted proteins | sample TerdegcTABiofilm_FD_13512 | JGI IMG/M metagenome (IMG submission 13512)
TTAAGCCGGATTTTATTGTAAACTCAGCAGGCCAGGACAACCATTATACCGATCCCCTCGGCAGCATGCGGATTACCGCTCAAGGGTACGCCAGGCTGACCGAGAAGCTGCGGCCGGACCTGGCCGTGCTGGAAGGCGGCTATGCCATTGAGACCGCCCTGCCCTACGTGAATATGGGCATCATTCTGGCGCTGGCGGGGCTCGACTACTCTGCCGTACTTGAGCCCGACTACCAGAAATTTAAGGAAAGCCCTGATTTGACCGGGCAAGTCCGCCGGATAGTCGACCAACTTTTGCAGCGCTGGGAAAAGCGCGACAATGTCTCGCTCAGCCCGGACGATATTTCCGGCAATTATTATCAACATACGAAAAGGATCTATTACGACACCGACAATATACAAGAACACCAGCTCGAAAAGCTCAGGCTTTGCGACAACTGCCCCGGTTATCTGTCGATAGAAACCAAGGCAAGCCAAGGCTTCATCGGGCGGACAAGTGGAAGAGCCTTATGCCTTTCTGTGCCCATCACCGCCTGTCCCTCCTGCCGGACAGAAGCTATCGATCTATATGAAAAGTCAAAAAAGACAAGGAAATACCCGTACGTATATTTACAGGACAAGTCAGCCGATGTCTTCCTGGGTTACGATTCCGCCAGCGGCAAGGAATGGCGTTCGGAAGGGTAGACTAATTTTTGTTGCTGTTGAATCGCGCTGAGTAAAGATGCAGCCGGATGTTAGCCAAATCGCAGCAGGCGTAATGGTTTAAACCGCCGGCATGATCCCCGGATCGTTTCCAGGGTTTTTCTTTTGGATTGCATCTACGCGTGTTATAATGAACAGCAGGTATTAAAACAACCGGCGTTACTATGGTTATTGAATATACCCGGGCCAAACGGCGTCCGGGAAGGGATAGCGGGGTGCGGTGTTGGCAGGCATAGTTATCCTGGATGAATTTACAGCCGGCCAGATCGCTGCCGGTGAAGTGGTTGAACGGCCGGTTTCGGCAGTGAAAGAACTGGTGGAAAACGCCCTTGACGCAGGCGCCTCCAGGATCATAGTAGACCTTGCGGAGGGTGGCCTGGATAGAATCACTGTTTCGGACAACGGTTGCGGGATGGCTGCGGAAGACGTCCAACTGGCTTTCCTGCGCCATGCCACCAGTAAAATCAGAAGCGCCTCCGATTTGCGCCGCGTGACCACGCTCGGCTTTCGCGGGGAGGCGCTGCCAAGCATAGCGGCGGTAGCTAAAGTCACTATGACCACACGCGTATCCGGGGCTGTGGCAGGGACCCGCGCTGAAGTACAGGGAGGTTCACTGGTTGCTGTAAATCCGGCCGGTTGCCCGCCAGGTACTGTTGTGGAAATTAAGGACTTGTTCTATAACACGCCGGCCAGGCGCAAAACAATGAAAAGCCCTTCCGCGGAAGGCGCGTTGTGTGGTGAACTGTTATCAAAGATGGCCCTGGCCAGGCCCGGTGTCCGTTTTGAACTGATGAACCAGGGCAGGCGTGTTTTTTATACACCCGGCACCGGCAGGCTGATCGACGCTGTGACTGCTGTTTATGGTCCAGGGCAAGGCAAGGAAATGATTGCAGTAAGCGCTGTAGATGGGGACCTGGGCATTGAGGGCTATGCCGGAAAACCTTCACTGAACCGCAGCTCGCGCAATCACCTGACGATCATTATCAACGGCCGTTATGTGCGCTGCCCGGCTGTTGTCACGGCAGTTGAAGATGCTTACCGCGGCTTGCTGCCCCAAGGGCGCAGGCCGGTGGCTGTTTTATCTTTAACCGTTGCGCCGGAGCAGTTGGATGTCAATGTACACCCGGCAAAACTGGAAGTGCGCCTTCTGGAAGAAAAAAGGGTCGCCGCCCTGGTTGCCGGAGCGCTAAAAGGCGTGCTGCGCGGGGGTTCGGTTATTCCTTCCGCAGTTGCTGAACGAAGAAATCAGTTTCATTTTACAGAACCAGGCAAAACTGCTTTCGTGCAGATTCCGGCGACATTTTCACCAGAGTCAGGGCGGGATCAACTGGTTGCAAGGCCGGAACCGAATGAGATAGAATCCTTTTTGCCAGTGGAACGGAACGAATTTATTGAGGATACGGTTAACGAAAGTACCACCGGATATATCAGCGTTGCCAAAAAATTTCCCAGTCTTCACCCGCTTGCCCAACTCCTCCCGACGTATATATTAGCGGGGGGAGAAGATGGCCTTTACATTATCGACCAGCACGCCGCTCATGAGAGGATTTTATATGAGGAATGTCTGGCCGGGCAAGGCAAGCATCCGAGTCAGTGTCTTCTCATCCCGGTAACGCTGGAGCTTGAATATGGCGAAACGTCAATTATCAATGATCTGCTGCCCCGGTTTATCGATGCGGGATTTGTCATTGAACATTTCGGCGGAAACACGTTCTTGCTTAGAGGAGCGCCGTCTTACTTGCCGGCCGGCCGGGAGAAGGAGCTATTCCTGGATATAGTTGATTACTTCAAGGAAAAAGGTTCCGTCCCTGACCAAATCGAATTTTTGAAACGGCTTGCTTCCTCGATTGCATGCAAAGGAGCAATAAAAGCTGGAGAAAAAATGCCCTTTAGCGCCATGGAAGCATTACTGGAAAGATTGGCCCGGGCGGAAAATCCATTTACTTGCCCGCACGGCAGGCCCACAATTATCCACCTTTCCAACCGTGATCTGGAAACCCGCTTCAAGAGGTAGTATAATGAAATCGCTTAGATTTGCCGTTACGACATCTCAAAGCCAGAAATCGGACTTGGTTGACTGTGCCAAACGGATAGCGGGGGAACTGGAAGCCCGGTACGTGGAAAGAAACGGCCGGTCACTGGAAGCTCTATTGACGGACCTCGGGGTGGAAGGGATGGTGGTTGTTTCATCACAAAAAGTATCATTCGTGTCCCGTAAAGGGGAATTTTTTTTCCACCCGGGCCTGTCCGGACTACGTATAAAGGAACTAATAAATGGGAAAACTGACCAGATGATTGAAGCCATGTCCATCGGTCCGGGAAGCACTGTACTGGATTGTACCTTGGGTTTGGGGGCCGATGCCATCGTAGCGAGTTTTGCAGTCGGTATAAACGGCCGGGTGGTTGGGTTGGAAAGTTCACCCGTTATAGCATTTTTAGTAAAATTGGGTCTGCTGTCTTACCCGGAAGACTGCGGAGACATTGCCGCCGCCATGCAAAGAGTGGAGGTGGTTCAGGCAGATCACCGTGATTACCTGCGGACGCTGCCGGCAGGCAGTTTCGATGTTATATATTTTGATCCCATGTTCCGTTTTCCCAGGCGGCGGTCACCGGCTATAAATGCTTTGCGCGCCCTGGCTGATCCCGAACCGCTTGACCGGGAAACAATCAACCTTGCTTTAAAAATAGCAGCAAGGCGAGTGGTGGTCAAAGAAAGGCGTGGCAGCGCCGAATTCAGGCGTCTGGGTTTTGAAAAAATATATGGGGGGAGGTATGCCCCAGTAGTATACGGGGTAATAGACGGGCAGGGTCTTTGGTATGCGTGAAAATAAAAAGATTTTACTGCCTCTACTGGTGATTACCGGGCCGACGGCGACGGGGAAGAGTGAAGTGGCGGTACATGTGGCCGGGGCAATTGGCGGCGAAATTGTTTCAGCCGATTCAATGCTGGTTTACCGGCATATGGATATCGGTACCGCAAAACCAACCAGAGAGGAAATGCGCGGTATTCCACATCACCTGATTGATATTGTAGAGCCCGATCAGGGTTACAGTGTGGCGATTTATCAAAAACAAGCCAGGGAGGTAATTGCGGATATCCAGGCCAGGGGCAGATTACCTGTTCTGACCGGCGGCACCGGGCTTTATATCAGATCTGTCATTGATCACTACGAATTTACTGGAGCATGTCGTGATGAATCATTACGGGTTAAGCTGTTAAAAGAAGCTCAAAGCAAGGGTTTTGAGTCGCTTCACCTGCGTTTGGCTGAAGTCGACAGGCAATCTGCGATAAAACTGCATCCCAGGGATGTGCGGCGGGTAATCCGTGCGTTAGAAGTGTACTACCTTACAGGAAAGCCGCTTTCCAGCTACCAGAAAACAAAAAAAAGCGATGAGCCAATCTATAATTTAGTGATTTTTGGGTTAACAATGGATAGGGAGAAACTCTACCAGCGGATCGAGCAGAGAGTGGAAGAAATGATCAGAGCAGGACTGGTGGAAGAAGTGCAAAAGCTTCTTGATGCTGGATATGGCCCCGGGCTTACTTCAATGCAAGGACTGGGATATAAAGAAATTATTTCTTATCTGACAGGGGAAGTTACGCTGCCGGAGGCGGTTGAACTATTAAAGAAGAATACCAGGCGTTTTGCGAAAAGGCAACTGACATGGTTTCGCAGCGATGGGCGGATCAAGTGGCTGGTGGTAGATCCTCCCGGGGGATTACAGGCGGCCGCTCAAGAAATTGCCGGTTATATAGAAGGAGTATTTTAAGATTTATAGAAACATAAAAGAAAAATATTCCAACGGAGGGATCTCCTATGACCAAACCCCAGATTAACCTACAAGATGCTTTTTTAAATCAGTGCAGGAAGGAGAATATTCCCGTTACCATTTTCCTCGTTAATGGTTTTCAGCTTAAAGGCATGGTAAGGGGCTTTGATAACTTTACGGTAATCCTGGAAAGTGACGGAAAACAGAAAATGGTTTATAAACATGCCATTTCTACGGTTGAGCCCCTTAAACCTGTAAACACCACTTTTACAGAAACAAAAAGTACTTATTAAAAAGTTATCGGGATAAACACGACGGCCCCTCTGCCGAGGGGCCTGCTTTTTTGGTCGTAATAGTCCGGCTCGGGCGTATAATGTTAATGATAAAGCCCGGGAGGTGGCTGAAGTACAGTGAAGGTAAAAAAATGGGACATCCGGGAGCTTGGAATGGGCGGGGGTCAGGGCGGCCGGAACAGGAAAAAAAACGTCCTGACTTTGCAAACCGCCGCCAAGGCCGCTCATGCCGGGGAGGAACAATGTCTCCGTCAGAACGTCGATGATATTATGCAGGAACTGTATAACCTGGTTGGCCTGGAAGAGGTGAAAAAATTAATTGAAGAAATTTATGCTTTTGTGGAGATCCAGAGGCGAAGGCAAAAAGAAAAGCTGGCCGCTGAGCCCCTTGTATTGCATATGATTTTCAAAGGCAACCCCGGCACCGGTAAAACTACTGTGGCCAGAATACTGGGCAAGTTGTTCAAGGAGGTTGGCGTGCTGCCGAAAGGGCATCTTGTTGAGGTTGAGCGTGCTGATTTGGTTGGTGAGTTCATCGGCCATACCGCCCAAAAAACTAGAGAGCAGATCAAAAAGGCGCTGGGAGGCATCTTGTTCGTTGACGAGGCATATGCGTTAGCCAGGGGCGGGGAAAAGGACTTTGGCAAAGAGGCCATTGATACCATGGTCAAGGGCATGGAGGACAACCGTGACAGCCTGATTCTAATCCTGGCGGGCTATAAGAATGAAATGGACTGGTTTGTGGAGACAAACCCCGGCTTGCGTTCGCGCTTTCCTATTCATATATCTTTTCCTGACTACAGCAACAGGGAACTGCTCGCCATCGCCGATATGATGCTGCAGCAAAGGCAATATGTCCTGTCCGGCGGCGCCAGGGATGAATTGCGTTTTTTTATTGAAAAGGAGCATAAACTGCACGAGCACAGCGGCAACGCCCGCATGGTAAGAAACCTGATTGAAAGGGCGATCCGCCGCCAGGCTGTTCGCCTGATGAAAAAAAATTGCGAGTTGAGCCGCGCCGATTTGATGTCGATTATCAGAGAGGACCTGGGAGGGAATTGAATTGGCGTACTGCAACCAAGATCTGGAAAAGTTGTCCATTAAGGTGGATCATGAAGTTCAACCGGTTTACCGCTTAATTGAAGACATGGCGTTGAAAAATCATGCCAAGGTGCTGGAGTCATTCCGGCGGGTTAGAGTTAGCGAATTTCATTTGAAAGGATCAACCGGCTACGGATATGGCGATCAAGGGAGGGCTGCGCTTGAAGAAGTTTATGCAGCTGTTTTCCGGGCGGAGGCGTCGTTGGTCAGGAGTCAGTTTGTTTCCGGTACTCATGCCATCGCCGCATGTCTTTACGGGGTTTTACGGCCGGGAGATGAACTTCTTTCAGTGCAGGGCGAACCGTATGACACGCTTGGTGAAATGATTGGCATCAGGGGTGAGTCAAGCGGTTCACTGCGGGAGTTTGGTGTGATCTACAAACAGGTTGAGCCGTTGCCCGGAGGCGGGATAAATTACCCCGCCATAGAAAAGGCGTTAAGTGACAAGACAAAGATGGTTATGCTTCAGCGTTCCAGAGGCTACAACTGGGGACCCTCTTTAGGGATTGGTGAATTGAAAAAATTAATCGGCTTTATTAAGCAGAGAAAGCCCGACGTGGTCGTTTTTGTCGATAACTGCTATGGTGAATTTGTTGAAAATGAAGAACCGGTAGAAGCTGGCGCCGACCTTGCGGCTGGCTCGCTGATTAAAAATCCCGGCGGTGGTATTGCTCCTACCGGTGGATATGTGGTGGGGAGACAAAAGTATGTTGATGCAGCCGCCAACCGTTGGAGCGCGCCGGGTATCGGGGCTGAAGTCGGGCCAACCCCGGAGTTCCAGCGATTGCTGTTTCAGGGGTTGTTTCTGGCTCCGCACATAGTTGCGGAGGCGCTTAAAGGCGCGGTATTCACCGCAAGGTTTTTTGAGAGACTGGGATTTCCAGTCATGCCGGGATACAACGAGGAGCGCAGTGATATTGTACAGGCTATTGGCCTTGAAACACCGGAACGGATGGTGGCTTTTTGCCGGGGTCTTCAGGGGGCCTCTCCAGTGGATTCCCATGTCCGCCCGGAATCCAATGCAATGCCCGGTTACGGGGATCCGGTGATTATGGCCGCGGGTACTTTTATTCAGGGCGCTTCGTTGGAATTGAGCGCGGATGGCCCGATCCGGCCGCCTTATGCTGTATACCTCCAGGGGGGGCTTTCCAAAGAATACGTGAGACTGGCCGTGCTTAGTGCCGCCAGGGAAGTGCTGAAGTTGGGTTGAATCCCGGGGAGGCGATGTTATTTGTATTTTAGGAATTTTGGGAAATTTTAAAAAAAAGAAGGTATTTTAAAATTACTGGCGAAACTTTACAAGGGATAGCATATTGTTTTTAGTTTACGTTATCAATTGGCGGTGGTTTATGGATGAATTTTAAGCAACTGGAGTCATTTTTGTGGGTAGCCGATCTGCAGAGCTTTACCAAAGCTGCCCGCCAACTGTATATGAGCCAGCCGGCTGTCAGCTTTCAGATTAAAGCGCTTGAGGAGGACCTTGAGGTAATGTTGTTCAAGCGCGGTGACAAGAAAATGGTTTTAACAGACGCCGGGCAACTCCTGTACTCGGAAGCAAAGCAGATGTTCCGGCATTACCAAAAAATTAAAGCTGGATTGGACGATCTGAAAGGGCTGAAAACCGGACACCTGGTTGTGGGCGCCGGTACGATTCCTGGGGAGTACCTTCTCCCACTCTTGATCGGGGAATTCAAAAAAAAATACCCCGGTATTCAAATTACCCTTAAGGTGTCGGGAAGCGGGCAGGTAGAACGCTGGATCCGGGAGCGGGAAATTGATCTGGGCATCACCGGCATATTGGTGGAAGGCCAAGAAATTGAGTGCCGCCCATGGTTGCAGGACCAACTCGTACTAATTGTTCCGTCTTTACATCCATGGGCGGATTTGGGTACTATAAAAGTTTCGGATTTGAAGAACGAAACAATGATTTTTCGTGAACAAGGGTCAGGAACTCGCCGGACTATTGAACAAAAACTGGTTGAACATAATATAGCTATCGAACAGATACCCAAGGGGATTGAATTAGGTAGCTCCAGGGCTGTGATTACGGCTGTTGAAGCTGGTCTCGGAGTCAGTATCGTATCGAGGTACGCTGTCAAGGAGCCGCTGGAGCTGGGACGGGTGAGGGTAGTACAGGTGGATAACTTTGATTTGAGTCGCAATTTCTATCAAGTCCAACACAGCCAAAGCATGGCTGGGTATGCTATCGAAGCATTCATCGATTTTATCAATAACCATGAAGCGCTTGAGATTTTTGACTTTAATGAAACATCGTAACTGTAACGGTGTTTCTTAACGGTAAATTAGTGTATTTTTCGCAACAGGCCTACGACTTTCCCGAGTACTTGAACGTCTTTTGCATAAATCGGCTTTAGTTGCCTGTTTTCAGGCTGGAGCCTGATATGAGTATTTTCTTTAAAAAAACGTTTTACAGTGGCTTCCTCCTCTAACAGGGCTACCACAATTTCACCGTTATTGGCATCATGCTGGTGCCTGACAACAACCATATCCCCATCTAAGATACCGGCTTCAACCATACTGTCACCTCTTACCGTGAGCATAAAAAATTCGCCAGTTCCGGTAAAATGGGCCGGGAGTGGGAAGGTGTCCTCCCTGTTCTCAGTGGCCAGTTGCGGTATACCGGCGGCAACCCGCCCCAGTAAAGGAACGTTGATTAATTCTACTTTATTCTCTTCATTATTTTCTTCATTATCGTTGATTACTAACATCGCTCTGGGTTTAGTCGCGTCACGCTTGAGGCAACCTTTTTCTTCCAGCCTCTTTAAGTAACCATGTACTGTTGAGCTTGAACTTAAACCTACAGCCTGTCCAATTTCCCTGACCGAGGGCGGGTATCCTTTTTCCCGGATATTTTTTTTAATAACCGCCAGGACGAGTTCTTCTTTTGCGTTAAGATTATTACTCATCTCTTCACCAGCCTTTAATATAATGCTATTAATATTATACCATAAAAATGAAAATAAAAAACATAGGTTCGATTGAGAGATGAAAAAATGAGGGCATTTTCTCAGGCAGGATTAATCCATAACCATGGCGAAGTAGTTTTTCGTCCTGAAAGTCCGGTGTGGATAAATAGGGGGTAATTAATATTAAGATTATTCATGTTGCTGAAATTGTTGAGACAGTTGCCGCGCTTTGCCAGGAGGCCAATTATAACCTGGGGCAGGATATGCTGGCAGGATTCCAAAAGGCGTATGAACAGGAAATCTCGGTTAACGGAAAAGAGATTATCCAACAACTGCTCATGAATGCTGAAATTGCCCGCGAAGAGAGGATTCCGATATGTCAGGACACGGGTTTTGCGGTTGTTTTTATTGAACTCGGCCAGGATGTACGCATTGTCGGAGGTGATTTTTACAAGGCGATTAATGACGGTGTGAGGAAGGGTTATGCAGAGGGATATCTTAGAAAATCTATTGTAAGCCACCCGCTGGAGCGAGAGAATACTGGTGATAACACACCGGCTGTGATTCATACCAAGATCGTTCCCGGTGAAAACCTGCGGTTGATTGTTGCTCCGAAAGGCGGCGGAAGCGAAAATATGAGCGCTGTTAAAATGCTTAAACCGTCTGAAGGCGTAGAAGGTTTGAAAAAGTTTATTGTAGAGGTTGTTAAAACCGCCGGTCCAAACCCGTGCCCGCCGGTCGTCGTTGGTGTAGGTGTCGGCGGTACCTTTGAAAAGGCGGCCCAATTATCTAAAGAGGCGCTGCTCAGAGATTTGGGGGAAAAAAGCAAGTATTCCGATATCGCAAAATTAGAAGAAGAAATTTTGGAAGAAATTAATCGCCTAGGCATCGGACCACAGGGCCTAGGCGGTAAAATAACTGCGTTGGCAGTCCACATTGAAATTTATCCCACCCATATTGCCAGCCTCCCGGTGGCTGTCAATTTGAATTGCCACGCGGCACGGCACAAAGAAGCGGTTTTGTAATAAATTTTATTACGTTGGACTGGTGGTGAGCTAATTGAACCGGATCAACCTTACTACTCCGTTATCCGGTGATGTGGTGGATAATCTCCGGATCGGCCAGCGGGTTTCGTTAAACGGGATTATTTATACCGGACGTGATGCGGCCCACAAAAGATTAATTGAATATATTGATCAGAGGAAAGAGTTGCCTTTTGATCTGAAAGGGCAGGTTATCTATTATGTAGGACCGTCACCAGCCAGGCCCGGCAGGGTTATTGGGGCAGCCGGGCCGACCACGAGCGGCCGGATGGATTTATATGCTCCGAAATTATACGCATTAGGCCTTAAGGCAACGATAGGTAAAGGCCGCAGATCGCCTGATGTAATCAGGGCAATGCAGCAACACAAAGGGGTATACCTGGCGGCATTGGGAGGAGCCGCCGCGCTGATAGCCAGGTCCATTAAAGAGGCCAGGGTGATCGCTTACCCTGACCTTGGGCCTGAAGCAATATATGAGTTGGTTGTGGAAGATTTTCCGGCAATTGTCGTAAATGATATACTGGGTAGGGACCTGTATGACGAAAGTATCAAGCTTTACTCAGACTCTTGAGATAGGATGGCCCTCCCAGGGCCTTTTTTCATGATAGATAATTAATTTGGAAGTATACAGTATAATATCAAATCCTGGAGGAATTAAAAGTTCAATTGAAGAATTGTATATTGAGTAAATAATTGAAGGTAAGAAGTTAGTAAATTGGTGGGAGCTATTTTCAGGTTTATTCTGACTACTGACTACTGACTACTGACTACTGCCCTGAAAATAAATCTTTACCATTTTCATCCATCTGATGGTGAAGCGAAGCTTCATGGGCGTCTGAA